>CEPX01198005.1_pt1 | contig 31176 bp, 41 predicted proteins | sample 361361 | NCBI WGS metagenome assembly CEPX01 (sample SAMEA2619974, study PRJEB7988) | marine metagenome | biome: marine biome (ENVO:00000447); feature: mesopelagic zone (ENVO:00000213) & marine oxygen minimum zone (ENVO:01000065); material: "saline water (ENVO:00002010), including plankton...
TAATCAAACCGCTATTTGGATCTTCTCTTTCAACAAGAGAGGCTTTAACAGTCTCTCCTGTATAAGGCAGCGGCACGTCGTCAGGGTCTGTAGAAGGGGAAGACACGTCACCAAGATATTTTTTATGATTACGGAAAATCTCAAAGCTTTTCACAGCATTTCTTTCTACTGAACGGGCAAATCCTTTTAACTTTATGGAGTATACGAATTCTCCTTTAGGAAATTTTTTTGTTGGCTTTTCATAAGTTACCTGGAAACTTTCAATTTTTGGTTCTGCTAAACCTAAAACATCCATTACAGGATCAAGCCCTGTTGAAGCAGAGCTAGTGCCTGTTTTAAAAAACATCAAGAAAGCAATAGTACCTATAGTAGCAAGAAAAACAATACCGATTCGGCTGAATAGCAAATTGCCTTTTTTAGTTGAAATCATCCTATACTTATACCTCTGATTAAGCCAATATCAATTAATCCAAAATTATTAGCTATTAGAACCATAATGATAATCGCTGCCACTACAGCTATGACTAAACCCATTATCAAAGGAATGGGCATTGCAGTATCCCCTTTTTTATTCATACTCTATAATTTGGAAATAGCGTATATAAAATTATCTATCAGTTGAAGAAATCGCAACCGAGTTCATCAGTGAACACCTGTCTGGAAGTTTTCTTATTCCAATCAACAAACCTAAAAAGCGACAAGTAAGAAGGAGGGTCTGAAGGGCTGAAATGTAAAGATACTGCTTCTACAATGGCGAAAGCGCCTAACCCTAAACCAGCTCCAGTTCCAATAATAATCCACCCTACAGGTCCTGAAGCAATTCCTATTACTGAGAGTGTTGAAACAACACCAGTACTTAAGCCTACACTTCCTCCTGTAAATGCTGCAAATGAAAGCGCTCCTACTGCAGCGCCAGCTTTACCAGATGGTGTCTGTAAAGTAAGATGTTCTATAACCTTCTTGAAATTTTCTGTTCCCCGAGCATAAACAAATACAAGCGCATATTGTTCTCCCGGAGTTAGCTCAGCGTTATCCAACCCTAACTTTTCTTTAAGATTTACTGTTTCATCCATTCCTGTATCCAAATTCTTCACAAGCAAAGGTGTGTCAAGGTCTTTCAAAACGTTTGGCGCTCTTTTTGACGTAAAACCTTGCGCATACTCAAGATATGATGTAGTAGTGTCTTCAGGAATGTTATGGTCATCAAGATAAGTACCCAACTCTTTTAACGGCTCATCTGTTTGAATATCAAATATGTAGCAAACATTGCAGTGCACCCCATCATCATTAAACAATCTAACTTTGCCTTGCCTGAATTGCTTGACGCAATTATAATAGCCGTCTGCTAGCAACTGATAGTTTTCATCATCTTTTTTCTTGTTAACAGTAACTGATACTTCAGGACAATTCAAACTATTGTCAGACGTAGGAACCTTCAATGTGTTATACCTGTCCATCCTGTCAACAGTAGCGCCGCAGTTCTCCCTGGTCAGGACTTGTTCTTCAACATTTTCCTTCCCAGACATAACAAAAACAAGCATAAAGAGAATAAACACTACAAACAGAACCATAAGCATAAGAACATTTTCTGTAACAGCCTTTTTGTTCATCAAATCAGCCTCTTACAAGTCTCTTTTGTAATACCAGAAGCAGGAACAATCCTAACACTCATAGTGCCTTCAGCATCATCAACCCCTATAATCTTGCCAAAATTGATGCCGTCTATTTCTCCCTTCCTATCAACAGTAGGATTTGGATAACACCCTAATTCATAAAATTCATCGTCATCAAGTTCACTCCATTCACCTACAGAACAATCAACAATACCAGTGTCAACATCTTTATTAGCAACTTTCCTATCCATAACCTGGAAAACCACAAAGTAAGGCTTGTTGAACTTGATAGTTCTGTCTGGATAGCTAGAAGCACTTTGCAAATTCAATCCATCACTGGTAAGATATTTTAGATAACTCTTACCAGCAGCGTTTGTCCTAGTTTCTGCGTCAGTGTATAAGTCATCAAGAACTATTTCACCAAACTTATCATCCCCTTCGATAAACTTTTTGCCAGGAATAATATCTGAACAGATAATACAAACTCTGCTATCTTCACCTGGCGTTGCTTTTTGAACAGCGGTTTGACCTTCTCCGAACTGATACCAGCAAGTTGCCAACTGCTCAAATACAAACTGTTTTAACTTGTCTTTATTAAAATCAACACTATCTCCTAATTTTACATTGCCTTCTGCTAAAGGCACCGTATTTTTTTTCAAATCTATATACTGAGTTTTACAGTGAATGTTTACAGGGCTTTCTGCCTTAGGATTCCAAAATGGAACCGGAGTATTCACTTCAACTTCATAACTTGCAAGCCTTACACTACTCCTGCAAAGCTCAACATCGCCAACAACACCTAATTCATCAATCATTTTAAAGCCTAAGATAAGAAATAGAACTATAAGAACGCCTACTAAAAGTAATGCAATCAAAGTATACCTGGCGATTCCTGCTTTTTTGTTCATCATTAAGTGTTTATTTTGATAATTGTAAACATTAACGCCATAATCAATATTATGACTGCCATTCCTACCGTATAATAACCTACTTTTTCCATAGCAAATACTTGCCCTAATTTATTCATACATCAACCCTGCCAAAAAAGGTATATAAGGTTTGTGGTGAGAAGAATTAAATGTGCTATCACGTTTCTAGTTTACATGTAATTTAATTATGTTTTATGGAGTTTATTTGTTATTAACTCGTTGATTGAGGTAAAGGACCATATTCCTGCAATATCAAGTAAAACACGAATACTTGAATTTTGGTTACAAAACCTTGAAATGTAAACCACTTTCGTGATGTTAACCAGTTTCGGGATAATAGAGTGAGAAGAATTAAAAAACAACTGCATATATACTTATTACTATGATGAATAGACTTGAAGATATTGTTTCTACAACTTTTAATGTTTTCAATCGTACAAAAGATTCTATAACTCGAATTGAAGATCGTGCTGTTAATTTTCTATGGCAATCTGATTTTGTTGTTGACCATCCAAAAACTGCAGGTAGTATTTTAGCAGGTTTAACAAGTACCGGTACTATTTATTTACAGCGTATGTTATTTGGAGAGTCGACTACTCTTTGGGTAAGTGCTTCTGTTGCTCTTGGAGCGAATTTTTTTATATCGGCATATAAGACAGGTTTTAATAAGCAAACACTGAAAAAACAAGATATTGATCCACGCAAATTTGATGCTATTGACCGTGAAAATTTAACAGTGAATATGTATGAAGAAAACGGGAAAAAATCCGCAATATACAAAAGACTGCCGAGAACAACCGCAGCTTTTTTGACAACAGCACTAGTATGTGGGGTTCACCCTTTCGCTAATAATATCTTTCCCTTACCACAGACTATTGCCGTTGATACTTTTATTGGTGCTTCTATGTATCTTGCTTTTCGTAACATTTTTATGAATTCTCGCAGTTTTTTCAAACGAAGTTTAGCATCAAACCTTGGAGATTTTTCACGTGGCTTTGGTAAACTTTTTGAAAATAAGAAATTATTATCTTTTGGTATAAACCAGCTCGAAAAAGCAGCTAATGAAACCCCTTCTATAGACACAAAATTATCTATAGCAAGAGCAGACTTAGAAGACGGCAACATAATAGAGGGGCTTGTTCAATTAAAAGAATCAACTGAAGAGCAAGAATTTTCTCCGAGTATGCAATACTTAAAAGGAACCTGGCTGAGAGCAGAAGCTACTGTTTCATTAAGAGCAATTGATAGGGGAAAAGCAACTATAGAGAGTTATACTTTTTTGGCCTTGGCACTTTCAGGTATTGGTGAACAAAAGAAAGCCTTACAATATATTGAAGATTCTTCAGTAAAATTCCCTGGAATTGCAAACGACGTAATTAGAGCGCTCATTCTTGAACAAATTGATGAAGCAGAAGAAGCAAAAGATTATTGGAGAAGAGCTATTGATGCTGTATACTCTTTTCCTAAAGAGAAGCTAATAGTTTTACCAGCAGGTGAAGGAGGACACTTTGTCAGAGGATATATGCTGGACGAAGATTACGGATTAGACCAAGTAGTTTCTAATACTCTTAGGTTTAAAAGATTGAGTTATAGAGAAGCATTACACGAAACTGGACTTATTTCTCAATTGAGGCAATTGTATCCAGATCCTCGCTTAATACCACAATTCTTAGGCAACTTTCAAGTTAATGGTTATTATGATTTAGTGTTACGATTTATTAAAGGCAGGGTTCTCTCTGGATTTTCTCCAGAAGATGAAGAAGCTTATGGTTATCTTTTGGATGAAATGTATTTTACAGAATGGTTTCATAAAACTTTATCGCCTTCAACTAGCGAAATAGGAGCTGTATATCTTCATCAAAAATTCGAAGCGATTTTAAATGACGAGAGCCTTGGCTTAACACCAGAAACTATTGAAGATTTAAGACATATTAGATTTATTCTGAATAAATTAGCCATAATTAATGAAGAAGATCCTCGCGCTGTTCTTGCCAGAGACCCACACCCAGGCCAGGCTATAGCTACAAAAAATGGGCTTGTTCATATCGATTTTGGAGATATGGGATATGAATCTTGGTCCAGAGAAATTGGCAAAATGATATCCCATCCAGACACACCTTTAGCGCAAACCGATGTTTACAAGTTTCTTGAAGATGTTTCAATTCCTTACAAAGAAGATGGTTTTGTTGCAGATAAATTACATTTTATCTTAGAATCACTAATGGCAGGAATTGTTCAACCACTATCATATTATTCCATGTGGAGCAAAAAAAGCATGGAACCTATGCGAGAAAAAAGAGCAGGAACAATAGCAACAGTTCCAACAACTCTTGAAATAATACAGCAAGAATTTCCAGATGAATACGGAAATAACAAAATTAGTTACGATAGAATTGCAGACGGCTTCAAAAGAATGGAAGATGAACTTGCTGCTTAACTTGCTTTTTCCAGCACAGTAACGTAGACTGGCCACGGATTGAAAATTATTTTATGGGATGCAATCATTAACTGAGTATCCTTAATTATTTCTTCCATTTTACCACGGTTTAGCTTGTGAAGATGAAGCTGCCTGCACATCATTGGGTTTTTGTAAACCACGCAAGCTGTTCGTAAGCAGGTAATGCCTCTCACAGGTTCAAAAGGATATGACAATACAATTCTTCCTCCCTTTTTAACTACCCTTCCCATTTCAAGAATGGCTTTTTTAATGTTAGGAATGTGCTCTATGGTGTGCATGGAAACTATTTTGCTGAAAGATTCATTTTTGAAGTCAAGTTCTTCAGCATTCATGCAGAAAAGGTTGTTCAAATCACTCGTATTAATTGCTTCTTCATTAATATCAATACCAATTACTTTATTGCAATGCTTGAGAAGTTTTTTTGTGAACTGTCCAGAATTACAGCCTATTTCAAGTATGCTGTCGTCTTTGCTTGGATTTAACTTTGACATTATGTGCCCGTTTTCCAGCATACGCACCATACTATTAACAAAACCGCCATTGGTTTCAGAAAATTCCTTATTGTAATCTACTTTCACACTCTGCATGTAGGTTTACTTATACTTACCCATTAAAAAAGGTTTCGGAATTAGAATTTCATTTCTCTTAATCTCTTAGCGCGCGTTGCTAAAGGAGGATGTGTTGACATCAACGATGCGGCTCCGCCTCTGAACGGATTAACAATAAACAAACTTGAAGTAGCCTGGCTTCCAAATCGCATTGGATTGTGAGCTGAGCTTGCCTCAAGCTTTTCTAAAGCCCGGGCTAACGGCTCTCCAGTTTTGAGAGTTTTTGCTCCTGAACTGTCTGCAAGATACTCTCTGCTTCTGGAGATAGCAAGCTGAATAATAGCAGCTATTATTGGAGTTATGATTGCTAATGCTAACATACTAAACATGTTTCCTCTGTCTCTGTTTCCGCCACCAAAAATAGCAGCAAACTGAGCCATCATAGCAAGATAAGAAATAACACCAGCAATCGTAGCTGCAATTGTAGTTACAAGCATGTCCTTGTTTTTAACATGGCTTATTTCATGCGCAATAACTCCTTTAAGTTCTTCTTTGCTAAGCAATTTCATTATGCCAACTGTGCATGCAACTACAGCAGTCTTCTCATTGCGGCCAGTTGCGAACGCGTTAGCAGCATCAGAAGGAATTACATAAACAGCAGGCTTTGGAATCCCTGCTTTTTTAGAAACTTCACTAACCATTTGGTGTAGTTCACTATATTCTTGCTTGTCTGCTTTCTTAGCTCTGTACATAGCAAGCACAATCTTGTGAGAAAACCAGTAACTGCCGAAGTTCATAACCAAAGCAAACACAATTGCTATTGTAAGCCCTGCTCTTCCGCCAAGAAACTGGCCTGCGCCAAGCATTAACGCAGTTAGTAAGGCTAGCAGTACTACAGTTTTGAACTGATTAATCATGCTCATAGTAAATTATGGAACAAAGAATTGCTTAAATAGATTTCGTTATGTCTTGAAAACGAAAAATAGTTAAACATGCTTTCCCAAATTACCATAAGGAAGTAAGAGGAATAATAACTTTCAATATTGACGAAAATATTATGCGAACTAAATAAACCGCAAAGTTTTTATATATAAATTATATAAAATAAGGTAGGAATTGGGGGATTAAAAGAAGCTTTGTTGCTTTTTTTATGTTAAAAATCTGATTCAAATGAAACTAACAGACAAGAGAGTCGAGGAAATTGTAACAGACGCAATAGGCGATGATGTAATTAAGATACTTAGATTCTTAAAAGGAAAAAGAGATGTTTCAGAATTCAAGATATCATCAAAATTAAAGATGGACATCCAGGAAGTAAGAAATGTCCTTTATAGAATGCACAACATAAACCTTGTTTCATACAAGCGTAAGAAAGATAATAAGAAAGGATGGTATATAAGCTACTGGACTTTCAACAAAAGCAGGGTAAAAGAGCTTCTTAAGAAAATGAACACTGAAAAGCTTGAGAGATTTAGAGAACGCTTACATGTTGAAAGCAGCAATCTTAACTCATTTTTCATGTGCCCAAAAACATGCACAAGAATGGATTTCCATAACGCTACTGCTTATAGTTTCAGATGCCCTGAATGCGGCAATTTGATGCAGCAACAGGACAATACAAAAACAATTAGTTTCTTGAAAGAAAAAATCAGAGAGATAGAAGCAGTTGCTTAGGTGCTTTTAATTGCTGAAATGCGACAAATGTAACAACTTACTAACAATTCTTAAGCTGCATCGGAATAAAGCTTTCTGCGACAACTGCAAAGCATGGCTTGCGTGGACTATTTAACTTAGTATTAACAAACTATATAATATTCTTCCTTATCCCAATTTTATGATACATCTCAGCACTTCTCTTTCGCATTACAAGAGGCCTGAAATACAGGAAGCCATAGTTGAACATGCTGCTGGCAAAGAAGTTGCTGCTCGTTTCAATGATAAATTTGGAAAAAGGCCAGACTCATTGCAATATCCTAATGATGTCCTTGAGATAGCCAAGAACGGAGCTACTTCTTTCCACTGCTCTGAAGAACTATGGAGAAACCCGTTGAGTCTCAGGCCATTAATGAACAGAAAAGAGCTTGATGATTTGCGTATTGGCTGGGACTTGGTGCTGGATATAGACTGCAAGTTTGTAGAATATTCAAAAATAGCTGCTGACTTGATTGTTAAAGCGCTTAAACACCACAACATAACAAGCTTGTCAATAAAATTCTCAGGAAACAAAGGATTCCACATTGCAATACCATTCCAGTCTTTCCCTCAAGAAATCAATGGAACAGATGTTAAACTTCTTTTCCCAGAAGCAGCAAAACGAGTAGCACTGTATATAAAAGAGAAAATACAATCTTCGCTAGGAAAACAAATATTAGCCACAGAAGGCAACAACTACCAAAAAATAGCAGAAAAAACCGGAAAAAAAATCAGTGAAATAAGCTCTGTGCATGAAAACACAGCAGAACTAAACGTAGAACCATTCCTTGCAATAGATACTCTGCTTATTTCCTCCCGCCACATGTACCGCATGCCATACTCACTCCATGAAAAATCAGGACTTGTTTCAATACCTGTAAATCCTGAAAAAATTCTGGAATTTAATTTAGAGCAGGCAAAACCTGAAGCAGTAAAAGTTTCAGAAATAAAATTCCTTGAACGCGAAAACGCGAAACCTGAAGAAGCAATGTCTTTGTTTACAGATGCATTTGACGCAACAGTTCAAAAACCTGAATTTGAAACTGAAAAAAAAGAATACGAAATCCCAGCAGAAGCAGTTCCAGAAAAGTTCTTCCCGCCGTGCATACAAAAACTATTGCTTGGAATGGAAGACGGAAGAAAAAGAGCATTATTCATCCTAACTAATTTCCTAGCAAGCTGCGGCTGGAGCTACGAAGCAATTGAAGAAAGACTGAAACAATGGAATCAAAAAAACAAAGAGCCATTGCACCAAACATATTTTCTTGGCCAGCTACGCTATCATAAGCAGCACAAAAAGAAAATCTTGCCTCCAAACTGCAGCAACCCAGCATACTACAGAGACTTGAGAGTAAAATGCTCTGAAGAAATCTGCAAATTCAAAAACCCAGTAGGGTATGCGAGAAAGAGATCAAGCTGAAATATCCAACAAACTCAAAACAGCAACGTATCCAATCACAACCAAAGCAATTGTTACAATCATATTAATTATCAGTATTGCGTAAACAAACTCTTTGCTTATTTCTACTTTGAATAAGGACTTTATTATTCTCTTAATCCATGCAGTTGATAATCCGTACTTAACTTTCATGTAAGTCCTGAGAGACTGCCTTACAATTGCAATTGTTAACGCAATCAGCAACATCAATAAGCTATACGGAAGCTTAAATGATGTTAACAAAACAGCAACTATTACTGCTAGCCAAAACAGTTTCCACAGAAAACCATAGACTACTCGCTCAAGATTAGTGGCTTTACCCAAGAATTTTTTCTCAAGCTTTGGATTGATTATATTCAGAGAACCTTCTATTACTCTATAGCCTAACATAAGCTGTAATTCGCAAGAATGGTTTAAAAATGTTTCACAAAAACCTTTATAAACCACCTCTTTTTCTCGTGTTACGAGCATGTGATGTGCTTTAGTGCTTCTGCACTAAATAAGCCTGAAAAGTAGACCTTTTCAGTACTGAGCTAAGATATACTGCTCTGGTTCTAACAACGGTCTGCACAAAAAGGCTTTTTAGAAGTTTACAACTATCGCTAATAGTGGTAAAAATCCGAATCAAAAATGCCAACTATAAGAAAACCAAGAAAAGGAAGCTTAGCATACTGGCCTAGAAAGCACGCTAAAAGAATGTATCCAAAAATAAGGCATTATGCTCCTGTTAGCGAAACAAAACTTGCAGGCTTTGCCGGCTACAAAGCAGGCATGACACACATCTTTATAGCTGACAACAGGCCACACTCAATAACAAAAGGCAAATCAATCATGTTTCCAGTAACTGTTCTGGAATGCCCGCCATTAAAAATTGCTTCCATACGCTTTTACAAATCCTCTTCTTCTGGCTTACGAGTTGCTAACGAAATTTTTTCTTCAACTGACAAACTTCTTGCAAAGAAAGTAAAAATTCCAAAGAAACCTAAAGAATTGTCTGAAATTGAGAAAAAACTTGGAGAATATGTTGATGTTCGGGTTAATGTTTATACGCAGCCGCAACTTGCTGGAATCAATAAAAAAAGACCAGAAATATTTGAAGTTGCTTTAGGCGGAAAAAATGTTACTGAAAAATTCAATTATGCAAAATCAGTCTTAGGCAAAGAAATACCTGTACAGGATGTTTTCAAAGAAGGACAGCAAATTGATATCTTTGCAGTTAGTAAAGCAAAAGGCACTCAAGGACCTGTAAAACGATTTGGAATTGGATTGAGACAGGCAAAATCAGAAAAAGGCGTAAGAGGACCAGCTAATTTAGGTCCATGGAAGGGCAACAGATCATGGAGAGTTGCACACGCAGGCAGAATGGGCTTTCACAACAGGTTAGACAAGAATAAACTGCTTATAAAAATAGGAGAAAAGCCTGAAGAAGTTAATGTTAAAGGCGGCTTTATCAAATATGGATTGTTAAAAAGCAATTATTTGCTTTTGAAAGGCTCTATCCCAGGAGCAACCAAGAGATTAATCAGACTTGTTAATTCATACAATCCAAATCGCAAATTGCCAACGCAAGCACCATCAATAGAGCTGATAAGTCTAAATTCACCTCAAAAATAAAATGAACCTTGAACAATATAACTTGGAAAAGAATTCAGAAGGAAAAATTGAATTACCTTCCCAGTTTAATGAGCCTATAAGCTTAAACCTTATTGCAAGATCTGTAATCACTTTGCAACTTAATAAGCGCCAGCCTTATGGAGCAAGCCCTGAAGCAGGCACAAGAGTTTCTGCGCAAGTATCGAGAAGAAGACGCGCATATCGCGGCTCTTATGGAAGAGGCATTTCAAGAGTTCCAAGAAAAGTCTTATCAAGAAGCGGGAGACAATTCTTCTGGCAAGGCGCTTTAGCACCAGGAACTGTTAAAGGAAGGCGCGCTCATCCTCCAAAAGCCAGCACTCAACTGTTCAAGAAAATAAACAAGAAAGAAAACAATAAGGCGATAAGATCAGCGCTTTCTGCTGCTATTGCTAAAGATTTTGTGAAAAAACGAGGACACATCTTGCCTGAAGGGTATCCTTTTGTTGTTAATGACTCATTAGCATCTATTGAAAAAACAAAAATCGCTAAACAAGCACTGGAAAAATTAGGATTTGCGCCTGAACTTAAGAGAACAACAAAAAAAACAGTAAGAGCAGGCCGAGGCAAAACAAGAGGAAGAAAATACAATCGTAAAATTGGCCCGTTAATTGTAGTGGCAGAACATTGCGCACTGCAAAAATCCGCAGCAAACATGCCAGGAGTAGAGATTGTTTTAGTAAACAAGCTTAATGCAGAATTATTAGCTCCAGGAACAGTTCCAGGAAGAATGATACTTTTTACATCATCTGCTATTAATAAAATAAAAAACGAGAAACTGTTCATGTGATAAAAATGGTAATAAAATATCCAGTATCAACTGAAAAAGGAATAAAGCTAATGGAAACAGAAAACAAACTAATCTTTGTTGTAGAAACAAAGTCAACTAAGAATGACATAAAAAAATCAATAGAATCCACATTCAATGTTAAAGTGGAAGCTGTAAACACTTTTATCAACCAAGGAAAGAAAAAAGCTTATGTCAAAATAAACAAGGAAACCCCTGCAATTAATTTAGCAACACAATTAGGACTGATATAAAATGGGAAAGAATCTTATAACACAAAAACGCGGAAAAGGAGCAAGTGTTTACAAATCTCACAGCTTTCGTTATGTTGGCAAAGTAAAACATCATGCATCTTCTAAAGAAGAAGAATCTGATAAAGTAACTGGAAAAGTCAAGGATATTGTTCATAGCTCAGGTCATTACGCTCCAATCGCAAAAGTAACTTATCAAGGCAAAGAATCTCTTGAAATCGCTTCTTTTGGATTAAGAGTTGGCGATGAAGTAAGCTCAGGAAAAAATGCTAAAATAAAAGACGGCAATGTGCTTCCTTTAGAAAGCATTTCTGAAGGCTCACTGATTTTCAATATAGAATCTTTACCAGGAGACGGAGGAAAATTTGTAAGAACTTCAGGAGGTTTTGCAAGAGTTCTTTCAAAAACCTCAGACCAGGTAAAAGTAATGCTCCCATCAAAAAAAGAGCACTCTTTCAATCCTAGATGCAGAGCAACCTTAGGTGTTGTTGCTGGAGGCGGAAGACCAGAAAAACCAATATTGAAAGCTGGTCTTATGTCAAAGAAGAGAGCTGCCCGCGGCAAACTATACCCAAGAACAAGCGCATTATCAATGAACGCTGTATCACATCCTTTCGGAGGATCTAGCAGCGCCCATAAAGGTAAGCCATTGATAGCAAGGAAGAATGCCCCTGCAGGCGCAAAAGCAGGAATGCTTAGACCTAAACGCACAGGAAGAGGAAAAGGCAGGAAGAAATAAAGGAGCACAATAACAAATGAAAAAAGAATTTATTTTTCGCGGAAAGAAACTGGAAGAACTTACTAAATTAAACCTTGGCGAGTTTGCTTCACTTTTAAATGCGCGCCAAAGACGCAGTTTGAAGCGCGGACTTACAGACCAACAGAAAATATTACTTGAAAAATTCAAGAAAGATGATAAAAATATCAAAACCCATTGCCGCGATATGATAATACTCCCTGATATGGTTAATAAAACAGTTAGCATTCACAACGGAAAAGAGTTTGTAAGGCTCGACATAATGCCTGATATGCTAGGACATTATCTTGGAGAGTTTATGATGACCAGAAGAAAAGTTTCCCATCACGCACCTGGAATAGGAGCGACGAGGTCAAGCGCAAGCTTGTCTGTGAAGTAAAATGATGTATGCAACAAAAAATTTCGATAAGAACACAATGGCGAAAGCTCAATCTATTTCGCTGCCTGTATCACTTAAGCAGTCTGTAGAAGTATGCAAATTCATACAGAACAAGAAATATTCCCGAGCTGTTAAAATTCTTGAAGACGTTAAGTTAATGAAAATAGCAGTTCCATATACCAGATTCAATCGTGGAGGAACAGGCCATAGAAAAGGAATGGGGCCTGGAAGATATCCTGTTAAGGTATGCGGTTATATGCTTAAATTACTCAGATCTGTTCACGCAAACGCTGGCCAAAAAGGATTAGACACTAATAATCTCATAGTGAAATCAGTAATTGCAAAACAAGGCCCTAAAACTTCCAGATACGGCAGAAAGCGCGGACGCACTGCTAAAAGAACTCATTTAGAAATAGTCCTTGTGGAAAACAAGAAAAAAACTGTTCCAAAGAAAGAGGCAGATAAAACAACTATGAAAAATGATGCTGCTAAAAAAGAAAAGCCAGCTGAAATAAAAGCAACTGATAGCAGTAAAAAAAACGAAACTAAAACGGTTTAAAAATGATAGAACGCGATTTCGTAAAACAGAAGAAAAAAGAACACCAATTAAGACAGTTCATATCAGCTAATCTTAAGAATGTTGGGCATAGCTATACAGAACTTCAACGCACTCCTTTAGGAGAAAAAGTAATTATTCACACTTCAAGACCAGGACTTATTGTCGGAAGAAAAGGGCAAAATATCGGCAAGCTCACCAAGCTGTTAATGACTGAATTTAAACTTGAAAATCCCCAAGTCGAAATCAGTGAAGTTGAAAATCCTGATTTAGTCGCAACTATTGTTGGAGAGCGTATTGCATCAGCCCTTGAGCGTTTTGGCTCAAACAGATTTAAAGGAATAATGCACAAAACAATGGCTGATGTAATTGCAGCCGGAGCAAGAGGAGTTGAAATAAGACTTTCAGGAAAACTTCCAGGAGCAAGAGCAAAATCATGGAGAATTTACGGCGGCTATCTTAAAAAATGCGGAGATGCAGCAACGATGCATGTTAGCAAAGCCTGTGTTGTTGCAAAACTTAAGTCAGGAATCATTGGAATTCAAATAAGTATCATGCCGCCAGGCGTTATTATGCCTGACCATATAAAAATTATTGAGCCTGAAGAAGCTAAAACAGAAAAAGAAGAAACTGAAAAAAAAGACACAGAGAAAGTAAAGAAAGAGAAAGTTGAAGAAAAAAAAGCAGAAGAACCAGATAAAAAAACTGAAAAGAAAACAAAAACAAAAAAGAAAGTTGCTGAACCTAAAACCAAAGAAAGCGATGCTAAAAAAACTGATGAAAAATGAAGACTGTCAAAGAATTTAATAATTTGAAAGATGACGCCCTTGAAGAAAAACTTAATGAGCTTCAAAAAGAGCTTATGAAATCTCGCTCACAAATCGCTTCAGGAACTGTTCCAAAAAGTCCTGGCAGAATCAAGCTTATCAAGAAAAGTATAGCAAGAATATATACAATCAAATCAAGGAGGAGCACACAAAGGAATGAATGAAATTTGCAATAAGTGCGGATTGCCGGAACAACTCTGCGTTTGCGAAACAATAGCAAAGGAGAGTCAGCGTATTAAAGTCTATACAGTTACGAAGAAGTTTCAAAAAGTTTCGACAATAATAGAAGGTCTTGATAAACGTGAGATCGATGTCAAAGACGTTGCACGCAAATTGAAATCAGAATTTGCATGCGGCGGAACAGTGAAAGAAGGAAGAATTGAACTTCAAGGCGACCACAGACCAAAAATTAAAAATTCATTGGTGAACCTTGGATTCCAATTAGCAACAATAGATGTGAGGTAAAATGGTATGCAAAGATGAAAATTGTCCGTTTCATGGTAGCTTAAAGCTTACTAAGCGTTCCTTGACAGGAGTAGTTGACTCTGCAAAAATGAGGCGCACAGTTAATGTAAAACGTGAGCTTAGAGTGCTGCTTAAAAAATATGAGAGGTTTGCTAAACGCTATAGCTCCATTAAAGCCCATAATCCTGATTGCATAGGCGCAAAAGAAGGAGAAATTGTCACGATTACTGCATGCAGGCCATTAAGCAAGTCAAAACATTTTGTAGTAGTATCAAAAAAACAAGATAAAACCGAGGAGGCTTAAATGCAAGCAGTTCCAGCAAGATTTTTCAGAACTTTGAATCAAGGATCGTTAATTGAAACGTGCGATAATTCAGGAGCCAAACTACTCAAAATAACATCAATCAAAGGCAGTAAAACCGTAAAAGGGAGAAAACCTGCAGCTGTTATAAGTGATTTAGTAACAGCTTCTGTAAAAAAAGGAACCCCTGAAATGAGAAAGCAAGTTGTTTTTGCTGTTATTGTACGACAGAAAAAGGAATTCAGAAGATTATCAGGAGAACACATAAAATTTGAGGATAACGCGGCTGTTGTTGTTAAAGACGAAGCAGGAAACCCAAAAGGCACGCTGATTAAAGGACCAGTCGCAAAAGAAGTTTGCCTGAGATGGCCGCCAATAGCTAAAATATCGAGCGTAATAGTATAATGAAAACACAATTTTCGAAAACGTGGAATAGAAGCTTACAACCTAGAAAGCAGAGGAAGTACCGCTATAACTTACCTATCCACTTAAAAAATAAGCTGCTTTCAACCCACCTTTCAGCTGAATTGAGAACACAATACGGTATGCGCAACATCCCTGTCAAGAAAAATGACATGGTAAAAGTTCTCAAAGGCAGCTTTAGAGGAAAAACAGGAAAAGTAAATTCAGTAAGCACAAAGAAACTTGCTGCTTACATAGACGGCGTTGAATCTTCAAGAAGAGACGGAACCAAAGTTTTTGTTCCAATAAAAGTCTCAAATCTCATGATCATTGAGCTAAATACTGAAGATAAAAGGAGAATTAAAAATGAGTAAACACCTTAAAAGAATTGCAACACCAAGAACTTGGGATATCAACAGAAAATCATCCAAATTAATAGTAAGACCATACGGCTATCTTAAATCAGCATTACCTATTGCAGTAATATTAAAAGAATCACTTCACCTTACCAAAAGCAGATTAGAAACCAAACGTATTGTTAACTCTAAGAAAATATTACTCGACGGAAAAACAGTAGTCGATGACAAGCTTCCTGCAGGCATAATGTCAGTTCTCGACATTAAAGAAAACGGCTCTTTTAGAATTCTTCTTAACAGCAAAGGCAAATTATTCCTTAAGAAACTTAACTCAAAAGAAACCTCAACCAAGCTTTGCAAAATAGTTTCAAAGACTATCCTCAAAGGCGGAAAACTACAGCTCGGATTTCATGATGGCCGCACAATTATTGTTGATAACAAAGATGCGAAAGTAAATGACACTGTTGTGTTTAAGCTTCCTGAATTTAAAGTTGACAGTTACCTTAAGCTTGAAAAAAACGCAAATGTTTACCTGACTGGAGGAAGCAATGTTGGTAACATAGGAACAGTAGAAAACGTTTCAGACTCTGTAACAGTAAAGATTGATAATCACGTTTTAGTCACAGGCAAAGAAAATGTTTTTGTCTTGGGCAAAGGAAGCCCGGTCATAGAAGTGAAGTAAAATGAACTCAATGAAACTTATCAAAATAGAGAAAATCACGCTTAACATAGGTACAGGTACTGATGCCACTAAGCTTGAAAAAGGCATTAAGCTGATTAACCATATTTCCGGAAAGAAACCAGTTAAAACCTTTACAACTAAACGAATACCAACTTGGGGAGTTCGCCCTGGCCTTCCTTTAGGCTGCAAATTAACTTTACGAAAAAAAGGCGCTAAAGAAATGCTTGTAAGGCTTCTTCAAGCAAAGGAAAACCAGCTTGCTTCCAAGCAATTTGATAATGTAGGGAATTTGGCTTTCGGAATTCATGAATACATAGATATTCCTGGAGCAAAATATGACCCTGACGTTGGAATTATAGGCTTAGAAGTATGTGTTACTCTTGAAAGAGCAGGGTTTAGAGTAAAGAAACGCAGAGTTAAAAAAAATCCGATATCAAAAAAACATTTGATAACAAGAGATGAAGCAATAGATTATATGCAAAAGGAGTTTAATGTGGAAATAAAATGACAATATCATCCTACAAAAAAATGATTAAGCAGCTTGAGTCTAAGCCGGCGATCCTTGCAAGATACCTTAAGAACAATAAGCCAAAAGAAAGAAAGTTTGGAAAAGGAACAAAACATTGTGAAGAATGCAGTAACACACACGGCCTTATAAGCAAATATGGCCTTAACATGTGCAGAAGATGTTTCAGAGAACACGCAAAAAGTTTAGGATTTAAAAAATTTAGCTGATAAAAATGATGAACGACCCATTAGCAAACGCATTGTCATTAATCGTGAACGCTGAGTTACGCGGCAAAACAAATTGCACAATAACTCCAGTATCTAATCTTATTAAGAAAATATTGACTATAATGAACAAGGATAACTACATCGGCAAATTTACTGAAACAGAAACTTCAGCTGGAATTGTTTTGAAAGTTGAATTGCTTGGCGCAATCAATAAATGCGGGGCTGTTAAGCCTAGATTTACTGTAAAAAACAACGAGTTCGAGAAATTTGAAAAAAAATTTTTACCTGCAAAAGATTTTGGCTTTATTGTGGTTTCAACCTCGCAAGGAATAATGACCCACATAGAAGCTAAACAAAAATCCCTTGGAGGAAAACTAATCGCATATTTTTATTGAGGTTAAAATGCAAAAACTTGAAGAAATTATTGAAATCCCTGAAAACATCACTGTATCAATAGCAGATGATATGCTTTCTGTAAAAGGACCTAAAGGCGAAGTGAATAAAAGCTTCTTTGCAGAGAACATTAACATTTCAACTGATTCAGGAAAAATTTACCTCAAATCCAACCGAAACACTAAGAATGAACGTAAAATTGCAAATAGCTTTAAAGCTCATATACTAAATATTTTCAAAGGAGTTTCTGAAGGACACCATTTCGAGATGAAAATATTATCAGGGCATTTCCCTATGACTGTTACAGTTAATGATGGAGAATTTATTGTTAAGAATTTCTTTGGAGAAAAAACCCCAAGGAAATTCACTCTGCCTAAAGACGTAACTGTCAAAGTCAAAGGAGATAAAGTAGACATTGAAAGCTGTGATAAAGAACTGGTAGGTATGGTTATGAGTTCAATAGAAAAACTCACTAGACGCACAAATTTTGACAGAAGAATATTCCAGGATGGAATAATAGTTGTTTAAGGTAAAAAATGAAAAACGAATTAATTAAGCTAAGAGCAGTAAAAAAGTCCAGAAAGCCAACTTTTGTTACTCCGGACTCTTGGAAGCGCAAGAAACTCTCAAGTGCATGGAGAAGACCTAAAGGCTTGCATTCCAAAGTACGCCTGAAATTCAGAGGCAACCCTAAAATGCCTTCTCAAGGATACAGAAGCCCGAAAACAATTCGCGGCTTTCATCCGACAGGCCTTAAAACTATTATTGTGAACTCAATAAAACAACTTGATATTGTTAAAGATGAAGGAATCATAATAGCATCTGTTGTGGGCGTAAAAAAGAAGCTAGCTATAATAAAAGCTGCTGCTGAAAAAAAACTTACTGTTCTAAATTTGGACTTAGATTATGTGAAAAAAGCAGAAACAGCATTTGCTGAAAGAATCAAGGTAAAAAAAGACGCTAAAATCGCTAAAACAGCGAAAGATTCCAAGAAATCTGATAAAAAAGAAGAAGCTAAGAAAGAAACAGAAGAAGAAAAACGAAAATCCGGCAAAAAAGAAATGGAAAAAATAATCACAAAGGCTGAAAAATGATGCTAAAAGCCCAGAAGAGGATCGCTGCAATAGTTTTGAAGTGTTCACCTCAAAAAGTACTCTTTGATACAGAGAAACTTTCAGAAATAAAAGAGGCAATCACAAAACAGGATATTAAAACACTTATTTCAGACGGAGTGATAAAACGCCTGAAAAGCAATAAACAATCAAAATCCCGTGCAAGAGTAAGAGCAACTCAAAGAAGCAAAGGAAGACAACGAGGCCAAGGGTCAAGAAAAGGAAAAGCAACAGCAAGACTTTCAAAGAAAACACGATGGGTGAACAGAATAAGGCTTCAGCGCGATTTGCTCAAGAAATTGCGAGATGACGACTCAATAACAAAAAAAATCTATCGGGAACTTTATATGAAATCAAAAGGCGGGTTCTTCAGAAGTAAACGCCATATCGAACTTTATATTTCAGAGCATAGCTTGATATCAAAAAAACAATAAGCTTTCAACAAAATGAAAAAAATAACATCAATTCAATTCAAGAGGAAGAGAAAGAGCGTTACAAATTACAGAAATCGCCTGAAGTTAATCCTATCAGGAAAAGACAGGCTTGTCATCAGAAAGACATCAAAACACATAATAGTGCAACTGGCTAAATTTGATGAAAAAGGAGATGTTATCATTACTTCAGCATCTTCAAACAACCTTAAAAAATATGGGTGGCAATCAGGCTTAAAAAATATACCTGCAGCTTACCTAACCGGCTTGCTTGCAGGAAAGCAAGCTATTGAAAAAAATGTAAAAGAAGCTGTACTTGATGCTGGGCTAAGCAAGCCAGTAAGCAATGGAAGAATTTACACTGCTTTGAAAGGCGTAATCGATGCAGGCGTAAAAATCCCAGCAGCTACAGATATTTTTCCTCCTGAAGACAGGATTTCAGGAAAGCACATTTCAGAAAAAATCCCAGGGCTTTTCAAGTCAACTAAAGAAAAAATAATGAGTGCTAAAAATGACTGAAACTAAAGAAGTTAAAGAAGAACCGAAAACAGAAGCGCCTAAAGTTTTCAAAGCAAAAGATAAACGGCCAGATCCTAAAAAAACACGTATATTTTCTGAAAAAGCATTTGACGTCGATAGCTGGAAACCTAAAACAGAACTAGGGAAAAAAGTCAAAAATAAAGAAATAACTAATATTGACCAAATACTTGACGCAGGCATCCGTATCCTCGAATCTGAAATAGTTGACACTTTAATGCCTGATTTTACAACCGAATTGCTTATGGTAGGCCAAGCTAAAGGAAAGTTTGGAGGCGGACAAAGAAGAACTTTCAGACAAACACAGAAAAAAACAGCTGAAGGAAATAAGCCAAGCTTTGGAACTTTAGTAGTTCTCGGAAACAATAATGGCTACCTTGGCCTAGGCTATGGAAAATCAAAAGAAACAGTGCCTGCAAGAGAAAAAGCAACCAGAAACGCAAAACTCAACATAACAAAAATTCTTCGCGGTTGCGGAAGTTGGCAATGTTACTGCAAATCACCACACAGCATTCCTTTCCAGGTAGAAGGAAAATGCGGCTCTACTATAATAAAGTTAATGCCTGCTCCTAAAGGAACAGGACTTCGTATTGCTTCAGAATGCAACAAACTTTTAGCAGCAGCTGGCATAGAAGATGTGTGGAGCCAAACTATTGGAAGAACACGAACCACAATAAACCTTGTATCTGCATGCTTTTCAGCACTTAAAAAACTTAACAACACAAAAATCAAACAAAAAAATACAGAAGATCTAGGAATAGTCATAGGTGAAAAATGATTGCAGCTATAAGAATCAAAGGAACAATTGGAATAGATAAACCAATAGAAAATACTCTAAGACTTTTACACCTTCACAAAAAAAATTACTGTTCTATCCTGGAAGAAAACAAAATAATTGAAGGCATGCTGGCAAAAGTGAAAGACTACATAACCTGGGGAGAAATTGAGCAGGAAACAATAAAACTACTGGAGCAAAAATCCAAAAAACAGTTTATTCGACTAAACAGCCCAAGAAAAGGCTATGGCAGAAAGGGAATAAAAAAATCATTTTCTGTAGGCGGGGCTTTAGGATACAGAAAAGAAGCTATAAACGACTTAATAAAGAGAATGTTATAAAATGGTAGTTAACAAACGCAAAAAAAATTCAAGGCAGCAAGGCTCTCACACTCACGGATGGGGAGCTATGAAAAAGCATCGCGGTGCTGGAAATAGAGGAGGAGCAGGCCAATCTGGTTCTGGAAAGAGAGCAGATAGCAAGAAGCCTTCTATATGGAAAAATAAAAAGTATTTTGGCAAGCACGGCTTTACAAGCAGAAAAATCAAAATAAAAACAATAAATGTCGGTTACCTTGAAAAACACTTGGCTGCTTTTGTTTCAAAAAAACTCGCAAAGGAAGAAGGCGATGGTTTCTTGATAAACTTGAATGACCTAGGTGTTGGCAAACTATTGAGCAGTGGAAAAGTAACAAAAAAATTAACTGTTACCTGCAAAGCTGCTTCAGCATCCGCCATTAAATCAATTGAAGCTGCTAAAGGAAAAATCATTCTTCCAAAAAAGAGGGACTCTAATGGGGATAAAAAGCATACTTCTTAACCTTCCAGAAGTTATAGGCCCTACTGAAAAACGATTACCTTTTAATGAAAAACTTAAATGGACAGTAGTTGTTCTTTTACTCTTCTTTATTCTTGGCCTTGTGCCTTTATTTGGATTAGGAGCTAATTCACTAGCACAATTCCAATTCTTATCACTCATACTTGGAGCAGAATTTGGCTCTCTTATTTCATTGGGTATTGGACCAATAGTAACTGCTTCCATCTTATTGCAGCTTCTAAACGGCTCTGGCATTGTTAAATTCGATTTAAACAGTTCAGAAGGCAAAAAGCTTTTCCAAGGCGTACAAAAAGGACTTGCTTTGGCATTTGTTGTGTTTGAAGCAGCAATTTACGTTTTTGCAGGTGGGCTTTCCCCAGCTCAAGGGCATGGACCTTTTATCATAATCTTCCAGCTAATACTTGGCGGTGTAATGATTATCCTGATGGATGAAGTTATCACTAAATGGGGCTTTGGACAAGGAGTAAGCCTTTTCATAGCAGCAGGTGTTTCTAAAGAAATAATGGTTAGACTGCTTAGCCCTTTAAGCCAGTCTGGAAATCTTGCTTTTGTTTCAGGAGAAGCACCAATAGGTGCGTTGCTTTCTGTTTTTTATTTCCTTGCAGCAGGAGACTTGAGAGAAGTCATGTTTAGCCTAACAGCAATAGTATCAACTGCTGTAGTTTTCGTTATTGTAGTTTATGTGCAGGCAATGAAAGTTGAGGTTCCACTTTCTTTTGGAAGAGTCAGAGGGCAAGGCATAAGATGGCCTCTTGCTTTTATATACACCAGCAACATACCGGTTATTCTTACAGCAGCCTTACTTGCAAATGTCCAGCTCTGGGCGAGATTGCTTGAAAGCAGAGGCACTCCACTTCTAGGCACTTTTGACACCAGCGGAGTAGGAATCTCAGGATTTGCCGCATGGGTGAGCAGCCCTAACATAGTTGGAAACCTTGTTAGAGGAATAATACAACCAATTGATTTTGCAAGAGCAGCAACATATTCGATATTCCTTATGGCTGGAGCAGTAATGTTCTCCTTATTTTGGGTAAAAACAGCAGGAATGGACGCAAGAAGCCAAGCAAAGAAAATGATGGATTATGGCCTGCAAATTCCTGGATTTAGGAAAGATGAAAGAGTTTTGGAAAGTCTTTTAAACAGATACATTCCAGCTCTTACTGTAATGGGTGCTATAACTGTGGGCTTTCTCGCAGCAATGGCAGATGTTTCAGGAGCTTTAACTTCAGGAACAGGACTTTTGCTTGCAGTTATGATAATATACAAGCTTTATGAAGAGATAGCTCAGCAGCACGCGCTTGACATGAACCCAATGCTAAGAAAATTCATGGAGAAATAAAATGGTTTTAGAATTCCTCGACATCATTAAAGTCTTGCCTCCAGTTGGAGCTATAGTTCTTATTTCGTTTTTTATATCAATTCTCATTACAATAGTGTATAAATTTACAACAAATCAAAAGTTTATGAAAGAACTTCATGCTGAAATGAAATCCTTAAGGCAGGAAATCAAAAACACCAAAGATACAGCACAAGCTACTGCATTAAATAAGCGTCTCATGGAAAAAACCATGCAACAAGTAATGCAGTCAATGAAATCAACCTTTATAACAATAATCCCTATCTTTATGATTTTTGGATGGCTGAGCGGAAATCTTGCTTTTGCCCAAGTAACTCCTGATACTGAATTTACTGCATCAATAACATTTGACAATGACGTTACCAGCACTGCCTCAATAGAATCAGAAACACTGCAAATACTAACCAATAAAACAGAAAGTATAAATCAAAACACAGCACTTTGGAAATTAAAAGGAGAGCAAGGAACCCATGAAATTCTTTACACTTTTGAAGACGAAACATATGCGAGAGATGTAATAATAACAAATGACTGGCAGTATGCTGACCCTCATTTGGAAAAAGAACGCACTCTTTTTGGTATAATTAATTTAGGAGATAAAAATCCCATAAAACCAGACAGCAAAATAAAGAGAGTAGCTGTAGACCTGCAACCAACACGCCCATTTGGCAATTTTGAATTATTCGGCTGGAAACCAGGATGGCTGGCAACATACTTTTTCTTCACATTATTGCTAACATTCCCAATAAGAAAACTGATGAAAGTGCATTAATTAAAAGTATCCGATATCTTTTTAAACCACCGCAAGTTGCTAATTTCTATGGCGCAGCAAAAATCACGGTCAAAAAGGCGAATAAAAGTCAAAACTCCTACAGGCAGAGCTGTTATTCATTACGAACCTCGAAAAAAATCAAAAACAACCTGCCATTGCGGAGCAAGGCTTCACGGAGTTTCTCAAGGCAGATTAGCAGCTTCAAAACGCAATCCTTCAAGACCTTTTGGAGGCGTTCTATGCAGCAGATGCAGCAGAGCTGCTATTAAGGAGGGCATAAATGCTTAATGTAGGAAGACTCTGCGTTAAAATAGCAGGAAGAGATGCAGGCAGCAAATGCGTAATAGTTGAAATTACTGACAACAACTTTGTTGTTATTGATGGCAATGTAAAAAGAAAACGATGCAGTATTTCCCATCTTGAACCTTTGAAAGACTCGATAGACCTTGAAAAAGGAGCTTCTCATGAAGACATAATCGCAGCATTCAAAAAACAAGGAATATTTTCTGAGAAAAAGAAAGTCAGAAGAAAAGAAAAGCCAGTTGCTGAGAAAAAAGAGAAAGCTAAGAAATAATTCTTTTTAATTCACTTAAGTCAATTTCTAAAGCAGTTACAGGCATTTCAAGCTCCCAGTTACTAAGAACTTTGGGAGAGATTTCTCCGATTAGCCCTATAGCTTTCCCATTAACTTTTATGCTTCCGCCCCTTCCTTTTATGAAAGTTCCCATGTCAAAAGGCTCTACAGAACTAACTACGCCAAGACTGTTCATTATTGCATCCAAGCACTGCTTTATTTCTGTAAAATCAGTCTTTGTCTGAGAAATTGCTAACACAATAGCTTCTTTGTCTTCTATTTTTTGCCCTTTTCTTACATTAATCAGTCCTTGCTCAAAAATTTTCTGAGGAAAATCACGATGCTTATTTTTAGAAAGCACTTCCATCATGATTGGAGTAAGCCAGCTTCTAACTGCTGAATAAGTTTCTGACATTGGGTTGGAAATTTCCACAATTCCTCTGTCCTGAACTTCCATCTTTTCTTCAATAATTGCCTTGTTGCTAAGAATTGGGCTTAATATTTCCTGAAAGCCAAGGCCCAGAACAATTTCCCTGACAGAATCAACAAACTCATTCATCTTTGTAGGAGAGCCCATGGTGTAGTTTGTCAATGGAGCACTCTCAATATTATTAAAACCATACATTATTGCAATATCCTCTATAACATCAAAAACATGCAGTATATCTTTGCGATAATCAGGGATAGAAACTGTATAATCACTTACTCCGTACCTTGCCCTTTCAAGCAAATCCTTTGTTTGAGCATGCGTTAGCTTAAGCCCTGTTAAAACCTCAACATCTGCCTGCCTTATTTTTATTTTCTCATTAAAGCTATGAGGAGATTTTACTTTTTTGTTGTTGTAATGAACTGTTATGCTTTGCAGTTTGAAACCTCGCTCATACAGATTCTGGGCAAAAATGTTAGCAGCCAAGTTAACAGCTTCCTCGTCAGTTCCTGTGGCTTCAAATAACAGCTCACTATCCCCAACAACAAGCTTTCCAGTAAAATTTGAATTAATAATCGGAACAAGACTTAGCACTTCATTGTTTGAATCAACAAGAATAGGATAAGCAGAGAAATCTTTTATTATCCATCCATATTGTTTTCCCTTAGGATGCAATTCCAATACTTTTGATAGCAATATCTTTTTATCCATTTCCAAAGGAACAAACTTAATTGAATCAGGAGCAGCGGCCTTATAATGAACAGGAAACTTTACTTTCTTGCTGGAATACAATCCTATGGAAACTTTCTGCCTTTTTCTTCCATAACCTTCGCAAAATTTTTCCTGAAATTGAATCAACTGCTCGAGCAAGTAATTGTCAATCTTTCCGCTTGCAACAAAAGTAGCGATGTAAGGCCTTACTTTTTCTACACTTTTATCAACGATAACATCATACTTGCTGCTTGACACCTTAAACTTGGTCAAGCCTTTCTCTGTCTCAAACACTCCTTTAAAATATCGCGCAAGACCTTCAACAGACCAAAGATAAGGAAGGTTAGTATCATCCAAAGCAAGCTTAATTTCAGCAGTTTTTGAATCGTAATCTTCAACTTCTGCTTTTGCATACAACAATACAAGGTCTTTAAACTCATCCATAGGAATCTTTCTTCCTAATAATTTTTCAAAATCCTTGTACGAAAAACTAATCGTAGGCATGTTTTGCGTTCCTCAAATATTTTAAGTCATGGCTGTAAAGCTGGCGGATGTCTTTAATGCCAAGCTTAAACATAGCAACTCTTCCTAATCCAATACCCCAGGCAATAACTGGCTTATCAACACCCAGCGGCTTGGTCATCTCAGGCCTAAAGATGCCAGCACCTGCAAGCTCAATCCAGCCTATCACCGGATGCTTAGCATACAAGCCAACAGAAGGTTCTGTGAATGGAAAATAAGAAGGTACTACTTTTATTTCATCAGTACCGCAAAATTCTTTTGCAAACATTCTAAGCAAGCCAAATAAATGTCTTAAGTTCAAGCCTTCAGCAACAACAAACCCTCCAATCTGGTCGAAATCAGCATTGTGAGTGGCATCTATAACATCATATCTAAAACATCTTGAAATCTGAAAATACTTTCCAGGAACTTCCAATTCTTTGGAAGCCAAAGTTCTTGGCGAAATGGAAGTGTCCTGGCTTCTTAGAACCAACCTGGCAGTTTTCTTTTCATCAAACTCATAACGCCATCCCTTGCTTCCTGGCATTCCTTTCTCATGCACCGCCTTTACTTTTCTTACCAATTCCCGAGGCAAATCAGTTGCATACTCAGGCTCTTTAACATAATAAGCATCATGAATATCCCTTGCTGAATGAAACTGCGGCATGAACAATGCATCCATATTCCAGAACTCGCTCTCAACTATTGGGCCATCCCTCTCTTTAAACCCCAGAGCAATAAGCTTGGCTCTCACTTCTTCTAAAAATCTTCTGTAAGGCTGTTTTTTGCCAAAAAATACTTTTGGAACAGGCGCTTCAAGATTATAACTTCTTAAGTTCTGCCACTTTCCTGTTTTTATCATTTCAGGAGTAAGCCTGTCAACAACTTTTTCTTTTAACTCGCTGCTGCCTGCTATCTTCTTGCCTTCATTTGTGAGCGTAGCAGTTATTGCTTTCTTTACTCCGGTTTTTAATATAGACCTTTTCTTTAAACTTGCAAAAGTTTTATCATCAACTTCATTTAATTTCAACGGAAAACTTTTCTCAAGCAAAACCTGCTCATCAAAACCTTTGCTAAGCTTTCCTTTTCCCTCTTTAGTTATCTCAAAAAAAAGTTCCTTTCCTTTTTCTACAGTAATCCAATTATTTCTTTTAAGAATCCCTATGCTTACATTTACTTCTTCCCTGGAAAGATTTGTTCTCTTCATTAAACTAGTCAGCGCAATTTTGCTCTTTACAGCTTCCAGAAATCTTTTTTCAGGCAAACCTTTCTCTTTGTAAAGCTGCCCGTTTTTGTCAAGCTCAACAATTTCTGTGAGGTCTTCTTTAACTTCACAAAGGCCTTTTCCTTTGAGCCAATGCAGAGCGCGTAGTACCTCGACTTTTTCCATCCCACTTTGCTTTACAATATCCTCTACAGAAGAACACTTTTGCAGTACAGGCAGAACTGCCCGTTCAAGCCTATGCAATTCTGCAATAATATCTTTCATTCTATCCTGTTCCTTACCTTTATATTTAAAGCTTTTTGGTAAGGCATTTGTAATTACTATCAAATATAACGCAACATAACAACTCTTTAATGATAAACTTTAAATATGAGTATTATTTGGTAGTTAAATTAGTTTAACATACAGTAGTAAAAAGGGGGTTGGTGTCAAAATGATAGTTAAAGAAGAATTTTTAAGTAAATTGAGAACTTATTTCTCATTAAATCTTTATGAAGTTAAAATATGGACTGCATTGCTATCCAGAGGCACTGCAACTGCTGGAGAGCTTTCTGATATTGCAAACGTTCCAAGATCTAGATCTTATGATGTCTTGGAAAGTTTGGAAAAGAAAGGTTTTCTTGTAATGAAACTTGGCAAGCCTATCAAATACGTTGCTGTTCATCCTACAGAAGTTGTTGAACGAGTTAAAAAACACATGAGAGGAGAAGCAGACATTAAAATAAAACGCTTAGATGACATAAAAAATACAGAGATAACAGGAGAACTAAAAACTCTGCATTCACAAGGACTTGAGCTTGTTGACCCTACTGATTTGTCTGGAAGCCTTAAAGGAAGGCATAACGTTTACAATCATTTGGATTTAATGATTAAAAACGCGCAAAAATCAGTTACAATATCAACAACATCGCAAGGCCTTCTTAGAAAAATTGAAGGATTAAAGCCAACAATGGAAAAAGCCAAGAAAAAAGGCGTTAAAATAAGGATAGCAGCGCCTATCACAAAAGAATCAAAGCAGGCATTAGCAGATGTTGCTGACGTAGCAGAAGTACGCAATTCAGACATGAGTGCCAGATTCTGCGTTGTTGACCAAAAAGAACTGATGTTCATGGTGTTAAATGATAAAGACGTTCACCCAACTTACGATGTTGGAATCTGGGTTAACACTCCATTCTTTGCATCTGCGCTTGAAAACATGTTTGACACTAACTGGAAAACAATGAAATCTGCGGCAGACGCTTTAAAGAAATAAATCTCATATCAAATAAAAAACCAGCGTAGCAACACCAACTACCATCAAAGTTATTGAAAGAGCCAGTATGACTACATAACCTGGCGCGTTTAATTTCAATGAAACTTTTAAAGGGCTTTTCTTGCCTTTAGCATCGTCTTTCTCATCTGGTTCTGATACAGCCAAAGCATTTTCAACTTCATAAACAGGATACCCGTTCTGAACAAGAAGCTGCCTAATCTCTGAAGGTTTCTTGCCTTTTTTCATCTGCATTGCAACATATTCAAGCAAGTCCATATAATCTTCAGAGAAGTTGGTATATTTAATAGTTGCTTTTTCCCATACCAAAAATATATAAAGCACAATCACAAATTATCCATTATGCCTCGAAAAGTCATTATGCGCGGACTGGCATTAGTAACTTTGCTTTTAATTATGGGAACTGCTTTTTACTCATATGCTGAAAACCTTTCTTTTGTGGATGCTTTTTATTTTTCCGGAGCAACACTAACAACACTCGGCTACGGTGATATTGTTCCTACAAATGATGCATCAAAAATATTCACTGTTTTCTACGCCCTGCTCGGCATAGGACTAATATTCTACATATTCACTGAAATTTTCCGTCTGTTCTTTACTGGAAAGCTTTTAAAACATGAGAAAAAGAAGTCATAATGGCGGATCATCGACTGACACAGTACATTCATGTAAATCTCGAGAAAGGCATTCCAAAAGAACACATTTTTCAAGCATTAAAACGTTCTGGTTATTCAGAAAGAGAGATTTACAAGGCAATTTCATCTACTCATACCTTGAAAGTACCTGAACGTTCAAAAAGAGATCTAACATTAGCTATTTTAATAATTTTAACCGCACTTATTCTTTTAGTGGGTCTAACAATGATCATATTCCTATTTGATGAACCGTCAGATACACCACAAATAACACCTCCAAAAGAGCCAGAAATTTTAGAAGAAACTCCTAAAGTTTTAACAAAGTCACCATCAATTAAAATTGATAAACCAACAAAATCCGAATTAACAAACCAATTCATGTTTTCAGCAACAACAGATAAAAGTTCTAATTGCGAATTTATTGTTGTGGCAGAACAAAGAATTACTAGGAAGGACATGAACACACAAAATGGATTATCACATAATGTTCCTTTTTTGCCAGCGCCAAGTACAGATTACGACATTGTTATTAGTTGTATCGATAGTGCGGGTAACGAAGGCGAGGAATTAATTCAATTCTCATCACCTCCTGAACAAGTATCAGTAAGTCAAAATCCAACAGATACTGAAAACAAAGAAAATATACCGACACCAATCGAAATACCTAATTTGGAGAAGAATGAATTAACAAAAATTTTAGACAATCGTCCACCAGTAGACATAAAGTTACCAGATGAAAGCCAGCTTTCCCCAGAGCAACCTGAGCAATCTAAGAGAATTGATATTTTAGGCATAGGAACTGACGCATATTTTGAAATCACTTCTGATGAAATCGTTATTATTTGGGAAAATCCTGCTGAAGGACAATACTCCCTTATCCTTAAAGAAGAAAGCCATAAAGATTGGAACATATACTATGGTGGACACCCAATAGGGAAAGCTCCAGTAAATTTCCAGAAGTACAACTTAGATGGATCTGAAAAACTTATCGGACAATTATGGCATTACGCAGCTGATAGACATTTTCTTGCATACTTGCCAGAATTTATGATAGACTTAGAAACAAAAACTGCAACACCGTTGATTGAAGAGCAAGAACCTATTGAAAAAACAATTGAAGAACCGATTGAGAAATTGGTTGAAACTTTCTCAATAACAAATTCCGGTATTGGTGCAGTCTATGAAAAAACTAGTGATAAGATTGTTATCAAATGGTCTAATCCAGAAGAAGGATCGTATTCTTTAAGCCTGAAGCTAGCAGGTGATGCTGGTTGGGCAATCTACTATGGAAGACATCCAAGAGAACAAGCTCCTGTTGTTTTCTCTGAAAAAAATATGATTGGAAATGAAACTTTAATAGGCAGATTTACACAGTATGCAGAAGATCTTAGTTTTGTTCAGTATTTTCCTGAGTTTCAAATTGCTTTGAATGAAAGTATTGAGGAACCTGATGTGCCAGATGATAAAAATGAAACCAAACCCCCACCAAAAGAAATACCAAAGGAACCTGATCCTATAACAGAAAGGTGGACTAACCCCACTGCACCAAATGAGTATGTTAAATTTCTTGCTGGTGATTTTACTGATACTGATGGAGATGGTATGACAGATATAGCAGAACTAAAGTATGATTTTGATCCTAACAACGCTGCTAGTTTTCCTGAAGAGCCAGAGGTTATTTTACCAGAGCAATTTATAATTGAAGATTCGGGAATTGGAGCGTACTTCGAAGTCGGAAGAGATTCGATTGAACTTAAATGGACTAATCCTGAAGACGGTAGCTATTATTTAAGTCTGAAAAAGGAAGGAGATAGGGAATGGGATATATATTACGGTGGGCACTACCCAGAAAGCGCAGCTGTTGAACTTGACAAGTTTGGGCTCAGTGAAACAGATGTGTTGAAAGGGCGCTTCACTAAATATGGACTTGATTTAAACTTTATTCAATACTACTCGGAATTTAATATAGATTTATCAAGCGTAGACTTCCCAGATAATTCTGAGATTGGAAAGCCTACTAACAAGATAAGTTACACATTCTCTGATGATTTCCCTTCTGAAGCAGAAAAATCATACAGAAAATTCCTGAAGCGAGTATGGCCTATCTTGCAAGATAGATTGGGCCCTCCTGCAGAATCTTTTAATGTATTTATTAAAAACATGGGAGAGGACACTTCATTTTTTATGATTACTAATAATGGCAGAACTTTTCTCACAGATACAGATTTTATTCCACGTCTGATTGCGCACGAATTTGTGCATGCATGGAAAGGCCAGTATTCTATAACAACCGGTGATGCATGGCAGTATCAGCCGGATTTAAGCGGTTTTGAAGAAGGAATGGCAGAAGGCCTGGCATTCGATATTATTCATGAGTATGTACGTAGCTACCCAAACGATGAAGCTACAATAAAATTACTGAACTGGAGGCCTTACCAGTACTGGAGTTCACGCACAACATATTATGATTCTATTAAAAATACTCGATGGTCTGGTGCTGGTAAGTTCTGGACAGATGCAAGTGGACAAAGAAATCGCTATTCGATTGCTGCTACCACAGTGCAAATGATGTTACTTGAACAACCTACGTTTACCAAAGATTTTTCTGCTGCATATTATTCCAAAATTCGAGAAGAACCAGAATGGAGGACGAACAGAGAAGACATTCTTAATATGTGGGAAAACATTGTGCCAGAAGTCAATGACCTTCCGTTAAGAACGTACCTTAACTCCTTACCAGTATTTAATGGCCATAACTTGGATGAAGGTTTGTATGTTTTGTCCACCATCAGACCATACGGCACACAAGGA
>CEPX01063706.1_pt1 | contig 31094 bp, 54 predicted proteins | sample 361361 | NCBI WGS metagenome assembly CEPX01 (sample SAMEA2619974, study PRJEB7988) | marine metagenome | biome: marine biome (ENVO:00000447); feature: mesopelagic zone (ENVO:00000213) & marine oxygen minimum zone (ENVO:01000065); material: "saline water (ENVO:00002010), including plankton...
TAGTGATCAACCAGCAAAATTATTTTAAAGAACAAATATTTTAGAGTCTTCTAAAAAGGCTCTTGGTTGATATTGATCAATATCTTTACCAGTTTTTAAGTCTACAAATTTTCCCTTTTTTCTGGATAGCTTTACTTGATGCTTCCACTTGGGGCGAGGAGACTTCTTCTCCTCTAAAGAATGAATGTCATCCAAATCCACACACCCAGTAAGAGTTTGCTTAGTCCAACTAACGTCACCTAAATTCAAAGCGTGTGTACGTTTAAGCACTACATTGCCTTCGGAAAAACGGGAACCGTCTTTTTTGCCCTTGACCTCTAGGCACTTCTTCTTTGAATTGTAAATTATTACTACTTGCAATGTACTAACTCACTTTCTTGCTTGTATTCGTCTACCTCATCATTGGTAGCCATTCTTAAATCAGCCGCCTTTGCACCTAAGAGAGTGTCTTTGTGGGGTTCTGACGTCATTACCGACGAAGAATTCATTTTGCTTCTCACTCTCTCTACTCTATCTCTATTAAAATTGTAATAAAGACTACCGTTTTTAATTTCTTTTATATTCATCTTTTCGTCCTTTTTGCTTATCTTTAAATGATAGGGGATTTTTTTTATTTGTCAACCCCTTTTTTTTAGTTTCCCACCAAGGACGTTTGTATCCGAAGATGTTTTCGAAATTTTCCCCGTATTTCCTCCGATTTACCGGTCTTGGTTTGTCTCCTTTTCCCGCACTCACTTGTAAACTTTTTTTGTTCTTTTATGTTTGCCTGTTGACGCTCCTCGATCCTTCTCTCCAAAGATTTTGTCGTAGTTGTCTTTATATTCTTTGCTTCCACCCCCGAACATCAATGGCATTCTATCTTCGTCTTTTAAAACCTTTTTTCTTTTTATTTGGCAATGATCCTTATGACCGTTATCTTCAAGCCATTCATACGTTATGGATGAAGCGTCTTCGTAGGATTTTTTGGGCTGTGATTGGTATTTATTTGGGGTTCTAGGCAAGTATTCCATTTCTGCTTGGGTTCTCCGATGCTTCATCGTCTTAGAATCACCATGTTTTTTAACCCTTTTCTGAGCAGCTTTGTGATGTTGCCTTATTTTCCCTTTCCCTGCGTCAACCGTACCGTCTTTACGGTATTTCTTTTTTTTATCTTTGTAGTGCTTTTCTCCCATATTACTTATTATCTTGTTCAGCGAGCCAATCTTCCAGTTTTATTCTAGGTTTGAATCCTAATAATTTTTTAATTTTATTAATATTTGCTCGAGACTCTAAAGACTCGCTTTCTCTCATAGGTAAAAAAACGTAATCTCCTTCGATCATCTTAGCTATATCCATGACTGAGTGACTTTCGCCAGTTCCTACATTTAGAATCTCACCGAAGATTTCTTTATTAAGTGTCTCTCCAGCAAGCATATTAGCCTCAACGACATCACTAACATGAACAAAATCTCTAGTTTGTTCTCCCGCCCCGACTATAGTCATTGGTTCGCCTTTCGATTTTTGTCTGTAAAAAATCCCAATAACCGGCGCATACTGTCCTTCCGTGGGTTGTCTCTCCCCATAGACGTTGAAATATCTAAAGGTAATAGTATTTAATCCAAATAAATTATTATACATTTTACACAAAAGCTCTCCAGCCACCTTAGATGTAGAGTACGGATTTAAACAGTCTACAGGCATATCTTCGTTTGACGGAGTTTCATTCTTTAGCCCGTAAGCCGACGATGTTGACGAATAAACCACTCTATCTATATTATATTTTCGAGACAACTCCAAAATTTTTAAAGTACCCATAAAATTAACTTCGCAAGTATCCACAGGGTTTTTTAGGCTTGGTGGGATTCTAGAGCGCGCAGCGAGGTGAAAAACTGTATCTATCTCAGCGTTTTGAAAAATAAAGTCCATTTGCTCACAAAGGATGTCGTATTTTAAATAATGCGCTTTATTGTTGTAATGGTATTCGCCGTCAGAAGATTCATTATCTACTACAATTACCTTTTTTTCCCGCTTTATTAGCTCATCTACAATATGTCCACCAATAAAACCTGCTCCTCCTGTGACCAAGACATTTTTCATTGTGTAATAGTATATATGAATTTGATTATTGTTTCCAGTTTATCTTGCGATGAGGGCTTATATTTTAGATATATTACTATGTTAGCCAAAACAGATCTTCATTATGACATTCTTTTAGAAGCTCAAAAGGAAGATATAGACTATTATTTCAAATTATTAAAGAAAAAAGGATGGTTTGATTTTGTTGATGATTTTGTCCAGCCAGAATGGAGAGAAGATGGTATACGAATTGACAAAAAATTAAATTATCCAAAAACTATTCAAGTAAGTAGTATAAAATGTGAAAATACTCTAAATATTTTGGGACAACTGAAGGGGTTTAGTAAATGGGATCAGAAGATATAATATATTTCCACAAAGGAGTCAAACTCAAAAATCTTGGGATTCATATAGTTATTCCAATATATCATACTAAAGAAATCTTAATTATAGCAAAACAGCCCCTTGTCCCTATAGAGTGTAAATGGCTCAACGAAAAATGGAAAAAAACCAAGTCCTTCACCACTGAAGGCTCTGCGTACGGATGGACAGGAGCGTATACATGTCCCATGTCTAAGAAGTTAATGAATAACCTGTTAGGAGGTAACGAGTCAGAAATACAATTAAGACTCCTCGATGATAAAAAAACTAAAATTACCGCAAAAATATCAGACCACCACCTTGTTCCATCGAAAAAACCCCTTCATACTGTCGTAGAATCTCTTAATCCAATCTTTTTTGACTCTAGCGATCCTGCAAGGAAAAAAACAATAACAAATTTTAATAAGCACTGTGGGTCTATCCTTCGCAGGTTTTTACCTTGGATAGAGTTCCATTTAATGCGCGGCGTAGATCAAATTTTCGTCAACCAACCCATACGTTATAAAGAGAATGGGGAAGAATGGATAAGTTTTTGGAAAGAATTATTAAAGCCATATCTTAAATCTGAAGAAGTAAAATTAATCATGTTTGAAGATATGGCTGAGATGGCCCGAATCAACGAATGGGGAGGATGTACTGCTCACGCTTCGCACCAAAACGTATCTCAACTCTGGACAATGTGGTTAAATAAGGGAAGGTCTGTCTGGTTTGGCAACCATGATCTAGACGAATACATTACCCCAAGAGAGACCGGATACTTCGGTAAAGAAGACGAAAGCATCGCCGAGGTTCTTGAGGGGCTGGCTTCAGAATGCAACTATGTAGAAACAAAGATGTTCATGGTTGAGGCTCCCCCAAAAGAACAAATTCTACTCGCGGGAAATATTATGGCGGCAGATTTTATGCCAAAGTGTCACAAATTCTTCGTTCGAATTGATGATGTAAATTTAGTTTGGTGTCATGGTGTGACGAACTGGGAAAATCCCGTAGAAGGAATCACTCCATCTCCTTTTCGGTTAAATCATTACCGCATAAAAATTCCAAGCGGATGGATGCCTAGCGAAGCGGCTACAATAGAAAGATGGAACTCAAAATCCATACCACATATTAATGAAAAAAATTTATCAAAAGACCGCAAGCCCGTTCTCAATAGGATAAAAAAAAGATATGGCATGAATCACGGAAAATTTCTTCGTTTCATGCAGCAAAAATACTCTCACTTGAAAGAACTTAAAACCCAAAATCTCATCGGAGAATAATCACATTAAATCTTCCACATTGATTGCAGCAATACCCTGTCTCTTTCGTTCTCGGCCTTAAAAGCGGTTCTTCCGTGTAACACTTTGTTGTCGTGAAATGCAAAACCGTCACCAGTTTCGCATCTTACATAGTCTACGGAATCACTTTGCTCCATCGTCTTAAGGTAAGCCCAAAAGCGCTCGCATAGTTCGTTTATAAACTTATCTATTTTTATTGTCCTGTAATAGTTCCAATATACTTTACCGCCATCACTCAGTGTTAAGATCGGGGTTTTGTTCTCAAATCCTTCATCGCCCTTAGTTATGACAACCGGCGTCGCCAACAAATCTGTTAACAAGGCTGGATCGAATTTTTCCAAATCATTTACTAACCTAGATACCGGGTAAAAAAATTGTTCACCACCTTGTATCGCTTGTTTTTTCATGATAAAAAAATTAATTTCTGGCCCATCACTAAACCAAGCGTTGTCGCAATGGAATGGCTGGGGAGTAGCACTATACGCATAGCTTATAGATTTGTCTTTTTGGTTAGAAATTTCCCACCATTGACTTCGTTCTGAAGCTCCGCCAATGCCAATGTGTCTATGGTCTGGCTTTAAATTGCAAACATTCTTTACGAAGTTATACCAATAATCTTTGGTCCTGTTTTCGTCACAAGCCCCTCTTATCACTAGTGGGTCTTCGGTATCTCCGATAGCGAGTATTAACTCCGACAATTCTCGGTCATTAACTTCGCTATATTTAACTTCCCTATACATGATTTATCTAAGACCGCTTATAATACCTCTTTATTCAGGTTGATTATAGATTTCAGTTAGTCTATCAAAGCATATTTATTTAAAAATTTTTTAACTGTTTGCGAGGAATTAAACATCATCACATCAATTATAGAAAGCCAAGGCAAATAATTACGACCAAACTGTTCGTAAGTAATAAATTCTGACTGAATAAAATTCAACCGAATATCATGCTCCTGAAATTCATCTCCTCTGTAAAGCTCCTTGCCACCTATAGCGTTAATATAAACTAAGGCGTTTTGATTTTTACAGATTGAAATAACTTTATCTTGCCCTGTTAAGCTATGATCTATGCCCAGCCCAGAAGAAATGATAACGGGCGTTTGAATCCCTAAGTGATTATTTATACCCTTAAGGCTGTTCAGTAAAAAATTAAATAAGTTTACATCTTCATGCAATAAACATTTTTCTACAAGCGCGTAAGTTTCTTTAAAACATGGAGCCTTCGCGTAAGAAAGATGGATAAGGTTAAGCATCTTTTTTCTGTCGTCCTTCCAATTATCAGACAATTGTCTGTCTATAATGTTAAGATAATCTGAAGCTTTTTTAAGAGGCAGGGTTATTACTCTATCTGAGTCATTGAATAAAATTCGATTTCTATTAATCCATCCTTTTTTTGTATACTGAATATTATCATAGACAATGAATTCGTCTACAGAATTTATTAATTGAAAATACCCCAAATAAGGGAAAAAATAAGGCTGCATTATAGCTATTTTTTTCATTTAGTTTATAGCTTATATATTTGCTTTAAAACATTTATTTGCTTATCGTATGTATCGTATGGATTTCTTTTGGTTTCTTTTGTATTTTTTTTGATCGTATTGGATATGTCTCCCTCTATTTCAAATATTGATTCTACGTCAATCAATCTTAATCCATTTTTCGTTGGGATAAACATGTCTCTTACCAAATCAATAATAAACAAATTGTTTTCCTTTAAGAAATCGTAAATAGCATTTAAACCAGAAAGGGTAATCTCCCCCTCTCTTTTAAAGTATTCCATTTCCATCTTTGTATACGCATCGTCAACATTCCAAGCAAGAACGTTTGGAAAAAAATCAGATTCATATTTACCATATATATATTTTTCGTGAGCCAAGTTTGTTTTTATCCACGTGTGTGAATATCCCCCTCCGAACGCTCCTCCCGTCTTCTCCCTCTTAATCACCGTTTGCTTGTCGGGAAGAGTCTTCAAAAAGACATCTCTATTAAACACCTTGTTCTGCTCTTTGATGCTGACATATCTTGCTCCGTCAACAGGATCAATATTACTACAATAAAGCGTCTTTCTTTTCTTTACTCCGCTTCCGTATCTGTCGTTAGATTCTGCTATCTCAGAAACGTAAAAATAAAATAAAGACAAATCACTTTTACCGAAATTCGGACCATCCATTTCTATATACGCAATGGGATAAGCTTTTGAAAATACTCTTATTAAGTTCCACGCCTCTACCCTGCTTTTCGCTAAAATATGATGCAGAACAGAAAAACAAAAAGCCACATCAGCAGGATACTTCTTAATACTCTCAGCAGTCAAAGTATCCACAAAAAAATCGGGCGACTGATTGAAAGAATTGTCCTCGGCAAGAGAAGAGCAAATATCTATGAATTCTTTATTACTATCTACGCCTGTTACTGCGTGCCCTACTTTTAAAGCCTCAAAAGAAAAGAAGCCAAGGTTACACCCCCAGTCAATTACCTTCAATGGCTTTGGAACATTAGTCAACGCTGCTTGTGCGGGTCCGTGTTGCAAATGCTCAAGGATCGCTTTCGACCTGTCAAAGCAATCTCTACCGCCCAGCTCGAGGGTCTCTTCGTATCCCGGTAAATTTATTGGTTGATAATTAAGCCAAGAGTAAGGAGACGTTTTTGTTCCTGTCGCGGCTGCGGTTTTATATTTATTGAGAATTTGATCTTTTTTCATATTTTTATCCACGCTTCCAATTTACTAATGTAATATATTGTCTTATGTAATATTTTATAGGGAATAAACAAAATCCATTTTATTACAAAAAATATTGCAGAAAAAACTTTATATTTTAAGCTGCTTCTTCTTTCCTGCCATTCTAACAACATGTTTTCTTGTATTTTTTCTACTTCTTTTCGATGCTTGTTATTGTCTTTTTTCCAGTCGTTTAGCTCTATTTCCTTTAGGTCTCCTTTATAGAGGAGAGCTCTAAAGACCGTTGTGTAGTCATGGTTCTCGCCAAAAATTTCTGCCCCAAAGAGAATCTCTCCTGTAAATTCTTGCTTTTCTATACCTTTGTCTTTCTCTTTCGTGATCTCTTTCCCGTCTTCATCCTCGCCGTACACTATTTCAACTTTGCTTTTATAAAACTGCCCGTCTTCGCTAATTGTATAATGTGAGACTATTTCCTTGTCCTCTCCAAGTTCAAAATCAAAAAAAGAAGAGGTAAAAAAATCTAATTCATCCCATTTAACATCTCTAAAGTCCCTCTTTTGATCTTCGTCTTCTTCTAGGGAAGAAGGTAAGGGCAAATCATGTTCGCAAATTAGTTTGCTAGTAATCATAATCAGCGGTGGCACTTGAAATTAAAGACTGAGCTTTTTTTCTGGCGTAAAAAAGTCTTGACATAACTGTGCCGATTGAACAATTAAGTTTTTTTGAAATTTCTTTGTAAGTCATGTCCTCTATAGCAAAACAAACTAAAACATCTTTATGAATTTTTGGCAAATTATCTAAAACGCAAAACAACGCTTTCTTAAGGTCTTCGTTTTTTAGGTTTTCGAATGCTTTATTATTTTCCCACCTACTATACAAGTAAGCATCCTCGACTTCCTCCAAAGACATTACTCTCTTTTTTTGCTCCTTTCTCCAATGATCTATGAAAAGGTTTTTAGCGACTGAACAGGCCCAAGTTTTAAATTTGCATTTTCCTTCAAATTTTTTAATTTTATTCCAACATTTTATATATGTAATTTGAACAATTTCTTCCGCTTTATGCTCACACAAGGTCTTCTTCATCGCCCAACCAGTAAGATAACCTTTACTTCTGTCGACAAGTTCTCCGAATGCTTCAGTATCGCCTTTCTGAGATTTCTTAATTAAAGAGCTTTCGGACAAATTCTTATATTTCATTTTGAAAAAAATAACATATTATAACAATTTAACAAGCAAAACCTATTTTTGATAAAAAGTGATGGTTAGCTCATCTTCCATGGTAATCATCTTTATGTCCATATTTCTTATTTCGCCCATTGATTTTAACACTGATTTATAGAGACAATCGTGACAATAAATTCTTTTTCTATCCTCAGGAAATTTTATTTTAAAAAAAGCAAGCTTCTCGGATTCATAAAGAATCAAATAATGTTTAGCAGAATAAGATAAGTCGCATGAGAAGCATTTTACCTTAGTCTTCCTTCTGAATGGGTCTACTATTTCTGCTGTTAACATTTTCAAAAATAATTAATTCTTTTAAAGCCTCTAAATGGTGAAGCATCCAGCTTTTCCCGACCGTTTTAGACGCATTACCTTTGATGTTCTTCTTTTTGTTAATTAAGTCTTCTTGTCTGGATATTTCAATAATTTGATCCAATAATTTTAAGGAGTTTTTCATTTATACTTCTCTGGTTCAAAGTTAGCGTTCTTTTGTTTCATCTCTTCTAAAAAATTTTCTATATGGTCCTCTACGCCTCCATCTTTTTGAGGACTAACCACTCCAAGTAAGTGCTCTCCTAGCTCTCTAATATCTTCGTAGCCAAAAACTATTTTCTTAGGCATATCGTCATCATCTCCCCAAAAAGATAGAGAAACTTTGTTTTTAAGGGCCTTTACTAAGATTCCCCTGTCCTCGTCAGAAGACACAAAAACTTTTTTATTATATTTGTTTGTTCTCATTTATGTGGTTTGCAAACGCTTCGAATAAGGCTCTATTTTCAAACCTTCCCTTGGCCATGAGATATAATATCCTGTTATCTAATTCTCTCGTTTTTTTAAGTAACTCTGACTCAGTCAATTCGCCAATTTCATAACGATAATCTAACTCCTCGGCCGCAAAGGAGACAGCGACGCTTTCTTCTTTCCACCAGTCTATGCTTTCTTTTATGGTGTCTAGTTTTTTCGCAAATTTTTTGTTCATAACTCTTCAATCCTGCATTTTTTATGCTTGCTAATTTTTTTAAGATATTTTTTTGCAAGAGACTTTCCTTCGTCTGTATACGGAAACGCCCCTTGGAGCAGATTTGTTTTCTCCTCTTTTATAACGTAACATTTAATTTTCTTTCTCATAAGTTTGACAATAATTTTTAATATTTATTTATATTAATTGTTGGGCCTTATTATTTCCACAGGAAATTCATCTTTTTTAATAAACCCTTCATTTCTCAAGTAAATCGCTATCAATTTGGCTTCTTTTTCTTTTATTTTATCATGCTCATCATAAATCATTACTTTATACTTAGTAACCCTGACTCTTGTCCCGTTCACCTCTAAGTCTTTCATTGTTATGATTACACTTATTAAAAAAACGCGTCCCCCGATTACTCGGGGGACGCTAGTGAACGGGCCGATTTGTTATGTCTTATTTGGACTCTGGCATCATCCCTCTAATTTCATCTACTAAGCCGTAAGTCACGCATTCGTCTGCGTCAATCCACCAATCCTTACGGTCCCAGTTTCTTTTGATTTTTAATTTTGTAAGATTTGATCTCTTAGTAAAGATATCTAAAATTCTCCCTTCGATTCTCTTGACGAGCTTTACTTCGTCTTCAACTTCGTATGTCTTGCCAATTGCGCCAAACGCAGCTCTGTGAATCATCATCCAACACTGATGGCCAATCCATCTATGGTCTCCAGCTTGTAAAAGAATGCCAGCCATAGAAGCGGCCATACCTAATGACCCAGTGGTTATATGGTGGCCACTCACTCTTAATTCTTGAATGAAGTCAAACAATTCAAACCCATCAATGATACTTCCGCCGGGCGATGAAAAGACTATTTCCATACTGCATTTGGGATCGAGCCTAGACCATTCCGTAAGCTTGGTAATACACTTTCGCACAGAAGGTTCGCTGACTGACCCAGAAAATCTATAAAGATAGTTTTCTTCATCAACAGACAGTTCTTTTCGTCTTGATACTACAGCCTTCTCGTGGCTTATTCTAGCTCCGTGCGCTTCAAACTCGGCTTTCATCGCTTCCGCCTCTGTTTTTCTGGCTTCCGCCTCCGTTTTGCGAGTCTCGGCATCTTTCAGCTTTAGTTCCGCTTGTACTTCTTCCGGTGATTTTTTATCTTTTTCTTCAGACATATTAAATTTCTCCTAGTAAATAATAAAAGGTTCGTTTTCCATCTCCCGCCAATCTAGGGCGTCTACCTCCGCTCCTTTAGCTTTTTTTCTCTTTTTTTGTTGAGAATAGCACACCGCAAGTCTCTGTTTTCTGTCAGGAAACTCTTTCTTCATGGTCTCGCTAGACATGCAACTATTTATAAAACCTTTCTCTTTTTGCCCCTTATCTGGCGATGGTAGTGGCATGTCTATTCCCCTTTTTTCTTGGGCGTTCCCTTGCAACAGCCATGATACGCTGCTGACCGCCCCTTACAGTGACAATTGCACTTACATTTGTTTAAATTGCACAAACCTACGTCACAAAACCAGTGTTTTATCTTTTTCCAAGTACTCATATTACGTATTACACCTTCTTTAAAGTCCCGGGTTTAAAAAAGTGCGGCTAAGGAAGCTCCCCGCCGCACTTTCTGCTCCCCTTGGCTCTCTTGATTACTTAACACAAGCACAAAGACATTCGCCGCCTTTAGGGCAGACTCCAGAATCACAGCAGCCCGCTTCACACGAACATTTGTCACATCCAGAATTACCCCAATTACAACCAATGGAAAGCATGCTTGTAAATATAATTAGTATAATTGTTTTTTTCATTTTTATTTTTCCTTAATTAAAATCATTTTTGGATAAGTTACCCGAAGCATAAATGGAAACATTTTCTTCGTCGCCTCTTTTTCTTCACCCTCGCCCTCCTTTACCTCTTTGGGCGAGCTTTCGACGGGCATCTTCTCTAGCTCCTCGTCAGTAGGCATTTCTACTTTCGCGTCTAACGCCCACATGATCTTGTGCTTTTTGCAATATTCAACCATCCTGCGAACAGGCACGATAAGGTTAAAACCCTCTCCGGCCCCGCGAACAAGCATACCTACATATCTGGCGTCGCCACCATCCTTTAAAAATACCCCTCCCCCGCTAGAGCCGGGAAAAGCAACACAGGTTGTTTGGTCGAAGACACGTTTATTCAGGCTTTTAACAACTCTACCGTGTTGGGAGTAGATTCCATCTGTCATACTGTTCGCCCCGAATTGCCCGAGTAGGGAACCAACATGCAGGAGGTCTGTACCTAGCGGCGGAATATCCTTATCTAAATAGAATGTTACCGTGCCTGTTACAAAATTGTATTTACGTACTCGAAGCAACGCTAGGTCGTGTCCGTCTTCGCTCTCCGAATACTTCAGTACTTCTGCATCCATCTGGAGACGGCCAACGGTTCTGCCGCCCTGCCTAATCTCTTTTATGACCACGGGGTCTTTAAACTCTACTAAGGTTTTTGGTGTTCCTCGCACTAAAACCTTTCTTTCTGAACGAAGATTGTCTATAACATGTCCAGCGGTCCAAACAAAATTTACTAAATTTCCTTTAGAGTTCTTCCTAGTGAAGATTACCCCCGAGCCCTCGCCCGCGCTCCAAGCGCCTTCTGATCTGATCGTAACAGATACACTTTGAAGATGTTCTGCGACAGATTGTTTCTTCTCAGCAGCGTATGAACAAAACGCTAAAGAAAAGCTAAGTAAAAGAATATTTAGTATTTTCATATCATTACATATTTTAAGAACAAGGCGTATTTTTCCCAAGAAAACTTTTATTTTATCTCCATATCTCAGGATTTTTTTCTCTTTTTCTTCTCATATATTCTCGCTTTTGCCTTCTTCTCCTTTCTAGATCAACGTTGTCATAGTTCTTTCTAGCTCTTTTTAGAGCTTTTTTACCGTGTTTTGTTTTGAAGTATCTTTTTTGGCAAAGATATTTATCGTCATATTCCATACGTCCTTTATTTTGTGTTAGACGCTGTAAAATAAAAAATTATTTTGCCCACCATCCGCACCTTGGACACTGGAACTTGGCTGCCGCAAAGTTATATCCACATTCGGGACATTTTTTAACTTTAGTCGAACTCTTCTTCGAAGTCTTTGATGTTTTTAAATTCATGCTCTACTATTTTAGTGGGATAAACCACAATCTTTGTATTGTAGAGTGTGCTATATTTTTCTGCGTCTTCTTCCTTCTTAAAATAACCTAAGCTTTGCCACTGTAGATTATTAAGCTGCTGCTTTATTTCGTAGAATTTCATATTGTATATTACACATGGTAGCCCGTATGGGAGTCGAACCCATCTCTTAGCCTTGAAAGGGCTACGTCCTATCCGATAGACGAACGGGCCAAATTAACGTTTCATAAGAGCATTTAAAAATTTTTTAAATTTATTTTCAGACCAATCTTTTTTAGCATAGTTTAAAGCAAGACATATAAAATGTATATTATCTTTGACGTATCCCTTTGAGCTATCTTTTCTGTCTAAAGATGCTGTAAACGGACCAGACCTCATCTTTTGGTATCGAGATTGAGAATGGTTTGGTGGCAAATCCATTTTCAGTTTCGTATAGGCGCAGTAACCTCTTTGCCTCTTCCAAAGGTCCGATAAATATTGACAATCTAAATCAAACTCTCTCTGAGTCGTCTTTGCTCGTCCTTTGGCAAGTTTAAATATATGTTTAAATGGACTAAGCTGTTTGTCCCAACCACCTGAACATTTAACAGAACAGTACCAACTGTTTGGGTCACTCCGTTTAGGTGCCTCTTTAGCGTGAGTATAAAGAGCCAGCGACTTCTTAAAAGCCTTTCCACATCGTGCGCATTTTAGTTTAATAGTTTTCCCCCTCATAGGCGCGCCAAGTCATCAACCTCCCCTCTGGCGGCGCCAATGCCTTGCAACTCATTAAGGCAGTCCTGCGCGTTAGCGAGTTTTTCTACCTGCTTAGACATTTCGTCTATAATTTGCGGATGTTCTCCAATGCCTGCTGCATTATTGTAGTAGACCTCTAAGGTAGCTAGAGCTTCATCTTTTTGCGCCTCATATCTAGAAACAAGCGCTTGGTGTAATTTTTTTCTCATAATATTTTAAATAACAGTCGAGATGATAATCCCAAGTATAATATATACCACACTTTCTCGTAATTGAAATTAAATTTTATAGTTATTGTTTTTTTTATATAATTAATGTATGGACTTTCATTCATCCAGTGGGTCAGATTATTATGATAACATACTTTCTGAAAAAAATTATGATGACTGGGTAGACTTGGCTCCAGACATCGCCAGACAACGCTTGATTATTGAAGGAACCCTACATAACCCATTTTTGCCTGAAAAAATGACTACATATTGTCAAGATATTACTAAAATATTAAACATGACTCCTGTAACATCCCCAATTTGTAACCACGACCCTGATTACGGTTGGTGCGCTTATATGCATTGGAAAGAAAGCGGAATGCACATTTATAGCTGGGACAATAGAATCCCCAAGTTTTTCTCCGTAGACATTTATACTTGCAAAGAATTTAATCCACGAAAAGCCGTCAAATATACGCGAGATTTTTTAAAAAACAACTTAATTAAAATAACTTGGAGAGAATAATATGGAAATTTTTATAGTAGTATTAGTTGGAGTAGTAACTCTTTTGTGCTATGGTATGCTCAATAATTGCCTTAAGGTAATGAACAATGTAAAGAAAAAGGAAAAAGATGAGTAATCATCCAGAAGCATCACAATACGAAGCGTATGCTGAAGAATTAGAGTTTCATGAATCGAATAGGCTCGCTCCAGCAGGGGAAAAAAAAGTAGTCTTAGTTGATATTGATGAAACGATTTGTTTTTACTCTGGCAAACGACAGTACAATTTAGCTGAACCAAGTCAAGAAAACATTGAAAAAATAAATAAATTGCATGATGAAGGTTGGCATGTTGTCTATTGGACCGCAAGGGGAGGCTCTGAAAAATCTAAAAGAGAGGGGTTGTGCTATTACGACTTCACTTGGAAACAGCTGCTATCATGGGGATGTAGATTTGATGAACTATCAACAGGAACGAAAGGAAAATACATGAAGCCGCCCTATGATTTAGTAATTGATGATAAAGCTAAAAGAATTGAAGAATTATAAGGCCAAGGTAAAAAAGGTGGAGGCCTAAATTGCAGCATGTTCGTTCTCATTCTCGAACCTCTGCTGCAATTTTTTATGGTACGAGCGGAGGGATTCGAACCCCCGACATCCACGGTGTAAACGTGGCGCTCTAACCAACTGAGCTACGCTCGTAAAAAGCCCCCACCCAAGGAATACACAAACTCGGATGAGGGCCAGTCTTTGGAGATTGCAGACGAACTGCAAATTAAATCTCTTTTTAGAAGATATCATACATTTCTCTTATGTCAACAAATATTTTTATGGTACTCCTGCTGGGACTCGAACCCAGAACCCCCTGTTTAGAAGACAGGTGCTCTGTCCAATTGAGCTACAAGAGCTTAAATAAAATTAAAAACCTTTAAAAACACTAGAAGCCCAGTGATAGCAGCAATTACGCTCCCAACTGTTCTAATTAATTCGAGCTTATGATTATGCTTATCAATCCACCGTTCGTAGTTATCTTTCGGCGCCGCCAGCCTCTCTTCCCATTTGTCTATATCATCCATGTCTTTATGGTACGTCTTTTTTTAAATAAGTCAACCTTTTTTTTATATATCGTCCACCCATAAGCCGCTTTTTCCGTTCGTTTTAAAATCGGTTTTTTTTGAAATGGAGCGGGTGGCGGGAATCGGACCCGCGTTATCAGCTTGGAAGGCTGGAGTAATACCATTATACGACACCCGCGTCCACTCCTAAGTGTACAAAGCTTTTTAGTTTAGTCAATTGCTATTGTAATAGCTTTAGCTTTTTCTGACTTAGGTATTTTAACTGTAAGGAGTCCGTCTTCATGTTTTGCTGACAAGCTAGAAAGCTCTATCTCATCATCAGGGAGAACGAAAGAATATGAAGCGGTGCTTTCATTTCTCTTTGCTACAATATGCACGCGGCCTTCGTCAATCCTCGCTGCTATATCTTCTTTCTTGAACCCTGCTAACGGAACATAATATTCATAGTGTTCCTCCTTCTCTCTGTAGTTAATAGAATTGTCTTTTCTTCTCCAATAAGAATGATCGCCATCAAAGTAGGCGTTGTCCCAGTTGGTTAGAAAATTATCAAATAGTGTATTTGTTAAGCCTAGTGTTCTCATAGTAGCTACAAGAAGCACAACCCATGCCAAGAAACCCCCCCCAAAAAACACAAAAAAATAAAAATAGTGAGTCACTGTGACTCTTTTGTTAAAAAAGTGTAATGCGCCAGCGTGACTCTTTTATATATTTAGTTTAACAAATCGATTATGTAGTGTAATATTAAATAGGAAAGTAGATGATAAAAACAAGTCTTAAGATGAGACAACACAACCGTGGAGGATACATTAGGATTTTACTTTTACTATACAGAAACTAGGTCACTTCTTTTTCCTAGATTTTTTTACTGACTTCCTGCTTCTTTTTCTTGGGGGCGGTGGTTCGTTGTTCGTTAGTTCGCCGTCTTTTCTCCAGCCCTGCCTATACAAAAAGGCCGTGACTGCGTTTGCGTATTTTGCAATTTCTTTTTCTGATTTATCCCAAAAGAAAGCGTGGCCTATTTCATGGATTGCTGTATTAAGCTCTGATTTTTGAGTCAAGTGCGGATTGATATAGATTCGAGGGTCATTTTCTTCGGGGTCGTAGCAAACTCCGTCCGCCTCTCCATAGTGAGCGGTGTTAGGCTTTCTAAAATAAATCTCATACCTTATGCCTTGGGCATTTCTAAATTTAAAACAAAATTGTTTTTTTTTTGTTCATCGTATTTTAACCGCGCTGCTAACCCAGTCTAACAACAAGCGCTTATTTTCTACACCATTGCACCAATTAGCGTGGTGGACTAAAAGATCTTTGGGAATGAAAATGCCTCGCTTTTCGTCCCAGTCCTTATTGTGCCACCATAGACCACTCTGATTTTCGTCAGAAAAACTTTTTATTCCTTGAATGTATAATCCATGTGTATAATATCTCGTTGGTAAATACCCCCAAGAAACGTCGTGTCGTTTTATGAATAGATTATTGATCGTAGACTGTTCAGATGTTTCAAACGTAACTTCTTCATTCTTGTACGACCTTAGTTTTCTAAGAACCTCTGCAAAAAAAGATTTTATTCTCTCGCTGTTTCTCAAAACAAAAAATCCCCCACATTTACCCACGTCAGAATTATGGTCTTTCAAAAAGCAAATGTCCTTGTCTCCCAAACATCTAACTAAGTCGTCTCTAACGTAGCCATAAAAGCAAACGTCTACATCAGAAAAAACTACCACCTCGTTGTTTAGAATAAAGTTTAAACATTTATTAATAAATATTTGCTTGTCTATCATTTGATCTCTCCACCCCTCGGAAAATAAGGAGCCAGACCTGCACTTTTGAGGAATCTTTTCAATGACTAAGGTCAGTCCATCTTCCGGAGGAAAAGTCTTCAAAAAAAAATTATCTAAAAAAGGCTTGTGAGTATCACTATAGCAAGCGCAAAAAAACATAATTAAAACTGCGCAAATGTATCCTCGTCTCCTGAGCCCTTCGTCCGAAATACAAATTCTTCTGCATTAAAGACCCGCGCCTTGAGTCGGGTGATAGCGATGCTATTTTTGGAAAGCAGTTCAACCGTCTCCTTATACTTTGTCTCCGCAAACTCTTGTCTCTTTTTTATGTTGCACCCACAACCACCCGCAGTATTTGCCATGGCCTTGGCCATTTCTTCGAACTTAGCTCCAAGCAAATCTAGATCTCCAACCGTAGAAGGGTCGTCGTCTGAGGTGCGCAGGTTACTCTTATTAACTCTACAAAACATACCAAACTCGTGGTAATTGTTGAAATAAAATTTTTTATCCTTTGGATTATAGCCCATGGTGATATGCCCTTTTAAGTATCAAACGTAAAATCAAAAACAAGAAAATGGAAAGCCATAAACAAAGCATAAACAGTCCAAGATCCTCATATAAAAAATAAATACCTACATTTAACCAAAACCCTGAGCAAAGTGGACATGATATCAACTTCGTTAAAAAATTAGGTTTTTCGTAAGCAAGATATTCCCAATAAGTATCCCCCGGGTGCTCAGCTAAATAAGACTCGTAGTTGTCCACTCCTAATAGCTTGTTAAGCCTAAAGAGCTTAACGTACTGGACAAAAAAATCTGTTTCATAAACATAAAAAAGAATATTTGCCACCAAAAATGGATATACAATCTCTTCCATTACCTTCATTTTAGACGCAGAACCTACCTAAGTCTAATTAATTTTACAAGATAAAAATTAAAAATTTCCAAGGCTTGCTCGTCTTTTTCGTAGATATCCTTGTAATAGACCTCCTTTATTCCGTAGGCTGATATCATAGTCGCGCAATAAGAGCAGGGCAACAGCGTTACCGCTAGGAGCTTAATGTCTCCCCTTTTACACAGCGACAAACAATTCGCCTCTGCGTGAATCATGAATTTCCTACGGTGATCCCTGTTTTCCCAGAAGTTTTTGTAGGGCATTGTTACACCCGGCGCGAGACCATTATAGCCCACTCCTATCACCATGTTTTGGTAATTTAAAGCGCACGCACCCACTTGCCTGTGGGGGTCTTCGCTTCTTTGCGCGGCGGTCTCGGCTATATTTAAGGCGTACTTTTCCCAAGTAATCCTACCCATCGCACCGGAACTCCTCTGAATCAGGGAGAGCTTTCTTATACTTGGTACGTGGTCGACCATTTTTTGTCTTAGCCATGCCAACGACAGTCAGATTACCTTCGTCTACCGCTTTGTTCAGCTTGCTGTGTATTGTTACGCGAGATACTTTTTTAGGTAAAGTATCGACAACGTCTTGAGCAGTGAAAACTACGTCAGGCCAGCTAATCTCAACAGGCGGTCTACCACGCTTAGAAACTTCTACTTTTGTTTGCATATTAAAGATAGTATTGCATCTTTTTTTGTAAAGTCAAGGGACTTTTTTTAGACTTGAATGATGTTTTAATTATTATATTTATATGACAGTTCAAGAAGCATCTAACGAACTTTTTACATGGTTTGAACAAAACGACGGATTTGAAGTTAATAGAGATATAAAGAAAATCACTCCCATAATGGAGAATGAGGAAGAAACTACTATTGCATTCAAAATAGCCCTAGAAAAGCTAGAAGAAATGCAGTTAATTTCTTCAAAAGATTATGGAGATAAAAAGTATTACATTCTTGAAAAAGCGATGGACGCGTTTCAGCAAAACATAGAGCTTGGGCCTTGGACCGCAAAGTTCTTAGCTCAAGAGATTAATGACTTCTGCGACCTGCTTGAAGATCAAACAGATAAATGCCAAATAGCTAATATAACTGAAAAAGACGTAAGAAACCTTGTCCATATAATTGTATGGTACAAACAAAGAGTCATGGAAAAAGAAGCCATAATCTCTGGGGAACACAGCGGCTTAGATGAGCCTTCTAGCTCGACAGACAATGGCGCGTCAGACGAGTCTTCTCACAGTGAGTGATAAAAACCCAAAACTAGAAACAGAATGGGAAGACTTTCAAAGAAGGTCTAATTTCAAGCGCAGCCCCAAGCTCTCTCTAGGTAATACTGGAGTAGAATATCTTATTCTTAAAAAAGGAAGCGGCGAGAAAGCGGGCATAAATAAAACTGCCAAGATTTACTACTCTGCGTTTTTTAAAGACGATTGGTCAACGTGGGACAGTAATATAGGAAAAGATCTTTTTGAATTTAATACTGGGTCAAGAGAAGTAATAGTGGGGTTCAATATAACTGTTATTGACATGAAAAAAGGCGAAAAACGTATATCGTTATTCCCTCCACATCTTGCTTACGGTGATAGCGGCCCCGAAATAGGCGTCCCCGCAGACTCTTCTCTTGTATTTGAAATAGAATTGGTTGATTTTTCTCCCTGCGACCCCGATCAAGCTTTCTTCCCTAGCAACAGTAAGCAGTCTCCCAGTAAGGCGTGGGGCAAAAAAATCTTTTGATTAATTTCTTTGCTTGCAAAAAATAAAAATTCTTCTATACTATTCCTAGTTCTTTGTTAGCGGTAAATAGCTTGTGAGGGTTAACCTCACTTCAACTCGTAAGAGACCACAGGCCCGTAAAAAGACCTTGGCTAATTAAACTTAATAAGTTTACTGTTATTTCGGGAAAAAGCGACAGTTGAGGCCAATGTAAGTAGCAATACTTAAGCTAGAAACTTCATCCTCCCAAGAGGAAAAAGGATAAGCAGTCAAAAGAAAAGTCCTACCGCAGAAGCAAAAAACAATATAGCTTAACAAGTCAGCAAGCGAGGCTAAAAAAGGTTAACGCGACGGACTGAAGCGGCTTTGTTAAGAGTAAGATTTATTTTCAAGTGGACAGCTATGTTCTTATCTCGAAAGCCTTTTGGCTTTCTCAACCCAGAGGAAAAATTTAAAGGATAAGCAGTCACTCGAAGATTGTTAGATTTAAACTTTAAATAATTTTTATATTTTATACAATAGATAAATACATGAAAAACGTTATTGGTATATCGGGTGTCGCTGGAGTAGGTAAAGATACCTTTTTTTCTCTCCTTTCGGAGAAAATCCCATGCGAAAGATTCTCTCTAGCGGACGCGCTTAAAAAGGAGGTCAATCAATGGTGCAGAATGCATTACGGAATAGATTCTGTAACATGCTCCCGAGAGGAGAAGGAAATCATCCGACCCTTTTTAGTGTTTCATGGGTCTACGAAAAGGAAACAAACAGAAGGAAGACACTGGATTGAAAAGCTCCAAGACGAAATAGTCCGATCAAAAGGGCCCGGATTAAAAGTCGTGACTGATATAAGGTACGATGATTACGAGAATGATGAAGCAAGTTGGCTACAAAACGAACTAAGTGGCAAACTAATCCATCTTTCTATGTACACGATGGAACCCGACATGAACCCTACTCCTCAGCCGTCAAGATGCGGCACAAGAACTCTTGTCAAGAAATACAGGGCTCCGATCAACTCAGAAGAAGCTAGAAATGATCCAAAATTAATTAAAAAAAGTGACTACAGGGCTGAATGGAAGTTTATTAATAATGGTCAAATTAATGAGCTAGAACCTTATATAGATAATTTTTTAAGCTGGCTCCTTGACGGCCATGAAGAAGAAAGAGCCATGCGACAACACGTTAGTTAGGAAAGTCAAAAGCAAAGGGTGCGGTGAAAGCTACAAAATGCTTTCTAATAGGCACGAAAAACTATTTTACAAAATTTGTCAATTTTATATGCCCGTGGCACTTGCTAAGGGGTTTAAAAAATCAGAAATTCTTTCCGACAAAGACTTTGTGATATTTAAGGCGATTCGTTCCTATAAATACAGCAAAAATACAAAATTCTCTACTTGGTTAGGTAATTGTGCCAAGTATCACTGTCTCTCTCTTGTTAATTCTAAAAATAGATACATAAATTCAAATGAAGACCTTTTAACCCTGCTGTCTGACGCCAAGTCAAAAGAAGAATACTCAGAGGACTCAGAATCTAAATATGATAAAGAATATGTTTTTAATATTTTAAATAACCTTAAAGATAAGCGAATTTCTCAGGTTTTTAAATTAAGATATTTTGATGAACATAAAGGAAGCGAGAAGGCAACTTGGAGCTTTATAGCTAAAAAAATAAAAACGAGCACTCAAACAGCGATAAACCTCCACCAAAGAGGTAAAAAAATTCTCAGAAAAAAGCTGGAAGCAATTGACTTCCAAGATATGATTTGACAACCCAAAAAAACCTGTTATTATCTATGTAATATGAGTACTGAAAATAAAACCGATTGGAAAGAAAGAGAAGTGGGCGCCCTCTGGAAAAAAGAAAGCGCCACACAGAAATTCTTTTCGGGACACGTTAAGATCGTTGATGACGACGGCGAAGAAACCTTAGTGAAGGTCGTGGTCTTTTCTAATCGACATAAAAGTAAGGATAGTCACCCAGACTTCCGAATCTATACTGTCGACGATAAGAAGCCCGTCGCAAAAAGTTCTTCCAAGGAAGAAGTAGAAACTGAAGAAGTTCTTTAAGTAAAGATCTTAAGTCAAGAACGCGGAGTCCCCATTGCTTTGATGGGCGGCTCTGTCTTTCTTGATAAAAATTTATATTGTAATGCCAATATACGAATTTCAACACCCGACAACAGGAGAAGTCATTGAAGTAGTGCAGGGCATGAAAGAGAAGCATGTTCATATTGATGAGAACGACGTAGAGTGGGTAAGGATATGGAGCAACCCTAATGCTTCAATAGATTCATTTAATGTAGATCCCTTTTCTGAAAAAGCTTTTTTAAAAGTGACGGCAAAAAAAGGAATGACTGCTGGAGAAATGATGGACTTGTCGGGGGAGCTTAGTAAAAAAAGAGAAAGCTCAAGAGGACTTGACCCCGTCAAAAACAAAACGGTCACAGACTACGAAAAAAAGACGGGTAAAGCTCACCCAAATAAAAGTAAATGAGATTCTCCGTATTTACACCCTCGCATAACCTCAAGAACATTGATAGGCCACTCAACTCCTTAGTTAATCAAACTTTTAAAGATTTTGAGTGGGTGATACTTCTTAACGGAGACGCAGCCTCTCAAGACTCAAAACTAAAGGAAGATCTCGCAGCGTCCAAGATAAAACACACTTTCGTAAAGGACTTTCAGACTGACAACAAAAACATAGGGTATTTTAAAAACAAATGCTGCGAAAATTCAAAAGGAAAAATTCTTGTAGAGCTAGACCATGACGACGAACTTACTCCTGACTGCCTAAAAGAGATAAACAAAACATTTAAAAAAACAAACGCAAACTTTGTCTACTCAGATGATTTCTCCGTCAGAATAAAAGAAGGGAAAGAAACTTACGAAGCTCCTTTCGACAAAAAGTACGGATGGAAAATCCACCACATAGAAGGAAAGCAGTATCATCCAGCCTTCGAGCCGCACCCATTAACTTTTTCCTACATACATTATGCCCCAGATCACGTTAGAGCTTGGGAGAAAAGTTTTTACATGGATATAGGGGGTCATGACATTGAGCTAGATGTTTGCGACGACTTCGATTTATTGTGCAGAACTTACATACAGGGCAATTGTCGCAGGATACCTAAGCCTCTATATAAATTTTATTTTCACGATCACAATACTTCGTATGGAGAAAAAAATGAAAAAATACAAAACTTAACGCACGAACTACACGATAAATACATTCAAGCCATAGCCATGAAATGGTGTGAAGATAATGGTCTCAAAAAAGTGGACCTTTGTAGTGCCAACAATAAACCTGACGGCTTTATAGGAACGGATAAAAGAAAGCTAAACGATGAAGATATCGTGGTTGACCTAGACGAACCAAATTGGCCCTTTGAAAGCGGGACGGTAGGACTATTTAGAGCCAATGACGCTATCGAACACCTGAAAGACCCAATTAATACAATGAAAGAAATCTACAGATGCCTCGCTGACTATGGCTGGGCTTTGATAGAGGTTCCTAGCTCAGAAGAACGAGGAGCCTTCCAAGACCCCACGCATGTTAGCTTCTGGAATAGTAACAGCTTTTGGTACTATACGAAAAAAGAAATGGCGCATTACATAGGGTCACCAGTTAAATTTCAACTGAACAGAATACTAAATTACTACCCAACAGAATGGCACGCCTTTCACAAGATACTCTATACCAAAGCGCATCTAGTCAAACTCCCGAACGACGGTTTTGTACCTCCTGCAGGTAGGGAAATTTGATTTTATCCTTTATCTTATAAAAAAAAGTGATAGGATAATTAGTACAGGACTTCAAAATGAGTGATCCCATTTATGTCAAAAAAAGAAACGGGCGACTTCAAGAATTAGACATTAACAAGATCAACCTATGCTCCGAAAGAGCCTGCGAAAATCTAGAAAATGTTTCAGCCAGCGAAGTGGTTCTTGATGCTCACGTACAGCTTTACGATAAAATAACCACCAAAGAAATAGACAAAGCCCTGATTCTCTCTGCTCGTCAAAAGATTGAAAAAGAATCTAACTATAATTATGTAGCATCAAGGCTCCTTCTATTTAACATTCATAAAGAAGTGTTTGGAGCGAGCATAGATAAAGACGGTTTTGACCATCAATATAAACTAGCCTTCATAAAAAACACCAAGCTCCTCGTCAAAGAGGAAATACTTTCTGAATCTCTCTTAGATTTTGATTTAAAAAAACTTTCTAAATCTCTTGTTTTGGACAGAGATTTTAAATTTAAATATCTTGGACTACAAACTCTTTATGATCGTTACCTGCTTCGAGTAGACGAAAGAAGGCTAGAAGCGCCCCAATCATTCTGGATGCGAGTAGCCATGGGTCTAGCCTTGAACGAAAAAAACAAAGACCAAAAAGCCATAGAATTTTATGAAACAATTTCACAATTTCTTTTATGCCCTTCTACACCTACCCTTTTCAATAGTGGGACTACTCATAGTCAGCTATCTTCTTGCTATCTCAATACTTTCGACGACTCTATTGATGGGATTTTCGAAGGACTATGGCAGGAGGCCCGTAAGTCAAAATATGCTGGTGGGCTTGGCTTTGATGTCACTAATTTTCGTGCCAGCAATTCTTTTGTTAAAGGTACTAATGGTAAAAGTTCTGGGCTTATCCCTTGGTTAAAAATTTATAACGACACACTTATAGCCGTTGACCAAGGGGGCAAAAGACCCGGAGCAGGATGTGCTTACCTAGAGCCATGGCACTTAGACATAGAAGACTTTCTTAACCTCAAAAAAAATACCGGAGATGAACGTCGCAGATGTCACGACATGAACACAGCTATTTGGGTGCCTAATTTATTTTTTGAACACATAGAAAAAAACAAAGACTGGTATCTCTTTTCCCCTTCTGACGTTAGAGATTTACACGACCTCTACGGCGAAGCTTTTGATAAAAGGTATAAAAAGTATTGCAAGATGGCCGACGAAGGAGAAATTGAAAATTTTGAGATCGTAAACATAAAAAATATGTGGAAAAAAATGCTCCGTTTGCTTTTTGAAACAGGACACCCTTGGATAACATTTAAAGACAACGCAAACTTACGCTACTCCAACGCTCACGAAGGAGTAATACATAGCTCTAATCTATGTACTGAGATTTTTTTACATACGAAGCCATCACGATATGACGACGGAATAAAGACTGAAATTGGTGAGACTGCTGTTTGTAATTTAAGCTCCATAAACTTAAAAGAGCATCTGAAAAAAGACGGCAAATTAAACTTTAAAAAACTAGCCAAAACGATATCCACTCAAGTACGTATGTTGGACAACGTAATAGATTTAAACTTTTATCCGACGAAGGAAGCTGAAAAAGCCAACCTAAAACATCGACCAATTGGCGCCGGAAGCATGGGGTGGGCTGATGTTTTTCATAGTTATAAAATTAATTTTTCTTCTGATGACGCAGTAAAATTTTCCGACGAACTGTACGAATTCATATCGTACCATTGTATTCTAAACTCTAGCAGGCTTTCGAAAGAACGGGGGAAATATTCTACATACGAAAACTCTCTATGGAGCCAAGACCTTTTACCAATCGACACGTACAAAGGGTTAATGGATTACCTAAACCAAAAGCCCATTATTCATCGCGGCAAAAAATATTGTCCAGAACTAGACTGGAAAGAAGCTCGTCTTCATATTAAACAGTACGGAATGCGCAACAGCAATACGATGGCAATAGCTCCGACTGCAACCATTTCTTACATTCAAGGATGTTCTCCCTGTGTTGAGCCAGATTTTTCAGTCTTGTTTGTGTACGAAAACAAGAGCGGAAACCTTACGGTAGTAAACGAATGGTTTATACAAGAATGCCGCGAAAGAAATATATGGAACCAAGGCATGATTGACGCAATAAAGGCCGTAGACGGCGATCTGGGGCGCTTAAACGGTGATATACCGGAAGACCTAAAAGAACGGTATTGCACGGCTTTTGACCATGATCAATTCAAACTTCTCGAATGTGGTGCGGCTAAACAAAAATGGATTGACATGGGCCAAAGCTTAAATTTATTTAATAAGAAAACCTCATTAAAATACTTGAACGATTTGTATTTTTATGCTAAGAGATTAGGTCTGAAAAGCACATATTATTTAAGAAATAGAGCCGCTAGTGAAATTGAAAAATCTACGATTGACGCAGGTAACCTAGCCGGTAACTTAGAAGTCGCTCCTGAGTCCGCCGATAAAGTATGCAACATAAACGAATCCTGCGAAAGCTGCCAATGAATCCCAACAGGATAGAAGCACTACTCAAGAAAGCCGAAAAAGAAGGCGACAATAATCTTGCAATAATACTCCACGTATATTTGGGTGCTAAAGCAGTCCATCAAGATGGTCTTTTTGCCGAGCATTGCCAAGACTTCGCTAGAAGCGGAATAGAAATGATAGACCTGCATAAAAATAGAAGAAACAATTAATGACCAAAAAAAGAACATTAAAGCAAATAGAAAATCTTGCCACAGCCCTCAACAAAGAAAAAGGCTACGAGGATGCAGCCTCAATAATGTATGTATTAGCGGGAACAATTGCATTGGACAATGAAGAAGCACTGCATTCATTATGTGTGCATAACGTGTTGTGGGCCGATCAAATTTTAAAAGCCATTCAATCATCCGGCGAAGACAAAGGTACACCTCAGCCGAAGATAATTCTGCCGGGAGATGAGTCTGACGGGTGGGCTGACGACGGAGGACAAGTATAAAATGAGTAAAGACGGTATGCTATTAGGAGAAGAAGTCGCTGGCGTAAACCAGATACTTCCTCACAAGCACGAATTTGCTTGGGATCTTTTCCTAAAGGGTGTAGCAAACAACTGGTCTCCAGCAGAGGTAAACATGTCTACAGACATTGAGCAGTGGAAGTCTGACGCTTTAAACGAAGATGAAAAACTGCTGGTTAAAAGATGTCTTGGTTTTTTTGCCGGGACAGAGTCTCTAGTCGGCAATAATTTGCTGCTTACCGTGAACAGGTGGGTAACTGACCCAGAATGTAGGCAGTATATCCTTCGCCAAGCATACGAAGAGTCTTTGCATAACTGGACTATTGTTACGTGCTGCGACAGCTATGGCTTAAAAATTTCCGAAGTGTACGAGGCCCACCTAAGTATTCCATCCATAAAAAATAAGGATGATTTTCTCATGGACATTACCACCAGCGTCAATCGCTCGGACTTTAACACCAAAACGACAGAAGGCAAGAGAGAGTTTCTCCGTAATCTTATTACCTATTATACGATTTGCGAGGGCACCTTTTTCTTTAGCGGCTTTGCGATGCTGCTTGCTTTAGGTCGCCAAAATAAATTACCGGGACTATCAGACCAGATTCGCTATACCCTAAGAGATGAAAGCTTGCACATAGAATTTGGCTCATATTTAATCAATACAATAAAAGAACAATACCCATCGGTGTGGACAAAAAAATTCGAAACGGAAACAATCAATCATATAAAAAGGGCCGTGGAGCTTGAAGTACAATATGCTCACGACGTTCTTCCTCGGGGCATCCTTGGCTTAAATGCTGAAATGTTTGTAGACTATATGCATTACATAGGGAACAGAAGACTTGAAGGAATTGGCGTGGACTGTTGCTTTGATAGCGACAAGAACCCATTTCCATGGTTGTCCGAGGTAATCGACACACAAACAATGACTAATTTTTTTGAAAGAAAAGTGAAGGACTACCAGAATTCTGGCGTCTTAGAGGATGATTTTTAATAAGTAAACACATGAAAGAAGAACCAAATAACACTAACACAGGGTGCTGTAGCACAGAACAGGAAGTAACGAGCGAAACCTCTTACTATTCAGTAGTAAGTACAACTTATGCCAGAGTTTGCATTCTTTTGCTAGCTTTGAATTTTTGTATAACCGGGTATGTCATGCTAAGCATCGTTAAGATGCAAGAAGAAGCAGTTGCTCCCTCGCAGCAGCCCATTACTGAAACAACGTCAAGTCAGACAACGACTCCGACGATTAAAACTCTGGACAAAACAGAATAAAAATGAAAAAACTAATAACACTAACAGTAGTAACGTTGCTCTTAGTAGCGTCAGGTTGCACAAGTACTGTAACCCTTGGGCCACAGGCTAATGAATCTGACGTCGTAGGGGCAGCCGTTGGTCAAAGGGGCGCAAGCGTCACCATTCCATTCGTGAAAGGTGAAGTTAAAACGATCGAAACAAAAGGCAAAAAGAAGTAACTCTATCGGCGCATCCATCAAAACCCTCCGGACTTTTTGTCTTTCTGTTCGGGGGGTTTTTTATATATCGTCCACCCATGAGCTAATTTTTGTCTCCGTTTTAAAATAGGATTTTTCCTATTATATTTTTAATAGATAGCGCGCCAAACCAAGAGTCTTCTCGGTTGTCTCCTATGACCCATACATATCCTTCTGGAATTTTTTTCTTTTTTTGATTTGTATTACTGACGATTCCACCAACGAAGTCTTTTAATTTTTTTTCGTTTAAATATATAAGTCCCTCTTTAATCTCTACGGTATCGCCGGGCAAACCAATAATTCTTTTGTGTAAATTTTCTTTCTTATCCGTAATAATTACCTTATCAAACCTTCTGGGGAGCCAGTCTTTTCCTAAAGAAGACCTTCTTTCTATTACAGCCCACTCTCCATCGTTAAAAGTTGGACGCATGCTGGACCCAACAGTTTTTACGAATCTATATTTCAAAGCAAAAGGAAATGTTATAACGATTAATATAACACAAACTCTAAAAATTTTATTCTTTAGTATTGTTGTAAACATACTTATTCATCAAAAATCTTACGATCATTGCGACGCCTATTAATGTTATACCCCATACTATCAATAATTTAAAATTTATTTCATCTCCGCCCTGCTCCATGGTTAGCTTGGGATCATTAACATTTTTTTCTGTTAAGCTTCCGTCAGAGTTAAGCTTGTAGAGCTTGGGTTTTGAGTCTTTTTCTTCACCACCAACGACTTTGCTTATTTTAGTTGCTCCCCAGCCCACCGCTCTAAAGGGAGCGCTGACCACGCTCCTTGCAATTTTGCACCCTGACGACAATAAAACTAAAGCTAATATGAGGCCGAGAGTAAAGAATCTCACTTTCTTATAAGTATTTTTCTTGAATATAGCTGGGAAAAAACAGTTCATGATATTGATGTAACAATGTTTAAGGCAAGGCTTATCCCGAGAGCGGTTGCAAGAGCCATCATTATATATTGTTCTCTTGTAAACCTAGCGGACCGTTCGCCGTTTCGTTTTTTGTTTTTTATAGTAGTTGATTTGTCGTTAGCTTTATATATCCACCACTTTCCGGATTTATCCTCTACGGCCCACTTTTTTTCCGTATTTTTCCACCAGCTACCATGTTTGTTAACAATTTTCATATACTATTCCGGCTTTCATCAGCTAGGCGACTAGGGTCTACAGGTTTAGGTGGGTCAATATCGGGGGGCCATTTGCCTATTTTTTTTAAATACTCTACCAATTTTTCAATGACGGCTTTTTGATAGACAAGAGTGTCAGATTGTTCTGCTATGAGGCTCCTAGCTTGTATTAAAGCCATCTCTTGTTGGGTAGTCACTTCTTTTAGGTTATTAATTACCTCGTCTTGAAAATTAGAAAAGTCTTCCAGCCCATTAAGATCTTTAACTAAGTCGTCATAAGATTCAATTATCTGAGACTTATCTAATGCGTGGCCGAATTCTTTGGTCGTGTACTCTATCTCTCTGACCAATAAAATAGTAGCGAAAACAAGACTGACAAACATTCCTACGTAAATACTTGTAGAATTTTTGCCCACCCAACTCAAGCCTGATATTAAAATCCTTTTACTCCGATCTAGTAACATCATGCTAATAATTACACCTATGAAAAAGCAAAAAATTTCTTTAAAAACCTCAAAAACACTACACTTATTTAGGAAAAAAGTGAAAAGCAAAATATTAAAAGCATAAACAAAGTTATACTTTATTTTTTCCTTGGTGTAATAGTATTCAAGATTATTTTATTATGAAAAATTTACTATCAAAACTTCGCAAATGGTGGGCCGGCGGTGCAAAAATGCGCAACCTTGGTCTTTGGGAGAAGATTGTCGACCTAAAAGACTGGTTGGTGGGTCATCTAAGTTGTCATACGTTTTGGAAAGCAGTTATTTTAATTCTTTCTGCAGCTATGTTGCAGTTCAATTGCCTTTCTCCGATGTGGGTACTAAAACTAGGCCTATTGTCGTGGGGAATTGTCCTGCTGCACAAGCATCACGTTGACCATTGGCATTAAAATAAATTTTTACCTAACAGTTACTTAAGTAATTAGTGTAACTACTTGCATGGAAGGAGTATCATTTCAATTATTTGTTAACGTCATCTTTACGCTTGTCACTTTCTTAGGGGGGTGGGTATTAAAAGTTGTCTTCGCAGGCATCACTGATCTAAAAAATGAGATGGAAGACTTGCGCCAAGGTCGACGCGATGATTATAGAGAGCTGTCAGAAAAACTACATCACGTAGCGCTTTCGATGCCAGAAAAATTCGTTTCCAAAGACGATTTTAATACGTTTTCAGAACGTATGATTGATAGGTTTGACCGCATTGACCTAAAACTTGACGCGATGCACAAGAAATAACTTGATTCTCGTAAAAAAACCCATACAATGGTCTTGTAGTGTTTACTAGAAAAACATACGAGACTATTATTCATTTATTCTTAAAATACCCAGCAGACTGTAACAGAGGGAAAGAATATAGATGTGCGAAGGGTATGATGACAATGATTCCCGACTTAAATTTCTGGAAAACCATCCAAACCGAGCGAGTACTGTCATTAACTTACTTTCTTACTAAAGAAAACAAGGCTTTGTATCTACATGAATATAAACTCTATAAAAAATTATCTAAGTTTAACCCAGACAAACTTAGAGAAAAAAAGTATACTTTAGAAGACAAAAAGGTAGGAAAAGACCTTAAAAAAAGATCAAATAAAAAATTAAATTTATTGGAGTTCATAAAACATGGCGCGAAAAAAGAAAACTGATTTAGGAGCGAACCCTCTAGAACAGATTCAATCGTACCTTGAGCAAAACAAGGGTGATCATTATAACTTTGAAGAAGAAAGAAGGTATACAGTTTCCAGCGGAAGCCTTCTTCTTGACATAGAGATGGGTGGGGGTATAGGTCCCGGGATCATACGAGCCTCAGGCATAACCGAAGGAGGAAAAACTTCGTGCGCGTTGGCGTTCGCTAGAAATTTCCAAAAAATGGAAAATACCATGGTAGTTTACGTTAAATCAGAAGGAAGACTTCATGACGACATGCTTGCGCGAGCAGGGTTGGACACAAGTAAAGGAAAATGGTTTGTATATAAAAGCAATGTGTACGAGTCAGTCATCAGTTTAATGCGTGAGTTAGTAAAAAACAATCCAGATAAATATAAATATATGTTTATCATTGATTCTATGGACTCCCTTGTTCCTAAAAATGATTTAGAAAAACCGCCAGAAGAGGCCAACAAGGTTGCTGGTGGAGCACTATTAAGTGCGGATTTCTTACGCAAGATGGCTTTAGGATTAACAACTCGCGGCCACATATGCTATATGGTATCCCAAGTAAGGAGCAAAGTATCAATCAATCCATATGAAAGGACAGACGCAAGAGTCACCAACGCTTCCGGAGGCAATGCCCTGTTGCACTACAGTGATTGGATCATCGAATTCCAAGAGAGACACTTAAAAGATATTATTTCAACAGACCCCAACGGGAAAGGAGACCTGCTAGGGCATTGGTGCAAAGTTGTTTTCAAAAAATCCCCCAACGAAAAAACAGGAACACTAGTCAGATACCCCGTTAGGTATGGCAGTAAAGACGGTAAAAGCATCTGGGTTGAGTATGAGGTGGTTGATATGATGCTTCAATGGGACATGGCGACAAGAAAAGGCGCTTGGATCACGATATCTGATGATATAATCGAAGAAATTAAAAAAGAAACAAGTCTAAAGCTAGAGAAACAACACCAAGGGTTAGATAATCTTAGAAGATACTTTGAAGAAAACAAAGAAGTAGGTAAATATTTATTCTTTAAATTTAGAGATGTTCTAAAAAAATCGTAAAAAATTATGACAAAACAAGAAGAATGTTGGGAACTATATACACTGGTTGGAATTCCTTGGGCTGACGCAGCCAAGCTTCCTAAAGAAGACAAGAAATTTCTTTTAACCAAGGCGGACGAAGTAAAAAACAACATGAACAGGCAGCGTGCTCATGAAGAAAATATGCGAAAACGTCAGCAATTAGAGCAACGTGCTGCGCAGCTCGACCTTGGAGAAACTCAAGGAATGGCTGCTCCAGAAGTGTAATTACAGTGTAACATAATTTATGGGAGCGTACTGGATTCGATTTAGATCCTTACGCCA
>CEPX01123278.1_pt1 | contig 31086 bp, 40 predicted proteins | sample 361361 | NCBI WGS metagenome assembly CEPX01 (sample SAMEA2619974, study PRJEB7988) | marine metagenome | biome: marine biome (ENVO:00000447); feature: mesopelagic zone (ENVO:00000213) & marine oxygen minimum zone (ENVO:01000065); material: "saline water (ENVO:00002010), including plankton...
ATCAAAAGTTAGAAAGTGAAGAAGGTATAGATAAATTTGATCCTGAAAGAGCAATTTCACTTCATGATCTCAAAAGTGTTGAGCCTCTTATTAAATCTCTTGAATTAAGAACAGGAAAAACTCTTGTGGAAAGATAATATCCTGGTAGAGAAATGATAGATAGATATAATCCAGAATATAAGGAAGGAAGTGTTTTACTACAAGGGATTATTGGGGGGTTATCTGCTCTTGGAGCAATAAGACTCACCATTATTCTGGCTACAACTGCTTTTCAACTTGCGGGAGGAAGACCTCTTCATGAAAGGTTCTATGATCATAAAAATGGTTTATCCTATTGTAGTGGACCTGAAGAAATTATAGATATTTCAAGAGATAGAAAATACACTATTATAAGGGAAGAAATAAGAAACCCTTGGGATAATCTCGATTATAAGCTTAAAACAGATAATTTGATCCTAAAAGAAAAATGAAGGATTTCTGAACAGATACATATCTCAAAAACAACAACCACAAGGCTTCTACTATCCAATTTTTTCCTTTCTCGCCCACTTTTTAACTTTGTGAACTACTGTAGAAACAATAACGTTTTTAAACCAAAATTCTCTTCAAACCTTATGCGTGGGTAGTTCAACGGCTAGTAAAATTTAAATACTTTAAAGTCTTATTTATTCTATGGAATTTATTATATTTGAAAAAGGAAAACAAAGAGAATATCTATTAAAAATAAAAGAAAAATCTCAACTTTCTTGGCCTAAGTTAGCAAAATTAATAGGAAAAAGTAGAAGTACAATTTTAACTTACTTAAGGGAAGATTGTAAAGTTCCTATGAAAGTAATAGATAAATTAAATTCGAAATATGATATCAAAGTAGAATATGAAAAAGTAATTTCTTTAAAGAATACTAAAAAAGAGATAAAATTTCCAAAATTATCTAATAAATTTGCAGAATTGATAGGCGCAATTGCAGGAGATGGACATTTACATCTTTATCCAGCAGAATTATCTATAACATGCCACAAAGATTTAGATAGAGAACATGTTTATCACCTCTCAAAAATATTTGAAAATTTGTTTAATCAGAAACCAAAAATCTTATTCCAAAGAAATATCATTAAATTAAGATTTTACTCTAAAGAATTGGTAAATAAACTAAATCAAGAGTATGAATTACCCATTGGCAGAAAGATGAACAGATTAAGAATACCTTCTAAGATATTAATAAAACAATCTTATTTAATTAGCTTTATTAGGGGACTTTTTGATACAGACGGGACAATAAATAGGCACCATAAAAATTCTGGAGCGATAGTAGAGATTTCTTCAAGAGACCCAATTTTCTTAAAAGATATAAATAAAGCTCTAATAAGTCTAAATTTTAGAACAAGCGTTAATTATAAAGGGGTCAAAATTTATGCAAAATCTGAAATAGATCGATTTTTTAAGCTAATTAAACCCTCAAATCCCAAGCACAATTTAAAATACACAACTTTTAAAAGAACAAAATTAGTACCTTCAACTAGAGAAATTCATAAAGCGCTGATAGTGTAATGGCTAACACCTGAGCCTTCCAAGCTCAAAATTCGGGTTCGAATCCCGATCGGCGCATTCCATAAAAAATGACAAGAAATATTTTAATCTTCACATCACACCCTGATGACGACCTCCTTGGAATGGGTGGAACCATCTTAAAATACTCATCCGAAGACAAGAATATCGTAGAAGTTATTTTTTCAAAAGGAGAAAAATCTCATCCCCACTTAAAAGAAGAAGTTATAGTAGATATTAGAAAAAAAGAGATGGAAAAAGTATCGAAATTAATAGGGTTAAAAAAAGTAATCCATTTTGGATTAAAAGATTTAAAAGTAAAAGAAGAAATCAAAAAACATGGGATAAAAAAGAAGGTAAAGGACTTAATAGAGAAATACAAACCCGAAAAGATTTTCACTCTCGCATCTACTGAAACTCATCCCGATCATAGGGCTGTAAATACCACAATTCTAAGTGTAGTAGATTCTTTAAAAACAAAATATCCTGTTTATACCTTTAATGTTTGGACAACTCCTAAATTGGAAAATAGACCTATTATGTATATAGATATTTCAAAATATTTCTGGAGAAAAATAAATATACTTAAAGAACATAAAAGTCAATGGTTCTCTGTATATTTACAAATTCTCCCGGTAATATTTAGAGCCAGATATTACGGTTATAAACATAATTGCAAATATGCCGAAAAATTCGAAAAAGTAAGATGAAAATACTCTCAGTCATAACAGGGATTGGTTACGGCCATACTATAAGACAAGCTGCTATTTTAGATGAATTAAAAAAACAAGGAGCAGAAATTATAATTGCTTCCTATGGAAACTCTTTCCATTTTTTTGAACATGTTTATCACACTTTAGAAATAGACGGCTCTCAAATATCTGAAAAGAAATTCGAATTTAAATTATTTAAAACATTATTTATGAATTTAAAGCTCCCTTATTATTACTTTAAAAATTATTTTAAACTACGCAGATTAATCAAGGCCTTTAATCCAGATATCATACTTTCAGATTTTGAACCTCTCCCTTTGTTAATGTCTAAAAAAACACCCCATTTTTTATTTTTCAATTTTGATCCGGAACTTTATAAAGAATATTTAAGACAAGGACATAAAAAATATTTTTTCCAATCTAAATATATTTCCTGGATTTACAAAAGAGCTAGAAAAATCTCCGCACCCATAGTAATTCCTACGTTTGAAAAAGCTTCTTCAAATGAAGTTACTTATGTTAATCCCATTGTTAGACCTCTCCCAGAAAGGTCTCAAAAAGATTTATTAGAAAAACTAAAACTTTCCAAACCCCCCATCTTGATTATGTTCGGGGGTTCTCATTTCTCCACTAATTTATTATATAAGATCCAAGAAATCTTACCTCAGATAAATGAAAAGTTCATTATCTTCACCTATAAACTTTCTGGAGAATCTTATAAAAATGTTACTTTCCTCTCTTTTAAAGAAAATTTTTTAGAATATCTTAAGGCTTCAAAAGCGATTATAACTCAAGCCGGACATTCTACCTTGTCCGAATCTATAATATTAAAAAAACCTTCTTTAATATTCCCCATTCCTAATTATTTAGAACACGCTGTTAATTCTTATTGGGCTAAAAAGAAAAAGATTGCAGTTGTAAAAAATCCCAAATACTTAACTGAAGAAGCCTTACTAAAAATTATTCAAAACTTCATAAATTCCCTTCCAGATATGGAAAAAAATCTTTCAAATTTAAATGTTAAACCTAATGGAGCTGAACAAGCTGCTTCTCTTATAATAGAAAAATATAAATCCCTAAAGCAAGAATTGGATAAATAACATAAATCTCCGGAAGCTTAAATCTTCCAAATCCAATCCAATAATGCCACCAAACAAACGCTGGTCTAAAGTTTTTTAATGGGAAAGCTGGATTTACTACAAACCACAAATAATCTTCTATCACAGTTCCTAATAAGAATCCAATAACTACCAACCAAAATAAATGACTACTCCATCCGAACATTACAAACGGAAGCATGAGAAACATCGGAATCATAATCAACCAACTCCAAAAATGATACGCGTCTAAAGGTCTACTCAAGAAACCCACTTTAAACGGAATTCTCCATCCTACTTGATTAGCCGCCCAGCCTCCAGAGCCTTCAATATAAGCCTCCCAGAATGCAATTGCGATAAATATACATATTATATATAATAAAATTATAATATCTGCTGCCATTCTATTGAATAAAATCTTAATTTATTTAAAATATTCGCCCAAGGAGGGATTCGAACCCTCAACCTCGTCCTTAGGAGGGACGCGTTCTATCCAGATTGAACTACCCGGGCATATTAAATTCTAAAGAAATCTTGTTTTTTAAACCTTTTTAACAACCACTAAAAATCCAGTATGTAATAACCCTTGGTGTTCTGGTCTTGCTCTTCTTTCATCTATAACCCATTCTCTTTCAATTACCTCACTCACTTTAGTTAATTTAAACTCGCTTCCAAGTTTATTCACAAACTCATGCACCTGCGTAATATTAGGAAGATAAGTTACAAGTTCCCCATTTTCTTTCAAGGCTTCCTTACAATTATCCAAAGCCTTCCAAGAATCTTTTAAATCCAAAGTTACCAAATCTAAATTTTTATCTTTAATCTCCTCAAACACATTTAAATTCCTAAAAGTGACATTTTTAATTCCAAACTTCTTAACATTTTCTTTCGCAATCTCCAGAAATTCTTTTCTAATATCATAGCTATATACTTTCTTCACAAACCTAGCCAAGTTCATACTCAAAACCCCACATCCACTTCCTGCATCTAAAACTTTAGAGTTTTTACTTATAGAAGTATTTCCTAAAATAAAACCAATATCTTTTTGCAGCATTATAGCAGGTCCTCGTTTAATTTTCCTTAAATTTTTGATAAAGTCTTTCATTTTAACTCCGATTTAATTTTATCTCTAATTTTAATTAACAATTCATCTTCAGGTTTAAAATCTTCATATGGAACATAATTTTGACCCCACCTTTCATCTTTAAATTCCACATTTTCAAAAATCCTTTTATCCTTATATCTAGGAATGACATGGATATGTAAATGGTTTGTAACATTGGCTAAGGCAGCATAATTCATCCGATCTTGTTTAAATGCTTTTTTTAGAGCTTCTCTTAAGTTTTCAGCAATCTCCCAGAACTCCTCTTTTTCTTCATCAGTCATATCTAAGAAATCCACATCCCCTTCTCGTTTACACCAAATCACACACCTTCCTAAATAAGCTTGATTTTCATGTAAATTTACTTCCCAGTATTTGTAATCCTTTATTTTAATTATTTTTAGTCTTTCTGGATCCATTTTCTTATTTTTGATGAAACTTTTTATTTTCCGTGAACGCTTTTTTTAAAAGGGTTCTGCGGGAGACAGGATTTGAACCTGCGTAGGCACTAAGCCAACAGCTCTTGAGGCTGTCCCGTTTTCCAGACTCCGGCACTCCCGCTTAACTTAAATTTAGTAAAATACCATTAAAAAGCTTTCCATAACTACTTATCAGTAATATTTATATAGGGAAAAAAAATCCAATTTATAGATGGTATATTCGAATAAAAGATGGACTGTTAAGGATTATACAGAATTCATAGGAAGAACGAGGCAAGCAGTTTACAATCATTTAGAAAAAGCTGAAAAGTGGCTGCAAAATCAGGATGTTCTTCTCCCTGATACTGAGATCGAAATTATTGTAGCTGGGAGAGTAATTTATGCCACTAAAAGGGAAGGTTGGAAACCAGGAGAACGTGACAAATGGTCTCTTGTTGAGAACCCCCATTCTCAAGAAAAAGTTATTCATATCCCTAAAAAATACATTGGAGAGAGAGGACCCGATAAAAAACCCAGAAGCACAGAAGGTTACCTTGGAGTAAAGGGAAACTAATGAGACTGGCAGTTCTCTTCTCGGGAGGTAAAGACTCCGCTTTTGCACTTTACAAAGCTTCTAAATTACATAAGATTTCTTGTTTAATAACTCTCGACTCTAAAAACCCGGACAGTTATATGTTTCATACCCCTGTTGACAAAGTGGATTTTCTAGCCCAAAGGTTATCTTTGCCTTTAATCAAAATCTCTACCCTGGGTAAAAAAGAAACAGAATTACAAGATTTAAAACTGGCCATCCAAAAAGCCAAAAGAGATTACAAAATACAAGGACTTGTAACAGGCGCAGTTGCTTCCATTTATCAAGCTTCCCGCATCCAAAGCATTTGTCACGAACTAGACTTGTATTGTTTCAATCCTCTTTGGCAAAAAGATCAGCTCGAACTCATTAACGAATTAGTCAAAGAAAAATTCAAAGTCAAAATAGTAAAAGTTGCAGCAGATGGTTTAGATGAATCATGGATAGGGAAAATCATAGACAAAACAATAATTCAAGATTTAATAGACCTAAATAAAAAAAATGGGCTTAATATCGCTGGAGAGGGAGGAGAATTAGAAACCGAAGTTATAGATTGTCCTTTATTTAAAAAATGAAAAAAATTTATGCTGAAATTGGATTTGGAAACGACACTTTTCTCTCTACTGAAATAGAAGAAGACGATAATGAATATAGGATGGCAAAATTTATGATCCCTAAAAAAATAAAAGGAATTTATTTTAGATTTTGGATATTCAAAAGAGTCGTAATTCTTTCATCTGAAAAAGGATTAGTATTTCAAAGAAAAGACAGAAACAAACTCAAAATCCTTTTTGGGATACAAGGTACAAATGATATTAATAATTAACTTAAACAAGTACAAATTGCATGATTTGGAATTCATAAGACCAATTACCGACTTACTAGATGATTCAAAAGTGATACATTATAAAACTTTAAAAAGAAAAGATCTAGAAAAAGCAGATAAAGTAATCATCGCAGGCACATCATTAAAAGATTCTGATTACCTAAAAGAATTAGACAAATTTTCTTGGATTAAATCTTACAGAAAACCTTTCTTAGGAATCTGTGCTGGAATGCAAATTCTGGGTCTAATTCATGGGGCTAAATTAAAAAAAGCAAAAGAAATTGGAGTAACAAAACTAAAAACCAAAACGGATTCTATGCTTAAAAAAATTACACAAGCTTACTCACTACATCAGTACTCCATTACATTACCCAAAGGCTTCACAAAGTTAGCAGAATCGGATAAATGTATCCATGCAATAAAAAAAGATAATCTCTACGGTGTTTTATTCCATCCCGAAGTTATAAATAAAGAATTAATAAAAAAAGACATCATCTGTATTTAGTATACAATAACCAAACATCCGATTTATCTTCTTTATACACTTATCAAATCCTTCTAGCCGGAGAAGATGGAGAATTTAAAACTCTGGTTCTAAACTGCCATTTATTTAAAAAATCTTTAAAGATTTTAAAATCAGAAAAAGTTATAAAGACCCTCCCCATAATGGTTGTCTAAATATAAGGGAAACAAAATGAAAGTAAAAGTTTATACAAGCACAACTTGCGGTTACTGTAATGTTTTAAAAGATTTTTTAAAAAAACATAAAATAGAATTTGAAGAGATAGATGTTAATAAAGATGAAACAGCTACAAAAGAGATGGTTGAAAAAACCGGAACTCGGGGAGTTCCCGTAACTGTAATCGATAATAATTTTGACAAGGCTATTATCGGATTTGATGAAGCTAAATTAAAAGGACAATTAAAATTAAATGAATAAGGTTATCATTATCGGAGGTGGTATAGCAGCCCATACAGCTGCCATTTACACAGCCCGTGCTTCTCTTCAACCCTTGGTTCTTTCTGCTCCTGAACCAGACCAATTATCTACAACCAACATAGTTGAAAATTGGCCAGGCACTCCAGATGGTATTTTAGGACCCAAATTAACCCAAGATACTAAAAAACAAGCTCAAAAATTTGGAGCCAAATACATTCTGGCTAAAGCAGATTCTTTTAAAGTTTTAAAAAATTCTTTTGAAATCATAGCTTCAGGAAAAAAATATGCTGCTTCAACTGTAATAATCTGTACTGGAGCTTCCTCTAGAAAATTAGACATTCCTAGAGAAAAAGAATTCTGGGCTAAAGGTGTATCTACCTGTGCCACTTGTGACGCCCCTTTTTATAAAAATAAAACCACAGTTGTCATAGGAGGAGGAGATTCTGCCATGGAAGAAACCCTGGCTTTATCTAAATTTGCTAAGAAAATCTACTTAATCCATAGACGAGATGAATTTCGTGCCAGCAAACTAATGCAAGACAAAATAAAAAAACTACCAAAAGACAAATTAGAAATTATTTTAGACTTTATTCCAATCCAAATTTTAGGAGATAAATCCGTCACCGGAATAAAAATTAAAAATGTCAAAACTAACCAACCTAAAGAAATTTCTTGCGACGGCATCTTCTTAGCTATAGGCCATATCCCCAACACAGACATTTTTAAATCTAGTTTAAAATTAGACAAAAAAGGTTTTATAATTACCAATAAAAAATCTGAAACTTCTCTCCTCGGCGTATTCGCAGCCGGCGATTGCCAAGACTCCCTCTTCAAACAAGCCATTACTTCAGCAGGAGTTGCCTGTCAAGCTGCTCTTATGGCTGAGAAATATCTTGAAGGGAGATAATTTTATAAACCCCTCCCCAACTTCTAAATTAAAATGAATTACAATGAAGAAGCTTTAAAACTCCATGAAGAAAATAAAGGCAAGGTTGCAATTAGTTCTAAAGTCAAAATTGAAACCAAAGATGATTTATCTACAGCCTACACTCCTGGTGTAGCTGAACCTTGTAGGAAAATATATGGAAATCCTGAAGATGTTTACAAATATACTTTCAAATCCAAAACTGTGGCTGTAGTAACTGATGGTTCTGCCGTACTTGGTTTGGGAGACATTGGTCCTGAAGCTGCTCTTCCCGTGATGGAAGGCAAGGCTGTTTTATTCAAACGCTTTGCAGATATTGATGCCTTTCCTATTTGTCTTAAAACTAATAATGTAGATGAAATTGTCTCCATAATTAAAAGTATTGAACCTGGTTTTGGAGGTATTAATTTAGAGGATATTTCAGCCCCCAGGTGTTTTGAAATTGAAGATAGATTAAAAGAAGAAATGAACATTCCTGTAATGCATGATGATCAACACGGCACAGCTGTAGTGGTTTTAGCCGGATTAATCAATGCTTGTAAATTAACTAATAAAAATATTAAAGAAACTAAAGTCGTTATTTCTGGAGCCGGAGCAGCTGGGATTGCGGTAGCTAAAATTTTATTGAATTATGATGTAAAAAATCTTGTTCTTTGTGATAGTAAAGGCATTGTCTCAAAAAATAGAAATGATCTAAACGAACCTAAAAAAGAAATTCTTACTTTGACTAATCCTGAAAACATTTCAGGCAGTTTAAAAGATGCCCTAAAAGATAGAGATGTCTTTATAGGTGTCAGTGTTAAAGATATAATAAATACAGAAGATATTAAAACTATGAAAGATCCAATTGTTTTTGCTATGTCTAATCCCGACCCAGAGATAATTCCAGATAATGCTAAAGCTGGCGGAGCTAAAGTTATTGCTACTGGTAGATCTGACTTTCCAAATCAAATTAATAATGTTTTAGCTTTTCCCGGAATTTTTAAAGGCGCTTTAGAATCCGGAGCTAAAAAAATAACTGATGAAATGAAGATTGCAGCAGCTGAAGCTCTAGCTAATCATGTAAAAGATTTATCTCCAGAAAAAATAATCCCTAATGCTTTTGAGGATAGTGTCGCAGATGTAATTGCAGAAGCTATAAAATCTAACACCCACTAAATTCTAAATCTTCTACCCCTCCTTCAGACTGATAACAATTCAAATTCTCAGGTTTTATTCTTTTTACATATTTACATCCGGGAGTATGATATTTCTCAGAATTCTTACTTCCTACATATAAACACCCTTCTTTCAAATCCTTACAATCCCAAACTCCTAAATTTTTTTCAATCGCTTTTTTCTCTAGTTTCTTTAATTGACCATATCTCTTAGTATCTAATTTATACTTGTCATAAACCTTAGCATATCCTCTTTCTACAAGTACCGCATTCACAAACACTAGTCCCTTACCTCCACTTTCATTCACATACACGTATCTCAACTTTCTGCCATATTTCCCAGTATCTAATTTATCTTTCTCTAACAACACTTCCTTTCCTCCTACTAATGATTTCAATTTCTCCTTCGCTTCTTGATAATAACATTCCCCAGTCTCGGGTGTATTTATCCCACTAAATCTAATCCTTTCTCCATTTTCCAAATCTAAAGTATCCCCATCAACTACCTTAGTGACTAAAAAGGATCCTTCTAATTGAGGTTCACTTATTACAAAGCCTGTTATCGAACATCCTGAAACTAAAAATAAAGTGAATAATAACCAGTATTTCATTAGAAATATTAATTTAGAAAAAAGACTTCTTAAGTTTTATTAAAGTCTATTATGTATTAAAAAATCTAAAATCGTCAAAATAATTGTATCAAATACTCTCCTTTATCCCAACCTTTTAACCTACATAATTGGTTAACGTTATTTCCTATGCTTGAAAAATTCAATCTGTCTGAATCTTTTCATAATTTTTTGATATGTTCCTTTGTCAACTAAGATCTTTTTCTTATCCTTGCTTAAAAGCCGGAAGTCATACTTACTAACAGGCTCTTTTAGTTTATCTTTTCCAGGATATTTTTTCCAACGCGTTTCTTTTTTTAATTTGTATTGTAAAACCATCTTATTTATCTAAGTTCTGGGGATTTATATTTTTTATCTAAAGTGGTATAGATTGATTTTTCTGTTTTTCCCGCAATATGTTTTCCGTTTTGAAATAAACCATACTGGTTTAAGAGTAGTCTTCTTTTTTTGGCTAAGCTTCTTAAACCAATATTATATCCGGAAGGCCCAGTGTAAGTCATTAACATTGCTCCCCAACTTTTGGAATCAGTATAGTAAATTTCTACTTTAACTCCTTGAATTTTGAATGTTATGCGTTTTCCCCTCCCTTGCATATATGTACCTTTTGTTTTTAGATGGTCCATAATTTTTTGCTTAGCTTTAGGAATTAGAACTATATCTATGTCTACAGGGGTCTTAACTTTTCTACGGATACTACCTGCAATTTCTATTTTTTTAGATAGAGGTTTTAGACTTTTGCATAACCTTTTAGACAGATTAATTACGATAGAACCTTCCCTTGTCACAACGTATTTTCCTTTTTTCAGTACTCTTTTTTTTATCAATTTAATTATTGTTCTTGTTTATCTTTTATATCGCAAAAACCAGGTAATTCAAACTTTAATACAACCTTTTTTATTATTTTTCATAAATTAAATGCGTCTTTTTAATTTAAAAAATTATCCTTTAATAAGGTATGCGTCCCTCTAACTTAATAATGAGTATCCTTAGAAAAACTTATAAATCACAAGCCTTTCCTTGATAAAAGGTGGTATAAACTGAATTTACCCAATAAAAAAATCCTAATTTCCGCAGTTATCGTTGTTCTTTTTACACTTGTTGCTTTTAATTTTGAAAAAATGACTGGTTCTGCTGTAAGAACCCCAAAAACCACCCTTTTCTTATCTGAAGATGGAGAAAATTTCATTATTAATCCAAAAGGGAACGATATTGTTTTATCTGCAGGAGACAACTTATATGTCAAACTAAAACCTGCTCGAAATAGCAAACGTGTTTTTATTTATGATCCTAGATATTCTTCAAAAGCCGGCACTTTTGAAACCAAATGTTTTGAACGTTCTGGTGTAAAGTGTATTTCATCCTTAGCAGTCTATAAAACCCCCACAGATCAATGGCTGAATGGGGTTTATACAATAAAAGTAGCAGGTGTATCTGGGAAAGCTGAATTTACTTTAGAAAATTCAAATTATCAGAGGTGAAAATGGAAAATAAAATTTTAATGTGGGCAATTGTGATGATTTTCGCAATATCCATCTTATTTAATACAGGGGATTTAACTGGAGAAGCAACTAAAGATTTAGGACCTATTCTAACAATCTCGAATACCTTAGTAAGCGCGGGATCTACTTTGAATGTCAATGTAAGAAACTTACAATCCACTTCAAATGAGTTTTATATTTTGAATGAAAATGGTAGATATACCGGTCAAAGATTTTTTTCAAGAACTTCCAGGTGTGAAAAAGTTTCTGGTAAAAACTACGAGTGTAATCCCCAATATAGGGTTCCAATGTCTTTATTACCTTATGGAGATTATTACATCCAAGTTAAAGACCGAAAAGGTAGATTGGTTGGCAATAAAGCCTACTTTACAATCATGGGTTCCAAATATGTTGGATCCGGGAGATCATAATGGAAAAAAATAAAACAGTTGTCTTAACCGCAGTCACAATTCTAGCAATCGCTTTCATAGCTGTTAATTTTGAAAACATCACAGGGAACTACCTGGATCGAGACCCCAAACTAACCATGCTCACCCCAGAAATTAAAGCTGGAACTTATCTTGTTTTTAATGCAAAAAATACTGCTTTAACACAAGAATATAGAATCCATTATCCAAATGAAAGATTTACAGGAGTTAGATTTGGATCTACCCGCGGAGATTGTGAACGTACCATTGCAGGGAATTATGATTGTACAATTCGCTATAGAGTACCTACCTCTGCATTAGCTAATGGTGGCTATTATATCCAAGCTAAAAGTGATAGATCTGGTAATTTAATTGGAAACAAAGCACATTTCATGCTCACCGATTCAAAATATCTTGAATCTGGAAGGTAATATTAAATAAAAAAACAAAAGGAGGAATCTATATGGACCAAAAAAACAAAACTGTTGTCTTAGCTGCAGTTGCAATTTTAGCCGTAGCTTTGGTAGCAGTGAACTTTGATAAGATAACTGGACAAGCAGTATCAGGACCACTTGGCATTAGTGTAAATCCGCCCGCAGTTTCTGCAGGACAACAAATTACTGTTAGGGTTAATGCTAATGGAAATAGGGTAAAAAACCAATTGGAGATAAGGAAAGTTGGTGGTACAGAAATCAGAAAGTGTCAATTTGATAAAGAACACTGTACTGGCAGTTGGTGTACCAAATCAAAGATGGGGTCTAGCCTAGTTGCAACATGTAGAACCAGTCCAACTTGGAGGGGTGGTTATTATGTTGAAGCTCTGGAGTATCAAAGCAACGAAGAATTGGGTAGAGCTTACTTTACCGTAACCTAAATTTTTTATCCTCTTTTTATTTAGGGGATATTATTTTTATAAATGACATTAGCTGAAAGCATCTATAAATTATGTAAACAAATCCCCAAGGGGAAGATTTCTACCTATAAAGAACTAGGAAAAACCTTAAACATTAAAGCCTACCAAGCCATAGGGCGAGCATTAAAGAAAAATCCCGATCCAGAAAATACTCCTTGTTTTAAAATAATAAAAAGTAACGGTGAAATTGGGGGATATGCAGGTAAGATCACTGGTAAAAAAATAGAAGAAAAAATAAAGAGACTAAAATCAGAAGGAATAGAGATAAAACAAGGCAAGATAGAGCTTTCTAAATATCTTCATAGATTTGACAACTAGGCAATCTCCATTCACTTAGGTTCTTATTATATCAAATAATCTTTCTATATCCAATTCCAATCCAGAAAAAGCTATTTCTAATCCCCAATTTTCTAAAACATCCGGACTTAATTCCCCTATAACCCCCAAATCTTTACCCTTCGCACTTATCCTTCCACATCTTCCTGAAATAAAACTTCTATGTTCTGTTTCCTCCACCATATATTCTAAATTTAAACTTCTAAATAAAACATCTAAAACTTGCTTTAACTCTGTAAAATTACCAGTGATCACAACTCCAAGAGAATCTTTATCCTTCACACCTTCAAATATTTTTCCTATCTCAAATAAATTATGAGGATACTCGTACCTCTTATTTTCACTTAAAATTTCCATCAAATTAGGCAAAATCCGATCTCTTAAAGTATTATAATCTTGGTTAACTGGAGATTCTACCTTCATTAGTTTAGTTGTAATCTGCATTTTTTTATTCAAATTATCTTCATTACTTAAACTAAAACTATTACATTCTAATAATCCTAAACCCATTAAAACTTCAGAAATTTTTCTATTTAATTTTCTTCTCTCACTTTCCTTAGCCACTGTAGACACATTAGGAATTTCTTCTTTGAAGTTCTCATAACCATATGCAATTGCAATATCCTCCACTAGGTCTATTTGATGCAGTATGTCTGCTCTATAAGCCGGGATTAAAACCTTTCCTTTAACATAATCATATCCCATTTTCTCTAATAAACCCTTAACTTCATTTTCTTTAAGTTCAAGCCCCAATATTTTATTACAGTATCCTAGATCGAATTTCATCTCCTCAGGAGTTAAATCCGGACTTTCCTTTCCATCAACTTTCACTTCATAAATCTCTCCTCCTATATCATTCAAAGCAGTTACAATAAAATTCAAACACTTACTTAAGGTTTCATAATCAAAACCTGAACATTCCACAAAGACTTCTTTTGTATCAGCAGAAACCTTACCTACATCATCTGAATTGATTATTGGAGGCATACTCAAAATACTCTCATTCGCATCTCTAAATATCGGAAATTTATCTTCCTTTTCTAGTAGATGTTTGTAGTCCCTCCCAACTGGATGTTTCTCTAGTATCTCTTTTCCATTTAAGACCGTAGTCATCTCTAACGGTTTAAATTCAATCCTTTTAGGATCTTCAGCCAGATATCTTATCGGAAACTTAATCTTTTCCAGCGGGTAAATCCCAATCGCCACTTTCTTTCTATTCCTTCCATAACTCACATGTAATTTCTCTTGAATCTGGATAATGCTTTTTATCTTATCATCATCTAATTTTAAGTTCTTAACAACAGCACACGCAGTTTCGGGACGAATCCCCTTCACGCTTTTCTCTATCTTAACTTCATAGTTGCTCTTTCTAACATTATATTTCCTTAATCCCCCTTTAACTCCAATAAAAGAACTGAAAGCCCTTGCAAATCCCTGCTCACTTAACATATCGGGTCTATTTGGGAATATTTCCACCTCAATTTCATTGCCCTCAATTTTTTCTAAATCCGTTCCCAACATAGAAATTCTATCTTTCAACTCTTCAAGTGGCAGTTTCTTTCCAACCAAATCTTCAAATTCCGTTTTGTTCAGATTTACAGTCGGCATCTTACCTTAACCACGTTTTCATTTCCCGTAATTGTTTAATATCATTCTTATACAATTCTCTAATATCATGAATATCATAATAGTCCATAATAATTCTCCCCAAACCCAAGCCCCAAGCTAGTACAGGAACATTTTCCCCTAATAACGGAACTACCATTTCAGGTCTAAAAATCCCGGCCCCTCCCAATTCAATCCAAGTTTTTCTTGTAGGATGGAATACATCTATTTCTATCGAGGGTTCAGTATACGGAAAATAAGCGGGTCTGAATCTTGCCTTGGGGAAACCCATTTTTTTAATAAATTCTTTCAAATATCCCAATAAATGTCTAAAATTTGCATCAGGATCTACTACAATCCCTTCTGTCTGATTAAATTCAAAACCATGACTCCAATCCACTGCCTCATTCCTAAAGTTCCTACCAATTGCAAAAAACTTCCCCCTTTTCTCTTTTAACTTAGCTAAAGTTTGAGCACTTAACACAGTCGTATGCGTTCTCATCACTAATTTTTTTGCTTTTTCCTCATCCCAGTCGTATTGCCAACCTTTTGAAATTTTTCCTCCAGTTTCATGCATCTCTTTTACTTTCTTCATCATCTCTTTCTCTTTAATTTCTTCTTTCTTATCTAAAAAAATACTATCTTGCATATCCCTAGCCGGATGATCTTGGGGTTGAAACAAAGCATCAAAGTTCCAGAAACTAGTATTGATTATCTGTCCATCCATCTCCTCAAAACCCATATCCATCCAAATTCTTTTTGCATAATCCACTGCCTGATTCACAAAATGTCTTTTACCAGGATAAATCTTTGGAACATTTAAAGAAACATCATATCTTCTAAACTTTTTACTTTTCCAACTTCCTTTAGCCAATAAATTTGGAGTTAAGTTCTCAATCAAATTAACGTCCAAATTTTTCTTCATTAATTCTTTTCCAAGAGGTGTAACACTCACCTCCACACCCTTCTTTAAATCCACTTCAATAATTTCTTTTCTTTGTTTTAATTCTTCCATAATTTTCTTTTCTTTATCATTTAAATCTTCAAAATTTTTCGGAAGTGATTTTAAAAATTCTTCAATATCCTTGAAATTTTCTTTTTTTAATCTTTTAATTTCAGATCCTAATTCAATCAGACCTTTCTTTTTCAACAACCCCAAAGAAAAATGTAATTCATCTTTATCCAAGCCCGATTTTTCCATCATCCATTTCATCGTTCTTGGTTTATCTAACACTTTCAAAAATTTAGTTTCCGGCAGTCCCCTTTTCTTATATTCTTCCCCATTTTTTAATAGTCTGATTATCTCTTTGCTCTCTTTTTTCAGAGTTACAACTTCCTTATTTTCTAACCATTGTAATGCTCTTAAAATTTCCACCTCGCTTAGTTCTGCTTTTTTAACAATATCTTTAACATCTAATCCCAAATAAGGAATCACCCTCCTTTCCAATGGGTGTAAAGACTCCACTAGTTTATCTTCTTTAGAAACCATTAGTTTCGTTATTTTCCCAAATTTGACCTCTTTTAAGAATTCTTTCTCTATTTGATTGATATTGCTTGGAAGGTTTCTTCCAATATATTTGGCCTTTTTTATAAATTTGTCCTTATCCCTAAACGTATGAAACAAATACCAGTATAACTGCCCTTTAATCTTAACTTGCTTCCTATAAACCATTCAAAAAGTTAATTACCACATATTTATAAATCTTTCGTTAATTACCACCATCATTTTTAAAGTTAATTACCACAAATATACTAGAAATTTAAGTTAATTACCACATCTGTACTCTGAATATCCACCAATTACCATTTTTCCTTTTTTTCTAACACTTTTCGTCAGAGTTTTCATTTTAATAACACGATGGCCGGTTAACGTAAGATTATAATAGAAACCTTCTCCTCTTTCGCTACATGCTTCTCTTTGCATTTTAGCATATTGTGTGGGGGTATATTCTTTATCTCCTCTCAAAATTTTTCCATCTTTTAATCTAATTTCCAAAGGACCTTCTGTAATCTCCCCTCTTTCATTTAAATGGCCTTCTGCAATAAGATTTCCATCTGTATCATAGAAAGGAGTTATTTTTTTCCTGGGTTCTGGTTCATGCTCCCCCCATTTTTTTATACCCACACTTGTCTTTCGTGAAGCGCCTCTTTTTCCATAACCCTCCCCACCATGATTAAATCCATTTCCAGACATTTTTATCCTTCCAATTTTTTAGCTTCATTAACAGCTATTAATCCATATGTTTGATTCGGATCTACTTCTCCCTCAAAACTATTCCCAGGATCTGATATTTTATCATAAGGTCGTCTCTTCCCCAATCCATCACAATTTCTAGCCTCTCTCATAATCTTATATTTTAAGAAAAATATATTTAAATATTTCATTTATTAGATAATTTAGTAATGACTTTTCTTCCATCTTCTAATTTGTTCCAAACTACGTCAAAGAAATTGCTTAAAGTATTTGCAAAGTAAGGGGTTTCTACCCACACAGCTGCATCGTAAGCACTATGCACATCTTTATCTTTCATTAACATAAATAAAACTTTTTTATTATCTACAATCATAAATCTGGAATCTATTCTTTGAGTATTTCTAATTTCAGCGAATTTAGATAACTCTTTAGCTACTTCATAATTTTCTTTATTAATTGGAGCCACGATTCTTATTTTAATTTTTTTATCATTTAACCTTTTCAGATTTTTTCTAAAACTAGAAGCTTTTCTAGCTAATCCTTCAGCAGTTGTTATTAACACAATATCTTCATTAGCGTCGTTTAATAGAGTATTAATTTGTTCATTAATGTTTTCTCTTCCTTTAACAGCCCCAGATAAATCACTTGCATCTACTAAATCAATTCCATTTGTATATAATAATTTAAGTTCATCAAACAATTTAGTAGCTCTCACGTCTTCTAATTTACCTAAGCTAGTATTTGCATCAGTTTTAATTTTCTTTTTAATTCTTCTCACAATTTCTTCCGGTTTAACAGCTAGATATTTAATTGGCTTTCCTAATTTCATTATTACAAACCCTTTCTTTTCTAAAGTTTCTAGAACATCATAACTTCTACTTCTTGGAACTTCACTAATATCGCTCAATTCTCCTGCTGTACTTACTCCCCTAGATAATAAAGCAGTCCAAATCTTAACTTCATAAATATTTAAGTTAAAAGCTTGTCTTAATTTAGCTAAAAAGCTGTCTTTTACTATCATCGTACTTTATCTTCTATAAATACACTTTATAAATCTTTCCATTATTTACTATACAATAATAGTAACAAATCAAGCAAAATCTTTAAATAAAACCCTTTTCATTTAAAATTAAGGTGATATAAGTGCCCCCAAAAAAAACAACCCCAAAAAGGTCTTCCATTCAACAACAACTGACCACTTCTAACCTAAAATTACAAGCTAAACTGATAGATTTGATAGAATCTAACAAACAAGTAGCTGAAAAAATAGCTCAATCTAATGATAAACTAACCAAAGAACTAGCAAAGACTTCCGCAGACATTAGTGAAATGACTAAATTCTTCAGGGAAGCTGGTAAATATATGGTAGCTGAAAATGAAGACGAGAAACTTAAACCTTTAATAACTAAAATCTCGGACTTAGTAGAACAAAATCAAACTATCATGCGTGGTTTAATCTTAATCCAGAAGTTCATAAAAGCTTCCACCCCACAACAAGAAGCCGGTTCGAAAAGTTTATTCCCAGAATAATCATGTCTATTCATTTTCTCTCTCCGAATCCAGAACAAAAACAAACTTTAAACGATTTAGAAAAATTATTAGATCTTCTTAAAGTTAAACCAAACAGAAAGTTAAAACAAAATGCTCGTTTTGTTAAAAATTTTACAAAAGCTCTGTTAATCATCACTAAAAAGCATAAAACTTCTCCTAAAAAACATTTAGAAGCTAAACCTATGCTGGGAGTCACGCACCAAATTCATCCTTTTAAATCCAAGGGATTACATGATTCTTTTCGTGAAAGGATTTCTCAAAAACTTCCTTCTCCACCCCCTCCACCTATACCTTCTGTTCCTCAAATGCCAAAGGCATCCATAATTAAGGCAGGGGTAAAGGGGACGCAGTCACTCCCTATTAAACCCAAACTAACCAAAGAAAGAGGTACATTAAAATTTAATATCCTAGAACCACAAATGGAATCTTTAGATTGGAAAATTTTCAAGGATGTCAAAACAAAATTAAAAGCCAGAATAATGGAAACTCCAGACATTTTAGAAAATGAAAATTTCTTAATGGAGGAAATAAAAAAATCTTGCACAAACTTAAAAATAAAATATTCTGATAGTTATTTACAAAAAATAAAATATTACCTAATAAAATATACTAAAGGCTATGGGAAAGTAGATCCTTTAATGCAGGAGCCCAAAGTAACAGAAATTATTTGTAATTCTTATAGTGACTTAAAGGTAGTTTACGATGGTGAAACTCTTTCCACGAATATTGCTTTTAATACCAATGAAGAATTAGACAATTTTATTTTAAATTTAGCTGAAAAATTCAATAAAACAGTCTCAGAGTCCCAACCAGACTTAGAAATCTCAACTCCAAAATTAAAAGTATCTGCCTTCTATAACCCTATTATGGGCTCCAAATTCACAATCAAAAAACAATAATTCCTTCACAACAATATTTATAAAACGTTATATTCTAAATTTCCTTATGCCAGAAAAAGAGGAAAGTCTCATTTGGAAAGATAAAACCGGAACTTATAAAATGGGCTACTCGCAAAAATTAATGCGAGAACAATTACAATGGCAAAAGATTAACTTTGCCGGTAAAGTGGCCTTGATAGCTGTAATCTTAATTTTGATAATTATAATCCTCTATGTTTTATACAAGTTAGATAGTATTAATTTCTTCACTGGAATCCTTTATAGATAGACTTTTATTTTTATAACTTTATTAAAATTAGATGCCTGTAGCTCAATCTTTACAAAATTTATTAGATAATCCCTTAGTTGCAACTTGTCTAGACAGATCCCAACTCATTAAACCTTGCTTAAATTCTGTTTTAAACATGTGGAGAGCAGACCTTACCAATAGACGTCCCGCTCCAGCTTATATAGCAGGTGTTAATAGAGAACCCATGTATCAAGGCACAGATTTGGATTTATTATCTGTTCTTATGACTCTTAGTCAAAGACGCGCTGTTATTAATATTCCTTCTTATGAAAATTTAAGGAAATCTTCTCTAAAAAGTAACCAACATGTTGTAACTAGAGAAAATAGACATGGCAAGATAATTAAACCAATTTCCAATATGGATACCCATGCCTTTTCTATTATGATGATGGATTTTAATATAGCCGAAACCAGAAGAGGTAGAGAAAGGATAGGTGCTCCCAGGAATTTTGCTTTAGTTGATGATTCTGGAAATTTTTATGATGGTTGGCAGGGTTTAGAATGGATTTCTAGTAAAGAAGAAAATCAATTCATTGCAGAAAATCAATTAGAAGTCTACCCAGATAGTTTAGAATTTACTCATTTTGTTCATCCTTCTTTAGCTTTTTCTTTTTATGGTTCTCCTTATTTAATAACCAAAACACTTGCTTCAAGAATAGCAGATCAAGCTTCCCATTATAGAAAATTAGCTCAACAACTTAGAAAAAAAGGTATTAAACTTAGGAGACCTTCTGGGGGCAGAGATGAAGAAGTGGAATCTTGGACAGAAGGTGAAACCCGGCCCCAAAAAGTAAAAAACCTGGAAGCTAAATTGATTTTGCCTGAATTTATAGGCTCTTATCCTTTAATGGGGGTAAAAGAAGATGGACACACCATCCAAACTTATGATAAAATGCCCCGTTCTAGAGAAGCTCAAAGAGATATTTTAAGATATTCTAAATGGATTTCTAGAAAACTTTCTTTTAGATATGGTCCTATGGTTTGTACCCCTATGAGGGCAGTTGAATTGGCTTTTTTTAAGTATGGCTTTAAAGGCGATCAAGAATTAAAACCTGGATGGGCAGTACCTGATTGGAATAGGGACTTTAAGGAAAAACCTAAATCCCGAAATAAGTGGAACATATTAGAATTAAATCCTCATGTACAACTACTTTATCGAATAGCAGAAAAAACAGCAAGAATAGCTACTTATAAGTAATAAACATAGAAACTTTTATAAACTAAAAAATTCTTCAGTTTTTATGCCAAATGAACAATTAGAATTAATCTTGCCTTTGAGAAAAAGGCCTGTAGAAAGACCTTACATAAAGGGACAAAACCTTTATGCTGAACAAATAGGGGAAGCTATTTTGGATTCTAGGGCTAAAGTCCCTTTTGATGTTATTCTAGAAGAAGACACTTATTATCATGCCCCAAAAGAATACCGTCATACTTTTTCCACTCGTTTTGTTTCTTCAAATCCAAAGTTAAGAACTTTTAGAAGAATAGACGACACCCCCTGTATATCTGAATTAGAACCTATTGAAAAAGAAAGAAGAACACTTTTTGATGTACTTTCTTTTCTAAAAACAGAGTACAAGACTACTTTTTTTAAACTTGGTAAAAGGAACATTGATGATTTTGAAGAAGACATAAAAAAAAATTATTATAAAGCTAATTTTACTGTCAGAGCTAAAGACTAATCATCCACTCTCCATCTAGGCATTATTTCTAATTTTTTTAAATCCAAACCCCTTTCTTCTTTTTTAAAATCTAAAATTCCATTCCAAGCTATCATAGCTGCTTGATCTCCTGACCATTTCATTGGAACTACTTCAAATTTACATTTTCTTTCCTTACACATAACTTCTAACATAGAAATTAATCTTTTATTAGCTGCCACACCCCCTATTAATAATAATTCTTTCTTCTCAGTGTGTGCTAACGCTCTCTCAGCTACTTCAGTTAACATAGCAAACACGGTTTCTTGTAAAGAATAACAAAGATCCTCTTTCTTAGTCCCCTTTTTGTATAATTGAATAGCTTTTGTAATAATCCCGGAAAACTCTACATCCATCCCTTTAACCACATAAGGTAATTCCACATAAGAACCTTTCTTTGCCAGAGTTTCAATTTTAGGTCCAGCCGGAAATCCAATCCCCAATTCTCTTCCAAATTTATCCAGAGCATTCCCCAATCCAATTGTTAAACACTCCCCAAATATCCGATACTTTCCTCCTTCATACCCAATTATTTGAGTATTTGCTCCTGTAGCTAAAATATAAATTGGATCTTTAGCCTTGCATAACATTTTTCCAATTTCTAAATGGGAAATTAAATGATTAACTCCAATTAAAGGTACTTTATATTTTTCTGCAAGTTCTCTAGCCGCATGTAAACCTACCCATAAAGATAAAGGCATCCCGGGACCTTGAGAAAAAGCTACTAAATCAATTTTTTTAAAATCTTTGATAGCTTCATAAATTATTCTTTCTTTAACTTCTTTCAAAAACTCGGCACATTTATTTGGAACAATTCCCCAATCTTTAGTTTTATACATTTCTCTAACTTCACTTAAAATTTCACCTTCATCATCCACAACACTACATGAAAAAGTATGCGCAGTTGATTCAATTCCAACACATTTCATAAAAATTTTAAAGGAATTTAAGTTTAAAAATTATCCGATATAAGCTAAATCATTACTTTTTTTGCTTTGTTTCACACTACCTTGTAATTGTTGACCCTGAACCTTAGACATCATTTGTTTTAACATAGACTCAAAATTCTGCGCAGCTTTCATTAAAGGTTTATAATCAATATCAATTTTCCAATATTGATCTAAAGTTTGAATGGCTTTAGCTGCAGCTTCACTATCGGGGAATTTACTTGGACTTTCTGCTAAAATGGAACTAACGGGAATATCTTTCACTCTCAACATCACAGCTGCCGTAACACCCATCATTATACCTTCTTGCAGGTTTATTAGACCTAATTTTTCCCCCATTTTAAGATGATTTTCAGAATAGAAATAAGTTTTCATAGCAGATTTAGATTTATTACTGGGTAAACCTTCTAAAATAACAATCTCCTTAACATTTAATTGTCTGGATAGATCTTCTATAATCTCTGCCATAGCCCATTCAAATCCGGCTACTTCACTTAATGTTTGTAAAATAACCATCTTAAATTTCTTACAATAGAACAAATCCAAAGGTCCTATTAATTTAGTTTTATGTATGGCTGCTAGAGGCAATAGTTTATCAGATTCCACACATCCAATCCTTTCTACATCTAAATGTTCAATTAAAAACTTAGTAGCTATTGTTCCTACCAAACCAAATCCCGGGAAACCCAAAACTAACCTTACATTTTGAGGTTTCTGTTCTAAATGTAATTTCATATTATTTCAAAAACTTCATTGGTATATAAACCTTATCAAAGAATTTATAAATTCCCATTTATTTCAAAAAATTAATGAAGAAAAATAATTATGCAGGTTCTATTGTCTTGGGATTAAATGATGCCATTGTAGAGCTAACTGGAGTTTTAGCCGGATTAACTTTGGCCTTACAAAATTCTAGCATTATAGTTATTTCTGCTCTTATAACTGGAATAGCTGCTTCTTTATCCATGGCAGCTTCTTCTTATTTACATGCTGAAGAAGAAAAAAATCATAAAGAACCCTTCCAATCAGCAATTCATACGGGCAGTACATATCTTATAACTGTTATTTTTTTAATAGCTCCATATTTTATTTTTAGTAATGTTTATTATGCTCTAGCTACAACTTTAATAATTGCCATCTTAATCATCGCAGTTTATAATTATAGTATTTCAACTCAAAAACAAAGTTTCTCAAAAAGATTCTTTAAAATGACTTTAATTTCCCTTTCAGTAGCTTTAGTCACTTTTATAATTGGTTATTTAATCAGAATTTATTTTGGAATTGAAATTTAAAATTATTTCTTAACAACAATTTCTATAATATCCTGATGTTTTAATTTATACTCCTTTCCTCTAGCCATCTTATCTCTTACAGTTATAGCTTTAATAAAATTATCACCCAAATCTTTATGAATTTTATAGGCAAAATCTAAAGCCGTACTCCCTTCCTCTAATAAATGACAATCTGGCAAGATATTTCCATCAGAATCTTTTAAGTTATTCACTCCTCCTGGAAAAATAGCCACATATTTTAACTTCTCAAAAACCATTTTATTCAAAACGCCTTGCACTCCCGTATTTCCATGCTCTTCTAAAAATTTTTTAATAAAACTCATCCCTTTTTTCTGTTCTTCTGTTAATTTATCCTTATTTAATATTTTAAAATCCTCTTCTCCAGGAATATAATCAATCATTTCTTTCTTAGCAGCTTCTCTTAAAGCTAATTCTACTTCTGCACTACAAGGAATCATTTCATATTTCTCTTTCAATTTTTCATAATTCATCTTAGCTCCAGGAATATCTATTTTATTAGCCGCAATTAATATTGGCTTGGTCATTTTCCTTAATTCTTTAGCCAATTGTAATAGGTCTTCATCATTCCAAGCAGTAGGGTTATGTCCTAAATTCAAAATCTTAATAGCTTCTGTGGTCATATCCTCATTCACTCTTAATCCAGATAATTGCTTAGCTAACGCTCTCTTTATATCTTGATTCTCTTGTTTAACAGTTCTGGAAAATTTTTCCCAACCTTTTTTTAAAATTCTCAAATACCATTGATCCAATTCATTCTCTAAAAATTTAATATCTTTTTCAGGATCATAACTTAATGGTTCTACAGGATTTCCTTCATTATCTGTACTTCCCGAAATATCCACAATGTGGATTAAAGCATCTGCTTCATTTAAAGAATCTAAAAATTGATTTCCCATTCCTTTACCTTCACTCGCCCCTTCCACAAGCCCGGGAACATCCATTAATTTTACAGGTACAAACCTTTTATGGTTTAAACAAAACCCATATCTTGGATTACATTGTGTATCAAATTCCTTATCCACACATTCCACTTCCACATAACCCTCTCCTTCAGTCGCTTTCAAAGTAGTAAAAGGTCTAGAACTTATCTCTACCTCTGCCAAAGTACTCGCTTTAAAGAACGTTGATTTGCCTGAACTAGGCTTGCCGAAGTAAACCGATTAACATCGTCTCCCCCCTGCAACTTCATATATTATGTTGCCTTCTCCCATAGTTCCCCTTTTAATTATTTTTTCCATTTTCTCTAAGTTATGAATATGAAATCTTACTCCTTGTCTTGTCATATTTATCTTATTAGCAATCTGGTTTACAGTTAAATCCTCTAATTTTAACATTTTTAATATCAATTCCCGGTTTCCTTTGGTTTTGTAAATTTTTCTATCATATATCTTTAAACTGTTTTCTATTTTTTCATGGGATTTTCCTAAATGGGCTTCAGGGTATTTCACAATTAATTTTTTATAATCTTTAAATAATGCATTCATCCCCCTTCTTAAAATGTATAATTCCCCATAGGACCCTCTAATTTTGGTTGTATATCTATATTCCAATTTTTTACATAAATTCTCTAAATCTTGTACAAGTCTAGGATTTTTTAGTCGAATAGCTATAAGTGTAGAATCTATATGTCCTTCATCTATAATAAAAGCGAGAAGTACACTTAATAAATAATCTGAATTTTTTTCTAATATCTTCAGGGGAATCCTAGCAGATCTTGAAAGAAAACTTTTCACATTTAAATTATATGTACTAAAAAACAACTGGGATAATACTGCAGGACAATAAGGTCTTGTTGTTTTTTCAAAATAATTTTCCTTCTTAAATTTTATCTTACCAAAGATAGATTCAATCTTTTCAACATAGGCTTTTCTCATCTTTATGTCAAATTGTCTATATCCAAAATATATTTGCCTATTTCTCTTTGGATTAATAACTGTGCCATCCGCTATATTGTGAGCTAATAACATATCAAAAAGGGGAGTAATTTTTATAGGAAGAATTGGTTCTGAGATTATATTCCAACCCCTTCTAGTTTTGTAAGATTCTATGTTTCCTTGCATTTTATACTTATCAATATTTAATTTATCACAACACAATATGAAGACTTCTAAGGGAGCAAAAAACCCGGTATTGTAATACGAATATTTGAATAAGTTTCTAAAAGTACCATATGGGATGTTAATTTTATCCTTTACTTCTTTATTGTAGAATTTCTCTTTACTTTTGAATCTTTTCCTAATTAAAAGATTGATTTTTCTTAAAAAAGACTGATTTAATTTAATATTTACCTTGAGACCCAATTCCCAGATATTAACTTTTTCCATAACCCTTGTTAAGACTTTATAACTTATATATTTTTCTATTTAGTTTCCCCAATAATCCAATTAACATAAACAATAACACTTTTAAACCATTTTTAAAACTAACGATAGTATGGAAAAAGAACAAATCCCAAGGGGTTTTAGGGGTTATGACAGGCGCGTCTGTAAAAGCTTTAGAAGTACTTTTAACTTAAAGCCGGCTTTGCACATAATTGATTAGCATTTATGTGCAATTGGTATATCTGCACATTTTTTAAAATTTATGTCTATACCAAGTTCGAAGGCTTCCTGTATCAAAACGCATAGATTATGGCACAAGCATTTTGCCAATATCTCATTTATTTGTCCTATTTCATCTTTACTTCTCAAATGCTTCCCAAATTTAGTCTTAAGCATATGGAAAACTGTCTCAGAATTACTTCTTTTGTGATAGTGTTGCATAAATTCTTCTTGATGTGAAATGTAATATCTATACATCCTTCCCCATAACAAAGCCTGACCTCTTCTTTTACCAGTAACATGCTTCTTGAAAGGAATATAAGCTATCCCACCTAACTGAGAAACTGTATTCAGATTGGCTCTTGAAGAATAAGCCTTATCTGCTGAAACCTCTCCCAGATCATAGATTTTACTTGTTTGTTCTATTAAGTCTTTAAATTGAGGACTATCTGCAGCATAACCTCTTGTTATATTCACAGAAGTAATAATATTCGTCTTAACTCCACAAGTTAAATGACATTTTCGAAATCTTCTTACGGTATTTTTATTTTGATTTCTTGCTTCAAACCATCTATCAAATTGGCTTGTTGAAAACCCACTAGAATCTACAGCAAAGTCTGATTCTACCTGTTGTAAAGGCAGTCCTGAAACTGTAATTAAATGTTTAAAATAAGAAACTAAATTTGTATCTTTAAGACATTTCAAAACTGTGTTAAAATGGGGTGCTTTATCTATAAATCCCAATTTTTTAGCAATTTCTAAGTCTGAAATACATCTTCTACTGCTTTTGATATTGTAAGATTGTAATGTTAAATAAAAGATCTTATCTCTAATGCTTACCGGTTTTCTTCCGACTTTCTTAGTTTCTGGAAATGGAATATAGTCTAATAATTCATCCAAGAATTTCATTAAATATAGTTTTTCAGATTGTTGTGCTTTATTGTAAGCTTCCCAATCTTGCGTGTATATCTTTTCCTCCATTTTTTATAAAAAAACTCGAGCAAGAAGCAAATTTAGTATTTGCTTCCTGCACTTAATTGCAAATCTGCTATGGCTTGCCAGACACTTCTTAAATTCAGATATATGTCTTTATGTTCTTCACATAGAACTTTTCTCATAACTGGATCGAAAGTTCCTGGCTTTTTGCAGTATTTACAGAGTTTCATTGTATCACCTCCTTTTAGTATATTACTATTAGGTATACATTACTACTATTTAAACATTTATGTTCTGTATTATACATATAGTATATTACTAAAGATAATATAACAAAAGACTTATATAGAAATTATAACATTTCAGCTATATGCCTAGAATAAAATTAGATGGATTCCTATGTTATCGTTGCAATCATAAGTGGATCCCAAGGAATGAAAAAGAATATCCTAAAGTTTGTCCTAAATGCAAGTCTCCCTACTGGGATAGGCCTAGGAAGAAAAAGTAACTTCCAACTATAGATGATTTTCTAATTCAAGTTAACATTGTCCTTTCCCAAAATTTTCAGCAAAAATAAAGAAATCTTGGACATCTATATCTCTATCATTATCAAAATCAAATTCCATTTCATAAGTCTTGCCTTCTATAAATGCACTAAATCCCTGGGCAAACATCAGAAAGTCATCAAATTCAACACATCCATTAGGAAACCCCTTAGGACCTGTAAAGTCTCCTAACAAAATTGGTTTCAGTACTTCATAAGCGCCAGTTCGTTGTGGGTCGTGATGATACATTGGCCACGGCAAGGGATTGAAATATCCTTCTTCTATACCACCAAACACAAACTGATTACCATCTTTATCTAAAACATAAAGTTCTCGATTCTGATATGCAAGAATTTCTAAGTGACCATCCTGATTTAAATCAGCAATAGATATCGACTGCATAATCGAATCAAGGGGGAACTTCCACTTAATACTCCCTTTATTATCAAGAACATACAAGTTGCTCCATGCCCCCACAATTATCTCAGTCTTACCATCACGGTTTATGTCTGCTGCTACATTTTCAAAAGTCTTCACTTCGTCTAAGTCATTGCTCCATAATAGGTCTGATCCAGATCCATCAAATGCATAGATTTTGTCTATTATCTGTACTCCTTTTTCTTTTGAATATTCATATTTTGCTTGTGATCCTAACACTATTTCTTTTTCTGGATCATCGTCCAAATTTACTAAAGTAGGAATAGAAATGGAATCAGCAAAGTTGTTTGCCTCACTATCAAAATCCATTAAATCCACCTCCCAAATTATCTTGGGATCGTCCCCTATTAAGTTAATATTCTCTAGCATCTTACCAGAAGCCAAACCATCGATTCTGCTTTTAAAATTTCCAGTGCTATAACCTACAATTATGTCAATAGGATCTGAATTATCAACATTTCCAATGCTTACCCCTTTATCATAAAACTTACGGTTTGTTTTAGAATCAGAATTTGTAACCATCCATTCTTTAGTCAAGGCATTATTATTTATCCCAAACCCATGAACATTATTATCATTCAAGGTAGTAATTATCTCTTTAGTTCCATCATTGTCTATATCATAAACAGATACAAACGAAGGAAAAACAGCATTAATGCCCGCAGTTATTTCTCTCTTATGTTTTTCAATAGGTCTACTATTAACTACATTTAAGATGTAAAGCATACCAGAATAATACTCTTCCTTGAATTGATAAACTGGAAAAATTATTTCATTAATCCCATCACCTTCAATATCTATTGCTACAGGGGTATTTTCTGTACTAGAAAAATATCCCCCATCAAATCTCCATTCTTCATCCCCCCCTTTATCCAAGGAAAATAGTTCTGCATCTTTTGAAATTAATAAAATCTCTAATTCTCCATCATCATCTGGATCTGCAATGGTGGGGGTGCCTACAAGAAAAGTAGGATAATGTTTTTCCCACTTTATTTTCCCATCAGGTCCAAGTGCATATACAAAACTTTCCTTAAAGGGATGTGAATCACTTATAAACCAATCAGCAGATGCAATAACAATTATTTCTAGTTCTCCATCATCATCAATATCCGCAATAGCAGGAGCATCTCTAATCAGAAAAGCACCATCGTCTGTAGGAACTTTAAAAGGCCATCCCGCTTCAATAAGATCTATCTCAATTCTTTTACTATCCATCACTTCCCCACCAGGATTACTAACAACGAGCTTAATAGTATAAATTCCATCTGGAAGTCCTTCAATATTCCATGTACCCAAAACGCCATCCCCGATATTATCTCCTCTATTTATTTCATGCCACTCTTCAGGATATACTCCCGGGCCATAATAAAGTATATAATTTTCTCCTTCTACTGTACCTTTAATTTCTATATTCTTAACATTTGGATCATCAAATATTTCTCCATCAATGGGAGAGAGAATATTAGCCCAAATACCACTTATAGGTTCTAATGAAAGAGCTTTATGTACATTAATTCTACCGCTCCCAATATGTTCCTTGGATTCAACAGAATCAGCAGAATTCTTTAAAATCCATCTTAAGCCTTCCTGATCAATGTTAGGATAATTAGATAACACTAAACCAATAACGCCTGAAATATAGGGTGTAGCCATAGAAGTACCATCAGAAGGTTCATAACTGTCAGGAACTGTTGATAAAATATTAACCCCTGGAGCAGCTATATCCGTCCAATATCCATAATTTGAAAACCAAGCCCTTTTATCATTACTATCTGTAGCAGTTACAGCAATTACATCATCATATGCCGCCGGGTAAGAATTATTTATATTATTGGTATTGGAATTTCCTGCAGCAGCAACTAATATAACGTTCTTGTTGTTGGCATAATCAATAATATCTCTTTTTAAATTAGAGTCTTCCCCTCCAAAACTCATGCTAATTATTGTGGCACCATTGTCCACAGCGTATTTTATGGAATTTACCGCATCATCATCCTCAAGACCTCCTGTCTTAACACCATCTTTCTCTATACCAAAAGCTGATCTTATCCCCATGATTTTACAATTCCAGCAAACTCCAGCAACTCCGAGATTATTATTACTAACAGCACCAGCTATCCCTGCAACATGAGTTCCATGTCCATGAAAATCCAATGGATCATTGTCTGTATCTTCATAATCTTCATTATTAAGGAGAGAGTAGAATAGTTCATTCACATATTTGTCCTTATCAATATCAACAAAATCCCATCCTCTTATATCGTCTATATATCCATTTCCATCATCATCTACATCATTGAAATCCGAATCATCAACAGCTCCATTATTATTTAGGTCTTCTCCAGAATTAACCCAGATATTATCTTCTAAATCCTCGTGATTGTAATTAACGCCACTATCAATTACAGCAATAATAATGTTTGAACTACCAGTTGTGATATCCCAAGCTTTTTCAATTTCAGTATTTTGATGTGCCCATTGTTCACTATATTTCAAATCATTAGGAACAAAGCTTAAACTGTTAATGTAGTTAGGTTCAGCATACTCTACTTTGGATAATTTAGAATATTCATCTACAAGTTTCTGCACATCTATACTTTCAGAGAATTTTAATTTATATACTTTCCTCAAAAAATGATCTTCTGGTTTTATACCTACAACCTTCGCTAATCGTTTACCAAAATTCAAAGGCTCTAATTCATATACAGATTCTATATTCTTAATATCATATTTCACATTTAGTTCGTCAAATGATCTAATCCCAGTACTAATAGCATTCCCTGTAATTTTATTAGAAACATCTTTTTTTAATTTAACAATTAACTCGCCTGGGGCATATTCTAATCCTTCTTGATTCAATACAGTTTGTCCAAAAACACTCATACTCAACAAAGCAAACAATAAAATCCAAATCCCTATTTTTAACATATTTTCTTTAAGATTTAATAAATATTTAAATATGTCTTTTATTTTAATTTATGTGCAAAATACTTTTATTTATGTGCAGAATTTAGTTTATGTGCAAAGCC
>CEPX01082419.1_pt1 | contig 31048 bp, 36 predicted proteins | sample 361361 | NCBI WGS metagenome assembly CEPX01 (sample SAMEA2619974, study PRJEB7988) | marine metagenome | biome: marine biome (ENVO:00000447); feature: mesopelagic zone (ENVO:00000213) & marine oxygen minimum zone (ENVO:01000065); material: "saline water (ENVO:00002010), including plankton...
GCCCCGAGGCGGCGTCAGTCAGGTGTACGGCCATGAGTCCTCCGGCAAGACCACCGTGGCGCTGCACGCTGCCGCCGAGGTCTGCCGCAAGGGCGGCATGGTCTGTTTCATCGACTGGGAGCACGCCCTCGACCTGAGCTACGCCCGTGGCCTCGGCGTCCCCGTGGACGACTCCTCGAAGTTCTACCTCGTTCAGCCCAACACGCTGGAGGCGGGCCTCAAGGTGCTGTGGGCGACGGCCTCGCAGGGTGTGGACCTCATCATCCTCGACTCGATCTCGGCGGGCGTGCCGCAGGAAATCTTCGGGCAGAAGCTCGAAGATCAGGGCAACATCGGCCGGGTCGGTCTGGTCGCCGCCAAGTGGTCGGTGTTCTTGCCCAAGGTCGCCAGCCTGATCAGCGACTCCGGCTCCCACGTCATGGGCATCAGCCAGTTGCGGAAGAAGATCAACACCAGCGGCTACGGCGGCTCGGACACGCAGGCGTCCGGCGGCGAGGCGTGGAAGTTCTTTAGCTACGTCCGCATGAAGTTCCAGCGGATCCAGTCGGAGAAGGGCAAGGTCTACAACGCTCTCCAGCACAAGATGGAGGAGCAGACCATCTCGTCGGTCATCAAGGCGAAGATCGACAAGTCCAAGGTCAGCGGCTCCCAGCAGCACACGGGGACGTTCTACGTCGTCTTCGGCGAGGGCATCGACGACCTCCGCACCTGCATCGAGGTCTGCTGTGCCCACGGCAAGGTCAAGAAGGGCGGGGCTTGGTACACCTTCGAGCGGAAGGACGGCACCACCATCAAGTCGCAGGGCCTCGTCACCTTCAAGCGGGATCTGGAGCAGGCCAACGGTGCCATCGCCGAGGTAACGAAGCTCGCAATGTCGGCCCTTCAGGCGGCGGGCGGCACTCCCGCCACCCCGATGGCCGAGGACGAGAGCGGCATCGATCTGGAGCAGATCATCTCGGGAGCCGAGGTGGACATCGACGCTCTGCTGGCCGAAGACGGCCACACCGAGGTGGGCGAGGAAGCCCCCAAAACCGAGCCCACACCAGCGGAAGGGTAAAGTAGGCCGCCAAGGAGGTATCTCATGGCGGTTGAAGTCCACGTCCAGAACTTCCAGTCCCTCAAGAACACGGGGCTGGAGATTTCTGGGTTCACCGCAATCACAGGCCCCAACAACTCGGGGAAGACGGCCCTCATGCGGGCCATCCGTGGGGTGTTCCAGAACTCCCCCGGCACCTCGTTCGTCTCCCACGGGGCGGACGAGATGAAGGTCTCCCTGAAGTTCGACGACGGCCGTTCGGTCGTCTGGACCAAAGGGACCACCAAGAGGCACAAGCCCACCTACATCGTGGACGGCGGGAAACCCATCCATCCGGGTCGGGCGGTTCCTGATGAGGTACGGGCTCTCGGTGTTACGCCTATCAGAATCATGGGGCAGGAAATCTGGCCGACTCTGGCCCCCCAATTCAGCGGGCAGGTGTTTCTGCTCGACCAGCCCGGCTCGGCGCTCGCCGAGGCCGTGGCGGACGTGGAACGGGTGGCAAGACTCAACGGGGCTCTCCGGTCGTCCGACCGGGATCTCCGAGCAACGGCAAGTCGCCTCAAGGTCCGGCGTGAGGACCGTCTTGGGCTGATTGATGACCTTCAAGGCTTTGATGGGCTGGACACCGTGGTGGCCCAAGTGGAGGCCGTCGAGCTTGATCTGACTAAGGCTGCGAAGTTCAACAGGGCTATCGAGACGATGACGAGCTATCGGGCACGACTCACGAACGCCACCGCCGAGGTAGAACGGCTGGGGCGGATCGAGGACGTGAACATCCCCGAGGCGTCGGAAGCTCAAGAGGCTCTGGGGGAGTTGGTGGCTGCTTCTCGGCTTCGTGACCGTTTGGCTGAAAGCAAGCTGGAAGTAGCTCGCCTTGAAGGCATTGAGCACGTCACGGTTGAGGACATCGACACCAAGAAGGTGGCGGCTGCCTTGGCTGCCCTTGAGTTTTTTCAAGGGGTTCGAGTACGACTGACGGCCGCTCAGAGCCGTGTTTCAGAACTGGAGGAGGAGTTCGAGTCCTTTAGTGCAGAGGCCGAGCGTGTAGGCGGGGAGGTCAAGGAGCTTCTCGGAGCTTTCGAGGAATGCCCCACCTGCGGTTCACCTATGGAGGGACACGAACATGATTAGAGCATTGACTCTCGTAGCTTTTCTGGCTCCGCCGCTGGCGCACGCCGACCCCACCCCGGCCAAAGTGCCGAAGGTAGCTGTCCATCCGATTTGCCAGATGGTCGAGGGCCGAATCCGGCAGGAGTATCCCAAGGACCACCGCCGAAGGCTGCTGGCCTGCTCCGAGATGCTGTGGGAGGCGGCGAAGCGGAAGATCGACCTCCCCCTCACCCTCGAACTGGCGTGGGGCGAGTCCCGGTTCAGCCCCGCCTCGATCAACCCCCGGTCGGGGTGCTCCGGCATCCTCCAAGCGGCACCCCGCTGGTGGTGCCCCAACGGCAAGCGGGAGGGCTGTGACCTGCTCGATGCAGGGCTCGACGCCTTGGAGGCGTACCTCGCCAAGCACAAGGACGAGGAGAAGGCCCTGTGCCACTTCAAGTCCGGCAACGTCTGCAACCCGGTGGGGCTCAGGGGGTCGAAGAAGACCATGACCCGAGTACACCGTCTCAGGAGACGGGTCCGGGCACTGAAGATGAAGCACAAGGACGCAACATGAGCCTCACCCTCGTCTGGCGCAGCGACGTACACGTCTCGGACCGTCCCCCGGTTTCTCGGGTGGATGTGTGGAACGAGACGCTCATGGGCAAGCTGGCTCAGGTCGGCGAGATCGCCCGTGAGGTTGGTGCGTCCGCTGTGCTGGACGGGGGCGACTTCTTCCACGTCAAGAGCCCGACCCGGAACACCCACCGAACCGTGCAGCAGGTGGCGGCCGTCCACAACGGCTACCCCTGCCCGATCTACGCCAACGTGGGGAACCACGACTGCAAGTACGGCGACTACGAGCACCTCCCCGAGCAGCCGCTTGGTGTGCTGTTCGAGACGGGCGTGTTCCAGCGGTGCTTCGACGAGTACGAGGCCGTGTTCACCAAGGACGGCGTGACCGTCCGGGTGGTGGGCATCCCGTACCACGGCACCGAGTACGACTGGGACCGCTTCACCCGCATCAAGAAGGGCGACGAGGACCACCTCGTCGTCATGGCCCACGTCCTCGCCAGCAAGAAGGGCGGGACGATGTTCGAGGGCGAGGACATCATCCAGTACGCCTCCCTCGCCGACCTCGACCCGGATGTCTGGCTGTTCGGCCACTGGCACAAGAACCAAGGCATCACCGAGATCGCCAACGGGAAGTGGGTGGTCAACATCGGAAGCCTGTCCCGAGGAGCCCTGAATCAAGACGACCTGACCCGGATCCCAGCAGCCGCAGTCCTCAAGTTCGACCAATTCGGGGTAGACATCACCGAGAGGCCACTTTCGGTGGCCCCGCCCGAGGAGGTGTTCGACCTCGAAGGTCGAGCACGTCGAGACGTGAAGGACATGACGATGAGTGCTTTCGTGGACACCATCAAGGCAACGCTGGCAGAGGACGCCCGCACCCCTATCGAGGACACCATCCGGCAGATGCCCGGCGTCCCCGAGGAGGTGAAGGAGCGGGCGATCCTTTTCTGGGAGCAACAGGGGTGATGAATGGGACTTGTGAAAGATCCGGCTCCGGGCGACAACAAGGCCGCACCAGAGCCCAAGCCCAAGCCGCCTCCAGAACTGGACGAAAGGACGCAAGCTCTCACGGACACCCTGAAAGCTCGGCTCAACGCCAACGAGGAGCGGCTGGCTCACCGGCCGTTCGACACCAACACGCTGGCGGAAGTCGTGGCCCACTGCTTGGTGGCCGCTGAAGACATCGGGGGCTCACGGGGAGCCCAAAAAGAAACCCTACGGCCCGACCCCAAGAAGCTGGGCGGTTTCGATCCCTTGTGGTCGCAGAAGACCTACGAGTTGGTCGAGGACCGGGGTTCGCCGGGAATCAAATGCCTCCGCTGCAACCGCACGTCGTACCACCCCGAAGATGTACGGCAACGCTATTGCGGCTATTGCCATGAGTTCCATAATGGACAGTAGCAGACCACACACGCTGGTCCTCGGGATGATGGACCCCGAGATGAAAGCGGTTGGTCGCCTTGGCATCGACGAGCGCCTGAACGTCCTGTGGGCACGCAAGGACGGCGAGAAAGTGCGCTACGACACGATGTACCAAGCCGACTGGCCGGAACCCGCCCCCGGTCAACTCTGGGTGGAGTGCTCCCCTGCCGAGGGGAAAGACGACATCGCCTTCGTTGACCACCACCAGCCGGGAGACCCCGGCTTCGGCGGCCCGCCCGACAAGTTCTGGGTGTCGAGTTCGCTGGGGCAGGTCTGGGGGATCCTCCGGCCCGACGACCTTCAACCGCCGGAGGGGCTGCAAATCATTGCCGCCGCCGACCACTGCCCCCACGCCGCCTACATCGGAGAGTGCCCCGGCATCGATCCGGGCTCGGTCATCGCTTTCTCGGCAGAGCAGGTGGCAATCGGGACCAACAAGTCCCTGCGGGAGATCCTTCAGGGGGTCTACCGCTACATCCACAAGTTTCGGACCTTCGAGCCCACCGAGGCGTTCGGCAGCCAGTTGTACCGCCGTGAGGGAACTCCCTTGAGCGAGCATGAGTGGCTGCTGTTCCGTGAAGCTGCCCTGTGGCACGGGGTCGCCGTTGTCTCCCCGGTGTCTTCCAATACGGGCGACGTGTGGGTCAAGATGGCGGGGCACACCTCGGCGGAGTTGGTCACGGCGTTCTTGCGGGGCAAGGGACTCGACGAGGCGAAGTTGGAGCGGGTCTACGGAGATCCGCACCGAGGCTATGCAGGAGGACTGCTGACAGCACGGCCCGGATAGGGTTCGGAAGGATGGATGGATGAGCAAGGAAATGAACGACCTCCGAGAGAGGTACAAGTGGCGCAAGGTCGCCGCACCAAGGGCATGGACCCCCGAGGAGGAAGGCGAGGAACTCGTCGGCTTCTACGGAGGCCGCACGCTCCGTGAAGGGCAGTACGGCCAGTACGAGGTGGTCATCGTCCACGTCCCGATGCAGGGCTCGTTCACGCTGTCCGGCGTGAAGGTCGTCCAGTTGATGGACGCAGCGATGGCGGCCATCGGGCACCCCGTCCGAGTCGTCTGGAAGGGCTACAAGGAGACCGGGGCCGGGCACCAGATGAAGAACTACGACGTGCTGGTCGCCGAGGGCGAAGCCATCCCCGCCGAGGCGCTCCCCGAGGTTCCCGGCCACACGGGTCTGCCAGAGGGCGTTACGGTCAACGTCTCGCTCCAGTGAGCCAGTTCACCGAGTTCGGTATCGACGATCAGCCGCCTCCCAAGGCCATGCTCACCGTCGAGCTTGTCCCCTCGACTTCGTGGGGTAACAACCTCCGCAGCCGTCTGTCGAAGAACGACTGGGACAAGCTCCGGCGAGCCCAGTACGCCAAGGCGGGCAACCGCTGCGAGGTCTGTGACGGCCGAGGCCCCCGCCACCCTGTCGAGTGCCACGAAATCTGGAGCTACGACGACGTTCGCTGCGTGCAGACGCTCGACGGGCTCATCGCCCTGTGCCCCGACTGCCACAAGGTCAAGCACCTCGGGTTCGCTTTCGTCAAAGGGAAAGGAGAGCAGGCTCTCCGGCACCTGAGCCGGGTGAACGATTGGGGTGAGGCGGAGACGGTGGCCTACGCCGATGCGGCCTTTGCACAGCACGCCGCTCGGTCAGCCCAGCAGTGGACCCTTGATCTGGAGTGGCTGCGGACGGTCGGAGTTGATCCCCCCGGATTTTAGTTTCGGTTCCTTGTGGGTGGATAACCCAGAGAGGAACCATGACCATCCGCATCGCACATTGCTCAGACACCCACGGCAGCCCCAGCACGGTGCGGCAGGTGGCGAGCCTCGATGTGGACCTGATCCTCCTGACCGGCGACTGCATCAGCAACCTCGGCCGGGTCCAGCGGACCGGCGGCCTCATCAGCCCGAAGCATGAGATCCGCTACCAAGAGTCGTGGTTCCGCAAGCAGGCGAAAAAGTGGGCCAAGGACATCGGCGACCGTCCGGTCATCTCCGTCCGGGGCAACCACGATTTCATCTGCCCGTCCTACTGGCTGCGGCACTACGGCGTCACGGTCCACGTCATCGACGACAACAACCCCAGCGTGGAGTTGTTCGGCAAGACGTGGGCGGGCTTCAGGCACGTCCCCGAGATGGGCGGTGAGTGGTGTGGCGAGCGGAAGGACTTTGATGATGTCATCGAGGCGGCGTTCGCCTGCAACCCGGACATCTTGGTGACCCACGCCCCTCCGGCGGGGATCTTGGAGTGCGGGGACGGCGGACACGACCTGCGGGGCATCCCGGCGCTGGCGACGGCGCTGGCCTACAGGCCGCACAACATCACCCACCACTTTTTCGGCCACGCCCACAGCGAGGGCTGCGAGGTGGTCACGGAGATGGGGATCTACTTCGCCAACGGTGCGGGTGGATGCCACGTCCACACCATCGAGTAGAGGTCCGGCTGGTCAGCCGATGGGAACCGTCCGTTCGGGGTTCTCCGTCGGCTGGCTGGTCGGCACCTTGATGGTGAGCACGCCGTCCTTCAGCGTGCAGGTGATCTCCTCGGGGAGATGGCCGGGGGAGAGCCGCCACGACTCCTTCACGGAGGGCCGGGCGTAGAACTCGACGCCCTCGGAGTTCTTCCGCTTGAGGGCCTTGGCCTCCACCGTGATGCGGCGGTCCTTCACCTTCACGGACACGTCAGACTTCGCTCGACCGGGCAGGTCCATCGTGATGACGGAGGCGTGCTTTTCGGTCGTGGCCTGCCCTCGACGAGCCCAGCCGAAGATGTCGGCGAACGGGCTGTCGGTGCCGAACAGGTCGGCGAACAGGTCGGTGAGGTCGTGCGAGACGTGTGCGTGCATGAAGTTCCTTCCTCCGGTTGGTGTACCACCAAGATAATCCAACAGGCCGCTGGCAAGGGGTTTTAGTTGGATCGACTTTCGAGTAGACGGAGACAGAAGCGGAGGAATTACTTGTCAGACACGCCACAGATCGTCGCAATCGGAGGGCTCCCCGGCTGCGGGAAGACCTCGGCCGTTCAGCCCTACCTCGCCCGAGGGTTCACGCAGGTGAGCCGAGACAAGACCGGCGGCTCCCTCAAGACGCTGGACTCGCCCTTCTACGAGGAGGTCCGCCGGGTCTTCCGAAGTGGCTCGACCCGCATCGTCGTGGACAACACCCTGTGCTTCAAGCGCCACCGGGATTGCATGGTCGCCGTCGCCAAGGAGCTTGGCGTCCCCATCCACCTCGTCATGCTCGATGTGGACGTGCCGCAGGCCCAGTTGTTCGCCGCCCGTCGGCAGGTGCAGCGGTACGGCAAGCTGTTCACCAAGGCCGACTACGAGGCCAGCGACGACCCCAACATGTTTCCCCCGCCGGTTCAGTTCCGGTTCGCCAAGGAGTTGAAGGCGGCTCGCCCGAGCACGGACGAGGGCTTCGCCTCGGTCAAGTTCGTGCCCGTGAAGACGGTCTGGGGGGCTGAATACACCGGCAAGGCCATCATCCTCGACCTCGACGGGACCGTGCGGGAGACAAAGACCGGCATCGGCTGGCCCCGCACCCCTGACGAGGTTCACGTCCTCGACGGCTGTGGGGACGTGCTCAGGGCGAAGCTCGCCGAGGGTTACCGGCTGCTCGGGGCGACCAACCAGTCCGGCATCAACCGCAAGGACGACGACCCGAAGTACGTCTCCGAGGCGAACGTCGTTGCCTGCATCGAGGCGACCTGCAAGGGGCTCGGTGTGGACATCGAGGTGCTCTACGCCCCGGACCGGGGTGGTCCGCCCAACACCTACTGGCGCAAGCCGTGCCCCGGCATGGGCGTCGTGTTCATCGAGAAGTACAAGCTCGACCCGGCCCAGTGCATCTTGGTCGGCGATATGAAGTCCGACAAGACGTTCGCCGAGCGGTGTGGGTTCCAGTTCGAGTGGGCGGACGCCTTTTTCGGCCGGTAGGCCGAACGACCAGCACGGAAGGGTAAAATCAGCCATGAGCAAAGCCGACAAGCCCAAAGGGAAGGTGGTTGTGCCTCTCGGCGGGTGCGAGCACGGCATGACCGTCGCAGTGCTGGATGAGCCCGACGAGTCCGGTCGTGGGCGTGCCCAGATCGGTCGGGTGGTCCCGATGCGGGACGGCGAGGCTCTCCCGCCCGGAGCTTCCGTGGTCAGCACGTCAGTGGACGAGGAGGGCCTGATGCGGATGGAGGAGGAGTTCACCGTCCCCGGTGGCTCCGAGAAGCCGTCCACCAGCGCCTCCGTCGGCTGGGGCCGCAAGTACGCCGACACCTACGACCAGATCGACTGGGGCCACAGCCGGGAAACCGATCCGGCTCTGAACTGAGGTAGGGGTGAAGAAACGGCTCCGCCCATTCGACCCGGATTTCAGCAAGCAGCGGAAGTCGTGGGTGCTCAAGGAGGGCGACGTGTTCCGGGGGGCCGCCGTGTTCTCCGCCGACCTGCCTTCGATGGCGTCACAGGTCGGCATCCTCGAAGGGTCCACCGGCCATCTGCTGGAAAACGACAAGCTGACCATCTACTACATCGGGGAACCGGCGTGGGTGGCCGAGTTCGATTCGGCCAAGGGGTAGACTTCCTCCCGAGACTCGGCGGGTAGAGTGGGCGGGAAGGTGTGCCCACCTCCGGCTGATGAGGGAAGATGAGTCAACGCAAGTTCACCCTGTACTGGTCCAATTTCAAGAGGTACGAGGACTGCCCGCAGTCCTTCCTCTGGTATCGGGGCTGGGGGGCAATCGACGTGGGTGGCGGTCCCGGCCGCAAGAAGCCCAAGCCTCGCAAGGACAGCCGACACCATGCCGTGATGGGCATCGTGATCCAGTCCGTGCTGGAGCAGATGTACAATCAGGAGTGGTGGAAGACCCCCGCCGAGTTGGTGGGCCTGCTCGAAGCCGAGCTTGAGCGGCAGTTCAAGCTGGAGGTCGCCAAGAACTTCATCGACTGGCGGATGGCCGGGAGCAAGGACGAGATGTTCCGGATTTGCCGGGAAGGCGTCTTCGGGTTCCTCAAGACGTTCAAGGCGCATCGCCTCGTCGGCCAGTACGCCCGCTCCGAGTTGGACTACCCGGCCTACATCAACAAGTGGAACCCCATCGGGGGCCGGATCGACTTCCTCATCCGGCGGGACGACGACCCTTACAAGGGCATCACCCTCCTCGACGGCAAGAACTCCAAGCACCGGGGCAAGTACACGGACCCTGACCAGCTTCGGTTCTACGCCCTGTGCTTCTACCTCTCGACGAAGGTGATGCCGGACCGCATCGGCTTCCTCTACTTCCGGTTCCCGCACGGCTGGCTCCCGCCCGAGGCGGAGTGGGACAAGGATCCCGCAGGGGATCCCGTCCAGCCCGAGCCCGACAGCGGGGTCGAGTGGGTGGAGTTCACCAAGGACGACCTCAAGGGCCTCGCCCAGCGGGCCGTCGATGCTCGCAAGGGCATGGACAAGGAGAAGTTCGAGGCGACACCCAAACCGCCGATGTGCAAGCTCTGCGACTACGAGAGCGTCTGCAAGGAGAGGCAGGCCCAGATCGCAAGCAACCGACGCACCCCGAAGAACCGTGAGCAGTTGTTCGACGGGGCGGCAGGGATGATCGAGTTCGGAATCGGCACCGAGGGGGCCACGGGCAAGGGCAAGACGGGGTAGATGGGAATATGGATGACCTGAAACAGCGTCTCGACGCCGCTCTTACTCGGCGGGACACCTGCACCCGGAACAAAGACCGTGTGCAGGGGCAACTGGACTCCGCTCGCAACCAAGTGGGTGCCGTGGAGAAGGAGATCCGTGATAGAGGAGTCGAGCCCGAAAAGCTCGACGCCACCATCGAGGCGGTGACCGAGAAAGCCGAGAAGCTGGTGGCCGACCTCGAAGCCCGCATCGCAACGTCCGAAGCGGCCCTTGAGCCCTTCGTGGGAGATGAAATCTGATGAAGCTGCAAGTAGCCAAGCGGGATCTGGAGTCCGCTCTCGCCGTCGTCACCAACAGCATGACGACCTCGGGGACCGACATCTCCTCGCACTTCGTGTTCCGAGCCGACAAGGACGACAAGGTGGAGGTGCTGACCTTCACCGGGCGGCTGTTCAGCAGCGCCCCTGTCAAGTGCGTGATCGATTCTTCGGCGGACCGGCAGTTCACCGTCGAGGGTGCCCGGCTCGTCCAGTGGGTCAAGTCCGTCAAGGACGCCGCCCTCGATCTGGAGTTCGACCCGGAGACCAAGGTGGTCACGGCACGGGCTCCGAAGGGCTCGATGGAGTTCCAGAGCCTCGACCCGTCCAGCTTCCCCTTCTGGGACGAGATGTGGCCGGACGTGACCGAGAAGGGCACCGTCAAGGCCGTCAGTCTGGCCGCCGGGCTGTCCTACGCCCGTGGCTTCGTGTTCGACAAGGAGACGAAGCGGCCGGAGCTTTGCCTCATCGAGTGCAAGGACGGGCTGATCTTCGCCACCGACCAGAAGGCCATCACGCTCGTCGAGGTGACAGGGCTCGCCGACTCCACCCTCCGCATCCACCGCAACGACGCTGGGGCCGTCCTCAAGTTCCTCGGCACCTGCGGCGACGAGGACGTGACCCTGATGGAGCATGACCGCTCGCTGCTGTTCAAGCGGGCCGACGGTGCGGTCTTCGGCGAGAGCCGGTTCAAGGCCAAGTACCCGCCGCTGAACATCAACCGGGACAACGACAACCCGATCTGGTGGAACGTCGCCAAGGCCGACATCCTCGAAGCCATCCCGTTCCTGTCCTCCGGGGCAGCGGACAAGGACAACCGGCTGTTCTTCGCCCGGCCGGACCCCAACGGCCCCGTGAAGATCGGCATGAAGGCCATGACCGGCAACCACATGGACATCGACATCACGGTCGTCGAGTCCGGGGACGACGGCAACGCCACCCTGCCTGCCGCCGGTTTCATGCTCGACTACACCGATCTCCAGCGAGTGCTCGGCACTTGGGCTGCGGATTCCGTGACGTTCGGCATCCACCTCAAGGGGAGTATGGGGTTCGTGCGGTTCCGTGAGGAGCGAGAGGACGTGGACTACACCTCGGTCCTCGCATGGCTGAAGTAGTTTGCTTGCACTCCCCTCCATCACGGCTCTGCGGTCGAACACGGCCAAGGCGCAGGGCCGCAGGGACGCTGTAGCGGCGTCCCTCGCCTCCGTCACGACGGAGATCGACACGTTGGAGAACGACGAGGAGCTTCTCACCCTCGTCTCCGCCCTGTTCCGCAAGCTCATCGACCAAGAGGTCACGGAGGGCGTCAAGGCCGTCGAGCATCTTCAGACCGAAGGTCTCCAAGCGGTGTTCGACGATCAGGACATCTCGGTCAAGGCCGCCATCGAGGAGAGCCGAGGCAAGGTCAGCGTCGAGTTGGTCACGGTCCAGAAGAAAGCCAACGGCGACATCATCGAGGGCGTGGCGAAGGACGATTTTGGCGGCTCGGTGCTCACCGTGCAGAGCGTGCTGCTCCGAGTCATCATCATGCTGCGGCGAGGGCACCGGCCCCTCCTGCTGCTCGACGAGAGCCTTCCGGCGTTCGACGCCAACTACATCGCCAACATGGGCAACTTCCTGTCGGAGCTTTGCAAGCGGCTCGACATCGACATCCTGATGGTCACGCACAACCCGGCGTTGTTCGATGCCGCCGACCGCTCGTACCGGATCGTCCGAAAGAGCGGGGAGTCGAAGTTCGAGCGGGTACGGTGAACGCATGAAATCCGAGGCAAAGGTCCGTCGGAAGCTCAAGCAGGTGATGTTTCGTCACCTGAAAAAGCGGCTTCAGACCACGCTCCGGAAGCGCCCGGAGAACTGCCTCTACAACAGGCAGCCCAGCACCCACCCCAAGTTGAAGCCGGTCACCGGCCTCCCTCGGGTGTGCATCCACGCCGAGCAAGCAGGGGCCATCTGCGACATCTCCCACCCTAACTCTGCGGATTACAAGGGTTGTCCGTTCTTCACCCCGGCGGAGTCCGAGGCTCAGGTCCGAAAGGCGTTCATCGAGTTGGCGAAAAGCCCTCGGGACCGGGTGGCCGAGCACATGCCGGACGCTGCTGCCCTGATGTGGGTGCTCGACCAAGAGGATGGCGTCCCGCAGGGCGAGGCAGAGAGCGCCACCAACGGCGACGAAGGGGACGGTGAGGATGAGGACGAGGAGCCTGCTCCGGTGCCCGCTTCCGATTCCGCCCTTGAGCCGCTGGTCACGGGGCCGCTGCTCGGCGAGAAGCCCCACCAGCGGTGGTGGCACCACCACTGGTGGCCGTGGAACTGGAGAAGGAGCCGGGCGGTAACCGAATGAGCAACCTCCTCGACATCACCCGCATCGCCAAGGCCAAGCTCCCCAAGAAGGGAGCCCTGCTGGCGATGGAGTGCGAGGTGTCGCCGGACACCGCCCCGTACCTCGTCACGACCAGCAAAGGGCTGGTCTGGGTGGGCCACTCCTCCAAGGAGGGCTACATCACCGCCGCTGTCCGGTTGGACACGCACCCCGACCAGTTCTTCCTCGACGTGATCGAGGCGATCCACACCGCAGGGCAGGAGTTGAACTGGGGCAACGTCCACCCGCTGAGTCACGCCGGGATGCAGGCCGCCATCAACCACGTCGAGGAGTACGAGCTTGGCGATGTGGAGATCCTCACCCCGACCGCCGCCAACGAGCAGGACCGAGAGATCATCGCCACCACTTCGAGGTTCGACTACGCCCAGCGCCCGTGTTCGTGGCTGCCGGGCGATCTCGCCGTGATCGTCCCCAAGGACAGGGGCTTCGTCGGGTCCGTCTATCGGGTAACTGGGAGGGACATCGTGGGGTTGGTCCACAACGCAGCACGGGGCATCGCCATCGTGTCGGACCGAGTTCCCCACGTCGAGGATGCTGATGGCGTGGCTGAGTGAGGCACTCGGGGAGATGACCCTGACCGAACCCGTGGAGGGCTACCTCTACGGGCGAGGTGCCAAGGCGGACACCATCGCCGAGATGGGCTGCGTGACGTGGGGGTCGGAGGAGGCGCTGTCCAGCGAGCCGCTCTGGCTCCAACGGACCGGGCCGGAGGGGAGAGGGGAGTGGCTCAACGGCTGGCTGATCCTGCCGCTGCTTGGTCCACGGGGTCAGGTGCTCGGCTTCGAGGGCCGCCGCATCGACGTGAAGAAGTTCTCCCGCTGGCTGGCCCCGGACGCCGCATGGAATCCGGTGTGGTCGGGCCTGACGCCCTCGGTGATGCAGCGGATCTGGGACGGCGGCGACATCTGGGTGGTCGAGGGGACGTTCGACATGTTCGCCCTCCAGTGGGCCATCCCCGACACGGATGCGGTTCTCGCCTCCGTGACAGCCACCCTGAATCGTCGGCAGGTAGAGTTCCTTCGTCGGTATTGCAAGGGCTGGGTCCACATGGCCTATGACAACGACGAATCAGGCAAGAAGGGCACCCACGACTGGGTGGACGACGAAGGCAAGACCCGCTGGGGTGCTGTGAGAAAGCTGGAGCACGTCGGGCTTCGTTGCCGTGACGTGAAGTACTCCGGGGGGAAAGACCCCGGTGAAATCTGGGACCGTGCGGGTGCTGAAGGCGTCCGGGCGGCCTTTTCCCGATAGGAGAATGACCATGAGCCAGACAGTGACGCCACCTTCCGACGTGTGGAAGGCCGAACCCGATGTGATGAACACCGTGACCGACCTGATCTCGAAGTACCACCCGGACCTCGTTCTGGTGGAAGACGAGATCGCCGTGGTCTTCAAGGAGAAGGCCAGCACGGTCGGCGAGGCCGTCATCGCCGGGAAGTCCGCCAAGGCCCCCAAGCTCCTCGGTGTCCTCGGCGAGATCGACTACAAGTTCGTGATCACCCTCGGCGGGGACCACTGGCAGACCCTCTCGGACGCCCAGCGTGTCGCCCTGCTGGACCACCACCTGTGCGCCTGCCGGGTCGAGGAGAACCCCAAGTCCGGCAACATGAAGTGCTACATCCAGCCGCCCGACGTGTCCTTCTACAAGGACGAGGTGGACCGGCACGGGTTCTGGCGGACCTCGGGTGCGGCGGCGACACCGACGCTCATCTCCGAGTTGTTCGGGGCAACTGCCACGCCGTCGCCGTAGTGTACGGCCTCGAAACCATCGTCGAGATGAACCGGAAAGCCGGGGAGGAGGCGAGGGCCGCAGGCACGCAGCCTCTCCGGCTGCCGCTCGGCTTCGAGTGGCCGCCCCCGCCGGGCCAGCAGCTTCCGTTCGTCGGCGATGCCGGGGAGCAGTTCGACGACGATCTGGTGCGGGTGGAGACGCTGTTCGTGGACACGTCCGGGTTCGGTGCGGAAGACGAACCGGCCCTCACCATGCAGCAGCTTGGAGACCGGCTACGAGAACTCGCCGAGGAGCACGGCCCGCTGTTGGTCGCCACGGTCGAGCACGGGCAGTTCCAAGCGAACCTTGGTGTCTGGAAGGACGCCTGACGCTGGGCCTCTGACGGGTAGATGGTGGCATGAGCCTCGACACGAAATATCGCCCCCTCCGGTACGAGGACGTGCTCGGGCAGGACGCCACCAAGACCATCCTCCGGCGGTTTGTGGCCGAGGGCAAAGGCTTCGAGCAGAGCTACCTGTTCGCCGGGGCTCACGGCTGCGGCAAGACCACCCTCGGGCGGATCTTGGCGAGGGCTCTGCTCTGCGACGACCCCAAGAACGGCGACCCCTGTGACGAGTGCCCGTCCTGCACGACCATCCTGAGCGGCGGGGCGGCGGAGACGTTTACCGAAGTAGACGCAGCTACCAACTCCGGCAAGGCCGAGATCCAGCGGATCACCGAGGAGATCCAGTACGCCTCGTTCAGCGGCAAGCGGCGGATCTACCTGTTCGACGAGTCCCACCAGTTGAGCACCCAAGCTCTCGACGCCCTGCTCAAGCCGCTGGAGGAGAACGTCGAGGGCTCGTCCGACAAGCGGCTCCTGTGCATCTTCTGCACGACCGAGCCCGAGGGGATGCGGGACACCATCCTGTCTCGCTGTGCCCCCGCTTTCGTGATCCGCTCCCTGTCGCCGACGGTCATCGCCGGACGGCTGGAGGAGATTTGCAAGGCGGAGAGCATCGAGTTCGAGGAGGACCAGCTTCCGGTCATCGCCGGGATGACCGAGTGCCACATCCGAGACGCCATCAAGGCCGTCGAGGGCGTGCGGATGCTCGGGCCGGTGAACGCCTCGAACGTGTCGTCCTACCTCAACCTCGACATCAACGGGCTGTACCTCGACGTGCTGGAGAAGCTGGCCGACGACCTGCCCGGTGCCATCGAGGCAGCCCAGAAGCTCGGCGAGCGGGCATCGCCCTCAACGAGCTACCGGCGACTCTCTGAGGCTGCCATGATGGCCTTTCAGGTCTACATCGGTGCGGGAAAGCCCGAATCGTTCTGGGATGTCGGCCGAGTGAAGGTGCTGTCCACCAAGGGAGACGCCCTGCTGGGCTACGCCTCCCGGTTTGCCACCCGCCCCGGCCGCCCAACGCCGTCCATGCTCATGTGCGACATCGCAACGCTGCACCACCTGAAAGGAGCGGTGAAACAAACAGCGGGCATGAGCGTTGTAGTTCATGCAGGGCCAACCGTTGCTGGCGACGGTTCGGCGGGTATGGTAAAAAGAACAGAGGTGTCGGAGGCCCAAAGTTCGACACCTTCTCGGGAAACAAAGGCTCCCGTCGGTAAACTAAGCTCATCCGCAGAACTTCGAGGCGGAGGAGTGAGCGTTGACCCAAGGGCAGTCAGAAAACCCGAGAGCGAATCATCGGATTCCTCCTCGTCTGTTTCCACTTCCGATCTTGAAGCGCCCTTGTTCTGTCGGCTGCTTGGTCTGGAAATAGCGGAGCAGAGCGGGGACATTCGTGGATCGCAGAGACGACCTAACATGGATCGCCATTGAACTCTCCCGGCAGGGGGAGTTGAAAGTTGAGGACGGCACCCTGTCGTCCTCCTTTCGGCGAGACTTGGAGGTCGCCGACGAGTTCCCGGTTTTCGTCCCCTCCACCAGCTACGTGAAGAACGGCCGGACCATGACCGTCCACTTGATGGAGGGTTACGCCTTCGTGGCGACCGGGCTCCCCGAGTATCGCTACTTCGCCTTGGAGAAGCTGGCCTACGTCACCTCGGTGATGAGCGCCCAGTCCGGCCCGCACAACATGAGGGTGCTGCACGTACTTCCCAACCGGGAAATCGAAAAGCTCAGGAAAAAGCTCAGTGAGCAGTTGGCGGCCGACATTACCGTTGACTCTTGGGTCAAAGTGGTCCGTGGGAAGTTCAAAGGCTTGGAAGGACGGGTGCTTAGGCTGCACGACGACCAACACGCCTTCGTGGCCTTTGAGCTTCGTTCGCTCCATCGGGTGACGCCCATCCCACGAGTTTTTCTTCAAACAATCGAGCCACCGGACGGAGAAGTTGCTATCACCCGGTAGAATGTGCGACACCGTTGGTCCGTTGTTCTTGTACTGCTTGTCCTGTCTGACCTGATTGCTCTACGAAATACGGGCTCCCTCGTAGGGGCCGGTTCCTTCTGGGAGACGCATGGGCTGGTCCGGACACCACATGATTGACCCGACAGAGATCGAATCACGCTTCAGCGTAGAAGATGGGATGTCCTACATGGCTTCCATCTTCACGGAACCCGACGACGAGGACATGGGGCGGATCGAGACGATCCGGGGCATCATGGAGGCCCTCCCAGCGAGGGAGGCGGACTTCGTGGACCTGTACTACTTCCGGCGGAAGAAGCAGACAGAGATCGCCTTCATCTTCGACTGCTCCCAGCCCACCGTCTGCTACCGCCTCCAGCGGGCCACCGCCCGCATCCAGTTCCTCCTCCAGCTTCCCAAGGTTGAGGAGGACGACCTCCTCCTCGACATGCGGGCGTTCCTCAAGGACGACCTCGACGTGCGGATCATGCACCTCATGTGGCAGACCACCTGCCAATCCGAGGTCGCCAAGCAGTTGAAGGTCAGCCAAGGGCTGGTCCGCCACCGCTTCCTCCGCTCCGTGACCCGGATGCGGGCGTTCACCGAGATCCATCGCCTGCACGAAGACCTCGAAGACCTGCGGGCCGCCTTCGAGGCGGCCGTGATCCCCTCCGACAAGATGGACGTGAACACCCAGATCAAGGGTGTTCGGGACAAGATGACCTCCGTGCTCAAGTGGGTGCCCGAGCCAGTGCGTGACGAGCCCCAGCGGTTCGAGGTCTACGTCCGGCTGTTCGAGTTCATCAGCGCAAACCTCAACATTCTCCGAGAAGTCCAGCGCCCTGCGTGGGACTGCCGGGTCGTCCGCAAGATCGACAGCCCTCCCGCCTGAGCCCGCTCCGGTATTCCGCCTATGGTGCCGCCATCGGTAGAGGCGCACCAGAGGTGCTGTGATGAGCGAGGATACAGAAAAGCGGGTCGTGATGGCGAAGCGGGTTGCGGCCCGTTGGATCGCCCGTAAGGCCAAGGCAGAGTACCGTTTTTCGGTGCTGCTGGGCTCCCGTGAGATCCGAAATCTGCCCAACCTCCTCCGCTCGATGCGGGACAGCAAACTGGCGATGGTCGATGTCCCCAACATCCCAGACCTCGGCGTGCAGGAGTCTTTCGACAAGGTGACCATGTGGTCCAGCGACCGTGAGGCCATGATCAAGCTCGCCTTCTGGTTCGAGCGTCGAGGCTTCGACACGACGGGGGTTTGGTAGTGGCGCTGTCCCGGCTACAATCCGTCTTCACCTACCAGTCCTCGGCCGGTGGGGAGAACTACGTCTTCGACATCATTGTGGATTCGCAGTCTTTGCTGGCCGTGCGGAACATCCGCACGCCGCTCGGGCTCGTCACCGACTCCCTGACCCAGCTTCCAAACGCCGTCGCTCAGGACATCCTCGATGCGATGGCGGTGGTCCAGCTTCTCGTCGCCGAGAGCACGGTCGTGTCGGGGACCGAGAACTTCAGCGGCCAGACGACCCGCTCCATCGTCATCGCCGGGGGCGTGCTCAACAACGCCAACTACCGGGTGTCCCTGACCTCTCCGGACGGGACGCCCCTGCGGGTGGAGAACAAGACGACGACCGGCTTCGACATCGTGGCCGCCTCCGCCTACGGCACGGCTGGGAGCCCGCTGGGCGTGGTGTGGGCCGTGCTGGGGAGCACCGTGCAGGCATCCACCTTCGGCGGGGTGCTCACCTACGCCGCTGGCGTGACGACCCAGAGTGTCGCCTTCCCGGCGGCGGTAGCCTCCGACGACTACCGGGTGCTGCTGGAGGAGTCGGATTTCTTCTACGCCCGAGTGGAGAACCAGACCAAGACGGGTTTCGATGTGGTCATCAGCTTCGACCCCGATCCGGGGTCCGTGACCGTCGGCTACGACGTGGTGCTGTGAGGAACTGACCGATGGCTCAAGACCCACTCAAGGTAGACCAGCTTCAGATCGAGCCCGGCGAGACGGGAACCCGGCTCATCGACCGGAACGCCGCCAACGATGCGATGCGGTTCCAAGATGCCGTCATCACCTCGCCGCTCGACCTGAGCCAGCTTGCCGGTATCCGGAACATCGCCAATGTCCTCGTCGTGGGCAAAAGCGGGGCCGGGGCGCAGTACACCACGATTCAGGCCGCCCTCGACGTGGTTCCCTCGGCTGCCTCGCCGACCAACCCGTACATCGTCATCGTCATGCCGGGCCGCTACGACGAGACGGTCAACATCGTGCGGGACGGCGTTCACCTCGTCGGCATTGGTCAGCCCGAGATCCGTTCGGCTCTCGAAGCCACGCCGAACGGGGGCGGCAATGACCACACCCTCATCATCTCCGCCCAGTTGGGTACGACCCCACAGTTCTGCCTGATCTCCGGGTTCCTGATCTCCAACGCCCACGACAACAAAGCGGCCATCCGGATCGTCGGGGCAGCGGCCTCGACTTTGCTGGGGAACAGCCAAGGGCTCATCCTCCGAGACTGCGAACTCCGGGGGAACGCTCCGGGCGGGAACCGCCCCATCTGGGGAACCGCCGCCAACTCGATGCGGGCCGAGGGCTGCACCTTCGGGGGGAACACCTCGGCGATCTGCTTGTTCGAGGAGATGGCGTCGGTCATTCTTCAGGGCTGCTCGGTGCCCGCAGCGGTCAGTTTCCGCTACGACGACGCCAACGACGAGCCCGCCGACCTCACCGGGGCGCTGCTCATCGACGGTTGCACGGACGTGGGCGTGGACTCCGCCCTGACCCCGGCCCTCGCCATCGACTGCGACGGGGACGGGGAGAGCAAGCTGCTCAACACCACGCTGGCCTCCGGCGACCGGGTGGTCTGGAGCGGCGACCAGAGCCACCTCGTCCAGAACTGCTCGCTCGGCGTCCTCTCGCTGCTGGAGACCGCCACGGTTGTCGCCGAGAACACCACCTTCGACAGCATTCTGGCCCCGAACGCCACGGCCGCCCTCGACATCGACAGCCAGCGGGCCACGGCCGCCTTCGCCGCCGCTGCCACGGCTGCCGTGGCCTTCGACATCCCTCAGTCGGACACCAACTACGACGTGGGCATCGAGCTTCCGAGCCGACCCGCCGGGGACGAGTCGCCGTGGATCACGGCGAAGGCAACCACGGGATTCACCATCAACTTCTTCTCCGCCCAGACGATGACGCTCGGCTGGAAGGCTACGAGGTAAACACCATGTCTGACTTCTGGGAGGAGTTCGCCAACACCTACGTGGTCGATTCGGCCATCGACAGGGTTCTTCAGGGTCGGGAGATGGGCGACACCCGCACGACCTCGATGCAGGATCTCACCGACAAGTCCCGAGACGCCAACGCCCTCAAGGGGCCGTACAACGCAGGTCAGCGGGTTTCGTTCACCGCCAACATCGGCTCGGTGCTGACCTACGACGACGTGCCCGGCGATGGGGTCGAGGGAACCATCATCTTGGTGAAGTCCGGGGGCACGAAGGTCACGTCGCACGACGGCCTCATCTTCGTGGCGTGGGACGACGGCAAGTTCCGCCCGATCTACGCCCAGCACCTCCGGCCGGGCTCGTCGAACCGCCGGATGGCGAGCAACATTGCCCTTCGGGTGGCCCATTTCGGGCTGGTGGACCAGTTTTTCACCCATCACGCTGCCGGAGGGGACGAGTTGGTCCACCGGGCGACCAAGGATCTGTGGAGCTTCCGTCAGGACGACGGCGGTTACGTCATCGAGCGGCTCTTTGACTACAAGGGTGAACCGCTGAAGGTCTGAGCCTCGCTCGGGTATTCGGCCTATAGGCCCCAGAGGATAGGAGCCGGAGGTAGAGCAGAATGGCCTCGAACAGTCACCAGCCGGACCAGAGCATGGTCCAACGGGTCGCAGAGAAAGCCGCCAAGCGTGGCCTCTCTATGCGTGTGGCTGGCGAGGTTCGTTTCATCAAGGACCGGGGCGGCGACCACAACGAGTGGGGCTGGAACCCGCCCGGTGCTTCCGCCCGAGAAATCGACCCTGACTACGAGTTCAACGCCAAGAATCTCGAACCCTTGGTCCGAGTTTTGCGGTCCACGCTCATGGCTCTGGGGCACCTCCAGACGGCCCGGACGGTGTTCACCAAGATCAAGGGGCAGCGGGTCTCCCCCGATGGCAACATCGGCGGGAAGGGCTACGTCATGCCCCTCAAGGACATCCGCAAGCAGTTCGCCAACTGCGACGAGGCCCTGTCCTCCATCTCCGACTGCATCTACGACGAGGTGAATGCCATCCACTGGCACCCGGCCATCGACGACTCCGGCGGCGACCCCCGTGCTCGGGAACAGGTCAAGGAGGTCATGGACGACGTGGAGGAGATCAAGGCAGACCCCGAGGAGTGGGCCGAGCAGGAAGAAGCCGAGATGGACGACGAAGGGCCGAACGAGGCAGATGCCATGGCGAAGCTGGCCGGGATGCGGGCCGCCGCATCCAAGACCGTGATGCCTCTCAAGAGCCTGCCTCCGGCGGTCCAACAAGCCCTCGCCGCAGTGAAAGGCCGGACGAGGAGGGATGTCGAGATCCTCAAGGCCACCCAAGTCCGGCCGTATCAGGGTGAATACTCGTTCTTCGACCTGTCCACGGGCAACCTCATCCCGACCAAGTTCAGGATGCCGGAGGGCTGGCGGGGCGACGAGGACTACTGGGTCGGGCACGTCGAGCAGCCCCTCCCGGCTGGGCAGGGGTTCATCGACAAGGACACCTACTGGACAAAGGTGTACGTGAACCCCTCGGACTTCGACGCCGTGGCGGAGCAGGCAACACCCCTCGTCCCGATCTCCCGCCAGGAGTACATGGCCCTGCATGGGATTTATTCGACCAAGGCGTCCGGGCGTCCCAACCACTTCAAGGTCTATGACATCGGGCCGTACCACAAAGAGAACCCGTACATCCAAAGCCTGATCAAGAAGGGGCTCCTGACCCGGGGGCTGCGGCTGACGACCTCGGGCAACCAGTGGCGACAGGAACGCCCCAACCCGTATCACGACCCCCGGCTTCCGGATCAGCCTGTCCCCATGCCCCCGGGCCTGGAGGAGAAGGTCAAGGCGGAGAAACGGAACCGGCGTCGTCGGTGGGCCTCGGCCAAGCGGGTGGCTGCCATGTACCTCGCACGGAGGGACTCCAAATGAGTGCCAAGAAAACCAGCATCGACTGGGATGCCTTCATGGGCGAGTCCCAGCTTCCCGCCGACGAGTTCACTTGGACCGACGGCTCGAACTACGGCCTCGACGGGTTCCACCATGAGCAGACGATGGGCGAAGGGCTGAACCACGAAACACTGCCGGGCGCTACGCCGGGCGGCATCAAGGACACCACCATCGGGATGCAGTCCTGCGGGGACATCCCCGACGAGATGATGGGCGGCCACGGGCACGACGTGTCCTTCGTGGACACCGACCCACTGCACGTCGTCGAGGACGGGTTCAACCTGACCGCCATGCTCGACGAGTCGGCCCTCCCCTTGGCCGAGGACGCCAAGAAGACGGTATCACTCGCCGACCTCGACTGGCTCGACCCGACCAAGGACCAAGACCCCGAGCGCCTCCCCAAGCAGCCTCACGGGATCACCATTCCGGGGCTGGAGGATGCGTGGGGCAAAGAGTTCCGCACCGACGGCGTCTCGCTCGTCCCCAACAAGGACCGGGAGACGGCGCAGTACAACGAGAGCATCCGCAGCCCGGTCCCGGCACTGCCCGGTGCCCGAGCGGCTGCTGAGAAGTTCGAGCCCGCTGTTCGCCGAGCCATCCGCCGGAGCCACTACGGCCATCCACTGAAGGCCATCGCTCAGGAGTTGGTGGACACGCTGGGCAACGACCCCCGGCTCGTCACCGTCATGGAGCGGATCGGGGCGGACCACGGGCTCGCAGGCACGGTGTTCATCAACGCCAACGCCTTCCCCGGCCTGAAGAACGGCAAGTGGGTCAAGGAACTGAAGAAGTCCGCCCGCTCCGCCTCGTTCGTCCTCACCGACGATCAGGTGGTCGCCCAGAAGCTCGGGAAGCTCAAGACCTCGGGCCTCGACTGGGCCAAGGTGCTGGCCGTCTACAAGCCCCGGCTCGAAGCCGCTGGGTACAAGCTCGCCTCGGGCAACCCCAAGGAAGTCCTCCGCCGGGCGTTCCTGATGGGACCGGCCCCCAAGGAGGCCGCCACGGGCCACAAGCCCATCGACGTTCGCCCTGCCGACACCATCTCGGCTGCGGACGCCTTCGGCCGCATGGCCGCTGCGGGCAAGGCCGAGGTCAAGGTCATCGAGTCGATGGAGCGCCGGGCGTTCCACAAGAAGCGGCTCGCCGTGATGCACGAAGTCCGCAAGTGGGCCGAGGCTGGGCGGATCACCGAGGCGGAGGCTCTCCGTCTCGCCACCAGCAAGCTCCACCCGAACGACATCCGCCACGCTCTCGCAGCGATGGTGACGGTGCAGGCTTCGGGCGAGTACGACGGGACTGGCAAGAGCGTCCCCAAGGACGCCCACGTCCTCCGGGCCGCCGCCATCAAGTCGCTCGACGAGAAGGAAGCCGCTCTGGAGGCCGGGCTCCGCAAGAAGTTCGCCTCCCAGCTTGCCAAGCAGGTGGGAGCCGGGCTGCTCACGACAGCAGAGGCGAAGGCCATTTTCGCCATGCAGAAGCCCGTCCATGAGCTTCAGCGGATCGCCACGATGGCGATCCAGACGGCGGGCCAGAAGCGGAAGGTCACGCTCGAAGCCGCAGAGAAGCGGGACTACAAGGGCCATGAGTTCAAGCCTGCCACCCAGAAGGTGGCGTCGATGCCCAAGCTCTCGGCCTACCAGCAGAAGGTCATCGCCCACGGCAAGGCTACCGGCATCGACCCTCGGGAGTTCTTCGCCCTCCTCAAGTTCGCCTCCAAGGAGATGAACGAGGGGATGATGGGGCAGAACCTCACGGCCATGTTGGGCGTCCGGTTCACCCCCGAGCTTCTCCGGGCCGCCGCCCCGCTGGTGTCCGAGCTTCGGAAGCAGCACGAAGGGCTGGCCGGGACGGTCTACGTGGACGCCTCGGCCTACGCCTCCGGCACGGGGGCCAAGGGCTGCGAGAAGGGTGCCCTGAAGCACCGGGCCAATCAGGTGAAGACCGTGCTGGCGATGGACCGCTGCGGGGGCTGCGTCCACGCCTCCGAGGGCTCCTGCAACATCTACGGCAAGCCGCTCATCCAGTCGGCGGCCGAGGTGGTAGGGGACGCAGCGGCGGTACAGCAGAGGATGCTGCACCTCGCCGACGCCCCGGATGCCGAAGTCACGGCCTCGCTGTTCACGCCGTCCGAGTTCAACCTCACCTCGGCGATGGACAACCTCGATCTGACCGAACTGGGATCAACGGAAAAGCTCTCCGAGATCATGTTCGGCGGGTTGATTCTGGAGGAGTGAGATGAAAAACCGGGGAAGCCGATTCGACAAGAGGTTGAGCAGTCAGGGTGCTGGTTTCCAGCGCCCTGTGGCGAACCTCGCCCCGGCCCTGTTGCTGAACGTGGCCCCACTGGTCCAGCGGACCGCCCACACCTTCGGGGCGGTCATCCACGGGACCGAGCGAGGGGTGAACGGGCAGGTCAACTCCGCCGCCGGGGACCAGCGGCCCGTTGGTGAGGTCACCGTCGCCAACAACAACTTCGGCACCGGCCGGGCCATCCTGTACGTCGGGGACTACGAGTTCATCGCCGGGGTGGATTTCCTTGTCGGGGCAGCGGCGGCCAACACGGCGACCAACCTCGCTGCCGCCATCTCCGCACTGCCCGGATGGGACGCTGCCGCCGTGGGCGCTGTCGTCACCATCAACGCCTCCCCTCCCGGTCGAATCCGGTTCGAGGTCCGGCATTTCGGCACCATCGTCAACTACACCACGCTCACCGGACTGGCCGCAGCGGCGCTCACCGAGTCGAATCTGCTCAACGACCGGGGGCTCACGACCGGCCCGCCGGTCCTGACGCCATAGGAGGCACTGCCATGTCCAAAAAGACAAAAGCAGCCCGAGCCGACCTGCTGGCGAAGGTGCCCGCAGGTGCCCGCCGCCTCAAGGTCAAGACCGCCAAGGGCGAGACGAAGTACAAGGCGGTGGCCGAACTCGCCGACACCGACGAGATCCTCGTCAACGCCTCGGGCGAGCCCATCGTCATGCGGGCCAAGCCCGGCCGCAAGGCCAAGGCCGACCCGCAGCCGGTCAACGACACGATCAGGGAACTGGTCAAGCGGAAGGCCGCCTCGGTCGCCGCCAGCCCGCTCCGGCAGGCTGCCGCCAACGAGCCCGATTCGGACGCCGTGCTCCACAACGTCCTCATGGGGCTCACCGACGAGGTGGCTTCACTGGCGTTCGAGCGTCAGGAGGCGGAGCGTCTCGGCAAGGAGACCAGCCAGATCAGCGTCCGCCGTATCGGCGGCCTGAAGGCGACGGCCGAGACGTGGCTGAAGCGGAAGGACCAGCTTGTCAACAAGTCGGTGGACCCCGATTCCCCCGGCTTCAAGGCGGCTGCCAGCTACCTGCTGGAGACGATGAAAGAGGCCATGTCGGGTTCAGGGGTGCGTCCCGAGATGATCCAGACCGTGTTCACCAAGTTCAGCACCATCACGGCGGCCGATTCTTGGGAGGCGGAACTCAAGGTACGCATCAAGAAATCGGTGTAGTGAGGGGGCAAACGTGGGTGTTTCTGACCTCGCACTAAACATCGGCCAGTCGGCGGCCCCCGAAGGGGGTGAGATCGCTGACATCATCACGTTCGTCGAGGCGAAGTGGGGTCTGAACCAGACCCTCTATCCCGTCCAGCGGATCATCCTCAAGGCCCACTACGGTCTTGCCCTCGACGACAACCCGTGGGGGCTCGATCTCACGCAGCCGGTGCCGCTGGGCCATCCCCAGTACGACGAGATCACCGCCAAGCGGGGCTCCGAAAAGGGCTTCTACAAGAACCGGGTCCGCATCTCCGACTGGAAAAAGGAGAACTGGCGGGTCATGTCCGAGGCCGACTACCTTCGGATGTGCTTCGCCGAGGGCCGCTGCAACACCGACGAGGTGGTCGAGGGCCATGAGCGCCGGGAGATGGTGCTCGCTGTCGGCCGCCGTTCGGGGAAGACCCAGATCGCCGCCATCGTCTCCGCCTACGAGACGTACAAGCTCATCAAGAAGGGCGACCCCCAGAAGTACTACGGGCTGCCGGTCGGTGAGCCCATCGGCATGATCTCCATCGCCACCACCAAGAAGCAGGCGGGGATCCTCTACAAGAAGGTGTCGGGCTACTACAAAGAGTGCCCATTCTTCAACCCGTACACCGCCAACAACACGATGTCATACGCCCGGTTCCAGACGCCGAAGGACATCGAGCGGTACGGCCGGTACGCCGATGACGAGCAGGCCAACGCCACCGTCCAAGTAGCCTTCTCACCCTGCCGCTCCACGGGTCTGCGTGGTGACGGTAACCTCGTCATTATCATGGACGAGCTTGCCCACTTCAACGACGCCGGGCAGTCCGATGCCAAGCTGGTGTATGACGCCGTAACGCCGTCTATCTCGGCGTTCTCACCCAAGGATCCGGACGATCCTTCGACCCCGATGGACCACAACGACCCGACCATCCCGACCGAAGAAGTGCAGGTCGAGGGCCGAGTGTTGAGCATCTCCTCGCCACTGGGCAAGCAGGGGCAGTTCTACGAACTGTTCATGCTCGGTATGGGCGGAGGCAAGGCTGGGCACAACATGTTCTGCCTTCAGGCCCCGACGTGGGAGGTCAACCCGACCGTCCCCGCTTCGGAGTACCACAAGCACTTCCTCAAGGACGCCAACGTATTCTTCACGGAGTACGGGGCCGAGTTCACCGACAAGACCCGGGCGTGGATTCAGGACCGTAGCGACCTGCTGGCCTGCGTGGACCCCGACCACCGGCCGACGACCCGTGGCATCCCTCGGCGGTCGCACTTCGTCGGCCTCGACTTCGCCCTCGCCGGAGACGGCACCGCCATCGCTATCGGCCATGTGGACAACGGCAAGGTGGTCCTCGACTACTTGGAGGAGATCCGAGCAGGCGTGGGCAAGTACGAGCACGCCGAGCGCCTCGATTTCGACGAGGTGGCGGACTGGGTGTACGACCTGTCCCGGCGGTTCTACTTCGCTGCGGGGCTGTTCGACCAGTGGGCGGGCATCGTGTTCGAGCAGGCCCTCGCCAAGCGGGGCCTCGGCCAGTTGGTCAGCACCCATTTCACCAAGCAGTTGAACAGCCAGTTGTTCAAGAACTTCAAGGACTTGATGTGGGACGGCGGGCTCCAGTTGTACGACTGGCCCCGACCGAAGCTGGGCGAGGGAAGCAAGGCCGTTCACTGCCCCTACATCGAGGAGCTTTTCAGTCTTCAGGCGGAGTACCAGACCAAGTACATCACCATCGTCGAGGCCCCCAACGCTCCCGGCCGCCACGATGACATGTCAGACGCCCTCGTCCGCATGGTGTGGGCAGCGAGCCAGAACATCTCCAAGTCGCCGTACCTCGCTGGGGGCAAGGCCAAGCAGCAGCGGGGACGGACCACAGCGAGCCCGGTGGCCGTCCGCAAGGCGTTCCTCAAGTCCAAGCGGGTAGGCGGCAGCAGCCCTGACCGGCAGCCCTCCTTGCTCAACCGGGGTAGGATCAAGGGGCGGTACTAATGCCGTCTCTCAAGCCCCAGATCCCATCCCGTGCCGATCATCGGTTCATCCACAAGATGGTGAGCATCACGCTCGGCAGCAAGGTGGAGTACCGCCCGTCGGAGTTTGATCGGGTCGCTCGGGTATTCTCTCGTATGGGCGGATCGTGGGAACGCATCTTCCGTGGCGGGAGCCCACAAGACGTGAACTTGGTCAAGAAGATCATCAAGGCCGCTTTCAAGAGCGGCTACCTCTCCAAGAAGGAGGGGTGGAACTGATATGGCGCTGACAGACCGACAAAACGCCCGCAAGGCGGCCCAGAGCCCGGAAGACCGGGAGATGCTGGCTTGTCTGGCGACCGCCAAGCGGGAGTTGGACAAGGCCAAGGCTGTCTGTGGTCGGGTGAGTCGGGGCACGACCGAGGCCGAGCAGTTGATGGCGGGCAGGGCTCGCCAGAACCGGGCTCTGCTGGAGGGCGTTCTTGCCCAGCTTGAGCGGGTGACGAGCCTGAAGTCCGACTTGGAGACGGACATCGACATGCTCCCCGAGGAGGTCCAGACAAGGATGTCTCGGGAGGCCAACCTGAAGCGACGGACAGAGAAGGACGCCAAGAAGCGCCAGCAGACGACCGAGGCTGCCGTGCAGACCCTCCTCCATTCGCTGGGGACCAATAAGTGAGGCGGAACGACCCCAAATACACCGTCAAGGTGGCTGCCCTTCCGAAGTCTGCCGGTGTCACCGTCGGCAAGCCCGGCAAGGTCATCCGCACGGCGATGCGGGCCAAGGTGGCGTTCCCACTGTCGGGAAGCACCCAGATGGGCGCTGGGGGCAACTTCTACTCCCCTGAGCTTTCCCCTGACTTCCTCGAACTCCCCCAGAGCGTCGATGAACAGCGGAACTACTACCGTTTCTTCTACGACCACGACCCCTTCGTCGGGCAGGCCATCGACCTGCACAGCGAGCTTCCGCTCTCGAAGCTCCGGCTCCGTAAGCCCCGAGCGAAGAACAAGGAACTCGCCGAAGCCTCGATGCGGTTCTGCGAGCGGTGGGTCAAGAAGATCGGCCTGCTGCACCGGCTGCTGGAGATCGTCCACGACTTCTACCTCGTCGGCGAGGTGTTCGTGTTCGCCGAGGACACGGCACCTGACATGCCCAAGGAGGTCACCCACCAGCCTCTCAAGGAGGTGACGCCCGAGGGGAAGATCATCGACGAGTGGCAGGAGCGGGATGACGCCCGAGAGAAGTCGGTCGAGTGGCTCAAGGCGAACTACGCCGGGTGGACGGGTCTGCGGGTGCTGCCACCCGAGCAGATCCACATGGAGTCGTTCCCGTTCACGGACAAGCGGATCATCGAACTGATCCCCGACTCGAAGACCAAGAGCCTCGTCGAGCGAGCCCGGCAGGGGGACACCCAAGCCGCAGAGATCGTCAACAGCTACCCCGGCGACATCATCGAGCACGTCCTCGCTGGCGTGAACATCCCGCTGAACACGAACCCGATGGCCGGGTCGTTCGTCCACTACCTCGCCCGCAAGAAGTCGAGCTACGAGCCCCGAGGGAAGTCCATTCTTCAGCGGTGCCTGCGTGTGCTCGTCTACCGGGACAAGCTCCGGCAGGCCCAGACCTCCATCGCCTCACGCCACATGACGCCCATCCGGGTCGTCTGGGCGGAGGACATGAACGCCGAGCAGACCGAGGAACTGCGGGAGCAGGTGGACCTCGCCCTTCAGGATCCCGACTTCAGCATCATCGCCAACTTCCAAGTCAACTGGGAGGAGATGGGCGGTGGTCAGGGCAACCGGCTCCTCGAACTCACCAGCGAGTACGACCTCACCGACCGGCAGTTGTACGCTGGCCTCGGCGTCACTGAGAGCCTGCTGTCCGGCGAGTCCAGCTACTCCGGCGACCGCATCCACCTCGAAGTCATCAACGTCCGCTACCTGCTGCTCCGTGAGGTGCTTCAGGACTTCGTGGACAACCACCTGCTCGAACCGATGTGCCGCCGGATGGGCTTCGTCGAGACGGATGAGGACGGCCATGAGGTCGTCATCACACCGAGGCTCTCGTTCACCCGGCTCGCTCTGCGGGACAATCAGGAGACGTTCGACGCCCTGTTCAACCTCTACACCAAGGGGTCGCTGGACATCGACACCATCCTCGACCTGCTGAACATCGACCCGGATACGGTCACGGAGAAGCTGGAGCGAGACTTCGGGACGTTCAACGACGCCACCTTCAACGAGCTTCTCCGCTCGCTCTACAGCCGGGCAGGTGACCAGATCGTGGAGAACTCGGACTTCGTGGAGAAAATGGCCGAGCAGGTCGGGGCGAACTACAACAAGCCGAAGGAGGAGGGCATGTCCCGCTTCGCTGCGGCCGAGAACCCCGTCGCCATGCTCAAGGCCGCCGTCAAATCTGCGATGGACGACCACTGGACGCACGACCGGCCTATCCACGACAGCAGCGTGGTGGACGACCGGATCGCTTCACTGGAGGCCCAGATCGCAGAGCTTCAGACCAAACTTCCGGGGTAGCTCGGTTCCCTGCCTATTGAATCGTTCCTGACAGAAGGACGAGAGGCCCAACCGTGTCAGACCCCATCCTTGAAGCGCAGGCAAGAAGGCTCAAGGCCCGGCTCCAAGTGAGACGGGAGTGGGAGAATCTCGACCATCTGCGTCTGGCCCGCTCCTACGGCGAGTACGTCGAGGACAAGAAGAAGCGGGGCGAGAAGCCGCTCGGGAAGGCCGAGTGGGAGAGCCTGAAGTCCCCTTCAGAGGACAAGTCCAAGGGTAAGGGCCTGAAAACAGGGCCGAAACCGAGCCGGGTCAAGGCACTTCTCTCGAAGGCCAACGGAGTGATGAGCAAGGCATGGACTGGGGCATCCAAGTCCGTCCACACGTTCATGTCCGATCCGGTTCAGCGGAAGCAGATGGCGAAGGCCATGCGGGCGAGCGTCAACAAGAACGCCCCCAAGGCTGCCAAGGCCATGTGGAACGGGTTCACCGGGGAGATGAAAGCCATCTTCGTGGACACGCCGCACATCCTTGCGGCTGCCGCAGGGGCCGTCGATTCGGTCAAGGTGAGCCGGATCGACAAGAAGGGAGTCCGGAAAGAGGTCTGGATCTCGGGAACCCTGCTGGAGAAGGACGCCGACGGGAACTACAAGGATTCGGGCACGGTCAAGCTGAAGGGCAAGGACGAGGACGGCAAAAGCCGAGAGACAGAGAAGTTCGAGATCATCAAGGGGAGTGACGGCAAGGTCCAAACCCAGCGGAAAGCCCGAACGCCCACCAAGAGCGAACTCCACACGCTCTACGGCGTCGGGGTGTACGCCGCTGGCACCGCTCTGGCGTTCTCCGGTGCGTCCCCGCTGCTGGCCGCTGGCAAAGCCTTCGGCCACAGCATCACCCTGCACGCCACGTTCAAGGCTATCTCGAACATCGCCGACGAGATTTTCCTCGGCGTTGAGGCTGTCGAGTCAGGCGGGATGGCTGGCGGCCTCTCCGCCGCATTCGGCACGGGGGACATCCCCGGCCTGAACCACATCTGGGATTTCGTTGCCAACGTCGGTTCAGCCGTCACGAAGCTCGGGGCCGAAGGCGGTGCGGGGCCAGAGGGCGAGGAGGAGAAGTTCCTCCACGACCTCATGCAGAAGATTTACGCCGAGGTCGGCAAGGTCTTCGAGGGGCTCACCGACGAGGACATGGAACTGGTCATGGCCCACGGCGTCGGTGCCGGGGGCGGGGGCTCCAAGGCTGCCAAGACCTTCACGCTGGAGAAGGGCGACCCGCTGTTCACCGGCAAGTACCTCAACAGCCCCGGTCGCATCGAGGAGTTCGGCGAGAACGACAAGGGCGACCCCACCGTCGTGGTCCGCAAG
>CEPX01110504.1_pt1 | contig 31045 bp, 36 predicted proteins | sample 361361 | NCBI WGS metagenome assembly CEPX01 (sample SAMEA2619974, study PRJEB7988) | marine metagenome | biome: marine biome (ENVO:00000447); feature: mesopelagic zone (ENVO:00000213) & marine oxygen minimum zone (ENVO:01000065); material: "saline water (ENVO:00002010), including plankton...
ACGCTGAAGCTGAAGACTGCGATATGACAGGAGACAGACAAGGATTTAATTACTGTGATGATGGAAAGAAGTTAAGAGCACAAAAAGCTCCAGCTGTAGCTTGTGAGGCTCATTATGAATGCATGAATGATTTATGCATATATAATGATATTTTAGATGGTAGTGTGTGTACAGATGCTCAAGCTGCTAATAATCTTCTAACAAAAGGCTCTCTTACTTAACGGAAGCTTTATAAATATGCTATTACAATAAGAAGTTCTATGGCTGAAAAAAAGTTGGTTCCTATAGTATTGCTGATGATGTTCTTTGCAGGACTATACGCTTTTGACGATTATTACGATGCTGGTGGGATTACTGGACACGTTGTAAATACTGCTGCTTCTGGGGCTTATGACTGCAGTGACACTGACAATAACAATCCTTCTGTTGCTGGCATTACAAGCTCAGAAATTTACGCAAACGGGTATTCTGAAGACACCTGCGTAGGAAATGATTTGCTTGAGTTTTATTGCGGAAGCAATGGTCCTGACGTTAGAGCCGTCAACTGCATTAATGGATGTTTTGCAGGAGCTTGTGATTAGAATTTCATCCTTAATAGACGGTCAGACCATTTTTTCCAACCTTTTCTAAGACTGTATTTAGTTTCTTCTGCTTCTTCTTCAGTCACTTCCAACTTTCCTGCTAAATCGCTTAACTTTGAAGACATGAATCTGTTTACATAAAAAAGGAATATATAAAATTATCGAAACGAATTGAAAGATTTTCGAGTTTTCCGAAAATTATCCGTCGAGAAAAATACCATTGGACACTGGACATGAACGGATAAGGTATATAAAGAAGCAAACATATAGAATTTCATTAAAAGTTAAACAACCTTTAAATATCAGCCGTTTTTGCTTTTATAATAGCAAATAGCGGCATTTTAAAAAATGCAATGCCGAATAGTAAACGAGATAATTGGAAAGAAGCCAAGAACATTAACAGCTACAGAAGCTTCTTGGTTGGCAGGAGTCATTGATGGAGAAGGGTCGGTAGGTTTGTACGATTACGGAAAAGAAGGTAGAAGAGTTTATATTCAAATGTCAAACACAAATAAAAAGTTTGTAGAGTATATGAAAAAAATAATAGGTTGCGGATCTAATATTACTCGTTATGAATTTCATAGATCGCATAAAGGAAGAAAACCAATTTACCATTATGGATTAAAAGGTTCTGCGAGGTGTTATGTTGTGCTTAAGCAGATATTGCCTTATTTAATTATTAAAAAAGATAAAACTGTGAAGATAATCAAAGAAATTGAGGAGAAACCTTTTGGGAGATGGAAGAACGCAACAAAAGAAGCGAGACAAAGACAATCACAATTAATAAAAAAGTCCTGGAAGAATCCCATTCATAGACTAAATAGACTTGAAGGTATTAGAAAATACTATACGGAGGTGAAAGCATGAGAGCTCTCATAACAGGTATAACCGGCCAAGATTTTAATGGCAGACGGTTCATATCTTGCAGAGTTTTTGCTGAGCAAAGGCTATAAAGTGTATGGAATTGTAAGGCGCTCAAGTCTTGAGAAAGATGACCGAATAAGTCACTTGAAAGACAAGATAGAATTGATTCAGGGAGATTTGCTAGACCAGCAATCATTAATAGAAGCTATTAAAACCACAAAGCCTGATGAAGTTTACAATCTTGCAGCCCAAAGCTTTGTCCCAACCTCATGGAACCAGCCTGTGCTAACAGGAGAATTCACTGCACTTGGCGTTACAAGAATGCTTGAGGCAATAAGGCACATAAATCCAAAAATAAAGTTTTATCAAGCTTCTAGTAGCGAAATGTTTGGAAAAGTGCGAGAAACACCGCAGAAAGAAGATACTCCATTCTATCCAAGAAGCCCTTACGGAATTGCTAAAGTATACGGCCATTACATTACTGTTAACTACAGAGAAAGCTATGACATGTTTGCAGTTTCAGGAATACTTTTCAATCATGAATGCGTAACAGCAGAAACTCCCGTTATTATCAAAAAAAGAGGAATTATCGATATTCTTCCGATAGGGGATGTTTACATTGCTAAAGAAAAAGGTACAAATAAACAAACTTTAGATGTCATTCATGATAATTTAGAAATATGGGACAAGAATGGGTTTGTACGAGTTACTACTGTTACCTCAACGCGAGCGAAGACGCGATGGGAACAGAAAAAAGTTATTCGTGTTAGTGGTCGTCAAATGAATTTAGAAGCAACAGAAGATCATGTTTTTTTTATGCAAGATGGACAGAAACGAGCAAGTGAAATTAAGCCAGGTGATAGGGTAGAACTTGTAAATCTTCCAGACAGTAATGAAGTCTCTTCGGTCACATTAGAAGAAGCTCTGCTACTAGGCATGTTCGTTGCTGATGGTTCAGCTTATATTAATGGTAATCACGCTAAGGCTAGGTTTATCAATACAGATAAAGACTTAAGAATGCTTTTTTCTAGACTTTGGAAAACAGTTACTCTTGGATTTTCATCAGAAGGTAAAGGAGTATCTGGGTTTCCTCCATATAGAAAAGTTCCTTATTTAAGTCTAAATGGTTCTCCAGAATATAATAATTGGTTGTTAAAAGAGTGTTACACTTATAGGAGATTTAAAAAAGTACCACGTAAGATACTTAACTCAAATATTGATGTTTGGAAAGCTTTTTTACGAGGATATAATATGTGTGATGGTTTGAAAAAGAGTCCTACAGTCTATGAATACAAGAATTTTAAAACCAATTCTCCTTCACTAGCATTAGGTTTGTGGTGGATGACAGAAAAAGCACTGAATCAAAAACTAACATTAAATTTAGAGGAGCGCGATGGAAAGCATTACTATTCTATGAATCTAAGATCACCTATTGTAGTTGGGAGTAAGGGTCAACATTTAGTACAAGACAGCTTATCTATCTTAAAAGTAACGCCTGTTGATTATACAGGTTGGTTAGTAGATTTTGCAACAGATAGCGGAACTTTCCATGCAGGAGTAGGTAAAGCTTTGATTCATAACAGCCCACGAAGAGGAATGGAATTTGTAACAAGAAAAGTCAGTGATGCAGTTGCTAAAATAAAGCTTGGCATGCAAAAAGAATTGCTTCTGGGAAACATGGACGCAAAGCGCGATTGGGGCTTTGCAGGAGATTATGTTGAAGCAATGTGGCTTATGCTTCAGCAAGATAAACCAGAAGATTTTGTAATAGGAACCGGAGAAACACATTCTGTAAAAGAATGGGTGGAAACAGCATTTAACCATGTTGGATTGAATTACAAAGATTTTGTGAAGCAGGATGAAAGGTTCATGAGGCCTGCTGACGTTGATGTTTTAGTTGCAGATACTTCAAAAGCTAACCGTATTCTTGGCTGGAAACCAAAAATTAAATTTAATGAATTAATAGCAATGATGATTGATGCTGACCTTGAAAGACTAAAGAAAAATAACAAATAAAGTGCGAATTAACTTTATAAAGGACAGGCGGAATGCATTTTCTTATGAAAGCTTTTATTACAGGCATTAATGGCTTTGTAGGAAGATATCTTGCAAAATATCTTCTTGAAAAAGGTTTTGAAGTAACAGGAATCGACAGGAATAGCGTCGAGGTTAAAGGCTGCGATGTTGAAGAATGCGACATATTAGATAAAGAAAAAGTGGAATTATTAATTGAAAAAATCAAGCCAGATGTAATATTTCATCTTGCTGCGCTTTCATCTGTTAAGCAAAGCTTTTCAAACCCTGAAGATACCAAGAAAGTAAGCATAGAAGGGACAAAAAATTTGTTTGATGCTGTTATTGAAGCAAACATAAACCCAGTAATTCTGGTTATTTCTTCATTACAAGTTTATGGTGCTCCAGACAAAGTTCCAATAACTGAAGATTCTGAGTTAAGGCCTGCAAGTCCTTATGCAGAAGCAAAAGTAGAGCAGGAAAAATTGTGTAAAGAGTATTTTAAAAAAGGCTTGAAGATAATAATAACCAGAAGCTTTAATCATACAGGCCCTGAGCAAAGTGAAGAGTTTGTATGGCCAAGCTTTGCAAAACAAATCGCTGAAATTGAAACTGGAAAAAGAAAAGAGATAAAAGTAGGAAATCTTAGTGTTAAAAGAGACTTCAGTGATGTAAGAGACATAGTAAGAGCTTACCTTCTTGCAGTGGAAAAATGCGAGCCTGGAGAAACTTATAACATATGCAGCGGAAAAGCGTACAACATTGGAGAAATGCTGGATATTCTAAAATCATATTCAACTACAGATATTCAAGTAATTGTTGAGCCAAGCAGATTGAGAAAAATTGATGTTCCATTGCTTTACGGAAACAACTCAAAGTTTTTCAAAGCAACAGGATGGAAACCTGAAATACCTTTTGAGCAAACTCTTAAAGATATTCTGGAATACTGGCGAAAGCGAGTATGATTAAGTTTATATAAACAATTTCAGTGCTTTTTTTCTATGAAAATTCTTGTTACAGCAACAACTTTCCCACGGTGGAAAGGAGACACAGAACCTAGTTTTGTGTACGACTTATCAGAATTGCTTGCAGAACATTTCGAAATTATAGCTTTACTGCCGCACCACAAAGGAGCTGCTTCCCGCGAGATAATGGGAAATGTAAAAGTAATACGCTTCCCTTACTTCTTCACAAGATTTGAGAAGCTGTGCTATGATGGAGGTGTTATCCCAAACACTAAAAAATACTGGTATGCAAGATTTTTAATGCCTTTACTCGTAATCTCAGAGATAATTTACGCATTTAAGATTGCAAAAAAAGCAAAAGTAGATGCTATCCATGCTCACTGGATTGTTCCGCAGGGTTTTGTCGCTGCAGTTGTAAAGAAACTCACAGGAATACCCTATGTTGTTACTGCGCATGCTGGCGATGTTTTTCCGTTAAAAAACAAAGTTTTGAAATGGTTTGGAAAACTAGCGCTGAAAAATGCTGCTTATTGCACTGTGAACAGCAATGCAACAAAACAAGCTGTTGTTGATGTGGCAAATGTTCCAATAGACATTATTCCCATGGGAGTTGACATATCTGCTTTTTCTCCTTCAAAAAAAGACAATGCATTAAGAAAAAAATACAAGGTAGAAGGGCTTCTTATATTGACAGTTGGCAGAATGGCTGAAAAGAAAGGATTTACTTATTTAATTAGCGCAATGCCAAAAATTCTGAAAAAGCTTCCTCAATCAAAACTCGTGATTATAGGAGACGGGCCTAAAAAGGAAAGCCTTATTGCCCAAGTGAAAGAACTTAAGCTTGAAAATAAAGTAATCTTTACAGGAAAAGTAACCCATAAAGAGCTTGAAAAATGGTATCCAACTGCAGATGTTTTTGCACTGCCTTCAATAGTAACCAAAGGAGGAGATACTGAAGGATTAGGAGTTGTTCTTTTAGAAGCTATTGCCTCAGGAACACCTGTTATAGGCAGCGATGTAGGAGGAATCCCAGACATAATAAAACACAACAAAACAGGCATTTTAGTGCCTCAAAAAGACCCGGATAAATTGGCAGGTGCAATTGTAAGAATACTTGGAGACAAAAAATTCAGTAAGAAACTTGCAAAAGATGCTACAAGCTTTGTTAAAGAACGATTTGCATGGAGCATAATTGCTGAGAAGTTTTCTGAACTGTTCAGAAAAATCCGTTAACACGCTGAGGCATTAAGTCAAGCAGTCTTTTGAAATCTTCCTTCTTTAATTCCTTCATTACAAACAATGCAATAAAGTAAATACCCCATAATAAAGCATACAGTACAGGCAGGAAGAATTTATTTTGTAAATCTATTTGCAAAGCTATTACAAATATCAAAATTGATGCTAAAATTACTTTAACTAAACTGGAATAATTAAAAGGGTTTCCTATTTTTCGGTAAACAATCAAAAACAAAATTAGCATTAATAATATTGAAGTTAATGTTGTTGCAATTGCTGCTCCGACAAGATAATAGCGGGGAATTAAAGTGAGATTAAGGGTTATGCTTAATACAAGTACGCCTGCTGCTGTAGCTGCGCTGAGTGATGGCTTAATAGCATTAATCACAGTTGCAAACAAGTAGCTTAATGTCAGTGCTGCTATTCCTATTGTTAAAACTGAAAGCGGAAGGCCGGCTGCTGCATATTCCGAACGGTAAAGCAGCATAACCAATGGCTTTGCAGTCATTGATATCATTATTGTTGAAGGAATCAAAAGCATAAGGACGTATCTAAATGCTCCCTGAACAAATTGTTTAGTATCTTTCTTAGCTGCAATTTTTTCTGCTATAGCAGGCAGCATAACCATGCCTAAAGCTGTTAACACAAAATAAGGTATGCGTGCAATAGTGCTTGCTGCAGTGTAATATCCAGTCAAAGAATTATCCTGCAACAATGTTTTAACCAAAAATAAGTCAACACTCAAAAAAATTGTGATAAGCCCTATGAATGCAGTTATAGGAAGAGCGAACTTGTACAAAGAAGCTGTCTTGTATTCAGCAAACTTAATTTTTGAAACAAACGCAAAATAAATCAGAGCAACAAAAGCTGCTAATGGAAGAGCTAAAATAGCTCCTGACAATGAAAAAAAGTATGCTAACAAAAAAGTCAGTATCAGCCTGCTGCTTGAATAAGCAATAAGCTGCGTTGCCTGTTTGCTAAACTTGCCAATACCTGTAAGATACCCGCCATACACTGCTGAAAGAGCGTATATAACTACCAAAGGAGTCAGAAACTGAAATAAATCAGCAAGTTCTGGATCACGCAACAGAATTGCTATTGGTGTTGCAAGGAAATAATAAACCAAAGCAAGAATCATGCTAATAATAAACTGCTTCTTAAGAACACTTCCTGCAATAGCCTGCGCTTGCTTTTTATCAGACGCAGAAAACTTTGAAACAGCTTGCATAATTCCAGGAGTAATCAAAAGATTTATTATCGTTGCAACAGCAAACACAACACCAAACTGGCCGTACAAGCCCGGTCCAAGCAATCTGCCAAGTCCAAAGCTGATTATAGCTCCAGAAAATAGCAAAGACATCTGAGCTGCGATTATGTACGCTGAGTTTCTTGTTGCTGACATGTGGAAAAAAGCATTCGGTGTGCTTATTTAAAGATTTTGAGTATATTTTAGCTTTCTTTTCAGAACAAGAAGTGCGAAAGCTGCAATAATTGTAAGGATTGTTATTGCAAAACCATAATAGAATCTTGTTGGAACGTATTTGAAAGTTATTACGTCTCCTTCATTTACAAAAACTCCAGTGGATATAAGACTAGTAGTTAGTTTCTCTGCTTCTTTGCCGTTTATGCTTGTTTTCCATTCCTTAAACTTGTAGAATTTCTCGCTTAATACAAGAAGCCCTGAGTTAGTAGCACGAATTTCAACTTTTGTGGGCTCAAAACTAATAATGTTAGCTTCTGTTACATGATTGCCTTGAGTAAGGAAAGATGTTATTGAGCCATAATTAAGTTCTCTAACTCCTTCATGCACTCTTGGCTCAACTATACCACCTTTAGCAGCAAAACTGTTCAGATTTTGTACGTCCTCCTGGGTTACGCTGCCAGAAGCAATCAAAATCATTCCATAATTGTTTAAGTTTGCTGGAAGAGTGAGAGAATTCACAATTGCTGTTTTTGAGGTGTCAAAGTTTTCATTCAAAAACAAGGAATAAGTATTGCCAAAGTTACCTGCTTCATCTCCTATGATAAGGATTGCGCTTTCTGCTATGTACGCTTCAGGCAGGAATAAATTATTTTGATACAAGTAGGAAGCTTTTAAATCACATTTACTGCATTCCTCAAACTTATCTACAAATTCCAAACCAGAAATGTTCAGCTCTTGTTTTGAAGCAATGTATTTTACATTAGCCAAACCCCAAAGCTTAGCAGAGTTCTGCTGGCCAGCAATAGATGCAAACTGGATATAATCATTAAACCATATGTTGCTGGTAGTCCAGTCAAACATTCTAATTCCAAGAGGAACCGCATACTTGGTTAATGAAAGACCAACAAAGTTTTCTCCATAAAGGTGAAGCCTGAAGTAATCATCATCAGCGCTAATGTTCTGCAGCAAATAATTTTCCTGAAGCTGCTGATCAAAATCCTTTTCAAAAGGCTGCTTTTGTATGTGATATCCAAGAACAAACAATTCAGATATTATCAAAAGAATTATTACTATAGTAGCCAGGTTTTGTTTTGTTTTTATCCGCTTAAGTATGTTTGACCAGCCAATCCCAGCCATTACAGCCATTGCCAAAGAAAACGGAGCTAAAGCATGATATATTTGCCTTGTTTTTTCATAGCCAGGCAACTGGTATACCAGCTTAGTTAAGGGAGTCTCAAGCTCTATTAACAAAGACATTGCTGCTATAGTTGCAAGCGCTAAAACATATTTTCTTCTCCAAGACAACAGAGATGCCATTGCCAGCAAGAAAATAATCCCACCAGTTCTAATAGGAGACATTTGTGTTCCAAAAATTTCAGAAGACCTTGAAAAAGTTATATGAGTGTGCCGCCATATGAATTCATCATATTCTACGCTTTCAGCACGGTTAGAAAGTTTGTTGAACTCTAAAGCAGGAAGAAGCTTAACAGCAGAAAAACCCAAAGTGAAAACAACAAGAATAATTCCAATTAAAGCTATTTTAAACAATTCATTCTTTTTAAATTGCAAGAGAGAAAACAAAAAGTATGCTCCCAAGAAAAGACCAACACCAAGGAAACACCAAAGAAAATAAATTGTTCCGCCGGAAATTAACTGGTAAGCAAACAAAGCAGCAGATATCAAAGCGTTTCTTATTGTATTTTTCTGAGTAGCCTTATATGCAAACAAAAGTATTAGCGGGAAAAACGCCAGTGGGTAAAGATGAGGCAAAATAGCCTGAAAAACAGCGTAAGCAAAGCTTCCTATGAACATGTACGCAATGCCAGATATTATTGCAGCTCTTTTATCCCTGACAAATTCATAAGTAAGCAATGACGTACCAATACCTGCAATAAGCAAATGAGCAAGGATTGAAAAATTAAATGCAAGGATAGTGTTTGGTATTAACAGCATTAGCAAATTAAGGATTCCAAAAAGAGGGACTTCTGGCTGGGAGTAAAGAGGATGGCCTCCGGAAAGCTGCGTTGACCAAAAAGGAATAGCGCTTTCTTTCCAGACAAAACCATAACTGATAAAACTTCCATTAATTTCACCATATAACCTATCGTGAACAAAGAACAAGTAAAAGACAAAAGCTGCAATAACCACTAATGTCAGATATTTATGCTTCTGAAAGTTCATTTAATTTGCGGAACAACACGTAAGATATAAAGATTGTCATATATCACAATTTTTATATATCCCCTCTCAGTTGCAAAATGTTATGGCAGAGAAAATAGTCATAGTAATGCCAGCTTACAACGCAGGCAAAACAATTGAGAGTGTTTTTTCCAGAATACCTAAGCAATTTCTTAAGAAAATTTCAGAGTTTATTGTTGTTAATGATGGAAGCACGGATGATACTGTTGAGAAAATCAAATTACTCAGCAAACACCATAAAATAAAAATGTTAACCCACGACCCTAATCGGGGATATGGCGCAGCGCAAAAAACAGGCTTTATACAGGCAATCAAATCAAACGCTGATATTGCTGTACTGCTTCATTCAGACGGGCAATACCCTCCTGAAATGCTTCCAACAATAATCAGCCCCATATTATCAGGAAACGCAGATATGGTTTTAGGCTCAAGAATACTCGGAGGAACAGCATTGAAAGGAGGCATGCCTCTGCACCGTTATATTGGAAACAGGGCTTTAACAATGCTGGAAAACCTTGCTTATGGCCTTAACATATCAGAATACCACACAGGATACATAGCTTACTCTAAGAAAGCCTTAACATCAATTCCATTACTAAAACTAAGCAACACATTTCATTTTGACGGTGAAATGATTCTGATGGCAAGCAAGCGCAAACTGCGCATAAAAGAAATAGGCATACCAACGCACTACGGAAGCGAAGAAACGTATCTGAACGCGTTCACATACGGAATAGATGTTCTCAAAATAATCTTCAAGAATTTAATCGGGAAATACAACTTTTAAAATATATCCTTGTTTTCTTTCGCCCAGTCAACAAGTTTCTGAACACCTTCTTCAGGCTTTATTTTTGGGGCCCAGCCAAGTTCGTGGCCTGCTTTGCTAATGTCTGCTATAAACACTTTCTGGTCAGAAGGCCTCCAGTCAGAAAACGACAGGCTGCTTTCCTTGCCAGTAAGCTTTTTCAAAATCTCAAGAAGCTCAAGAAGAGACATTGTATTTTCTTTGCCGCCGCCAGTATTGTAAACACCATGCTTAACATTGCTGTTTATGAACTTATCATAAAGCTCAATCAAATCAGAAACATAAAGAACATCCCTAACCTGCTTTCCGTCTCCGTAAATCGTTATGGGTTTTCCAAGAATTGTGGCAATAGAAAACCATGAAACCCAGCCTTGGTCCTCAACACCAAACTGCCTTGTTCCGTAAATGCAGGACATCCTGAAAACTCCTGTCTTGATTCCGTAAACATGCGAGTAATCCTGAGCGTATAAGTCACCAGTAAGCTTGGAAGTGCCGTAAGGAGTATGCTCACACAAGTCAATAGAAAATGTTTCAGGCAGCCCTTTTTCAAATCCTTTTCCAAAATTATAACGCTTTTCTCCCTCTGTAACTTCAATAGAATCTGTGTTGTTTCCGAAAACTTTGTTAGTAGAGCAGTAAACAACAGTTTTCACGTCATTTTTCCTGGCTGCTTCCATAACATTAAATGAGCCTATGGCATTTGTCTTAAAATCTGCAACAGGATCTTTAACCGAAGCTGTAACAGCTGTTTGAGCTGCTGCGTGGAATATTACATCAGCGCCTTTAGCAGCTGCATCAAGCTCTTCAAAATCAACAATGTCTTTCTGGACTAGTTTAATTTTAGGAAAATTTTTCTGCAGGAATTTTGCGTTAAAGTCAGCATTTTTTGTTTCACTGTTAAGAAGCTTTGATCTTGAAAGATTATCAAATACAGTTATATCCCAATCCTTTTTTGCATAATACTCTGCTATGTGACTTCCAACAAAGCCTGCTCCACCTGTAATAAGTGCTCTCATCTTTGTTTGGAAAGTTCCAAGTTACTTAAATAGTTTATGTCATTATGATATCAAGCCTTGTTTAAAATCTCGTTTTCGCTTTCTTCCTCTTTTACCTCTCCTAATCTAAGTTAAGGGGAGGTAAAAAGGAAAAGGAGCAAAGAACAGAAGCATGCATAAGAGATTTTCATCAAACACATCAGAAAAGTTTAAATACTAAAAAAAGACCCCTAATTACAATACGGTCTAAAGAAGGTCAGACATTCAGTTAAAGAAGATGCGCTTTCTGCAGATTGTAAATAAAATAAATAGATGGAGGGTAAATAAAATGTATGAAGACAGAGGCGGATTTGAAAGTAGAGATGCGGTTCCCGTAAATGTGGGAGACGAATTTGAAGTGACGATAGAGGCTGTTGGAGCCAAAGGAGACGGCATTGCCAAGAAAGAAGGTTTTGTTCTTTTTGTTCCTGGCGTACAGAAAGGGGACAATGTGAAGATAAAAATCACAAAAGTTCTTCGAAAAGTAGGATTTGCTGAAGTAGTTGGCTCATCTGAAGGCGGAAGCGAAGAGCAGCCAGCTGAAGAAGCGCCTGCAGACGAAGCTTCTGAGGAAGCTCCACAGGAAGAAGCAACACAAGACGCTGCTCCTGAAGAAGCACCTCAAGACTCCGAAGACTTCGGCGAAGACGAAAAGAAATAATCTTTTCTGTTTTTTATTTTTTTAATTATTATTTTAAATAACAATAGCTACAGCATTTACAACATGAGATGCTTCATATCAATAGAATTGCCAGAAGAAGTTAAAAAGGAATTACAAAAGCTGCAAGAAGACATCAGAAGCAGCAATATTAAAGCTTCCTTTAGCAAAGGCTTTCACCTTACTCTTAAGTATCTTGGAGATTTAACGCCTGAAAAAGTCGAACATGTGAAAAAAAGACTTAGCAGTTGTAAATTCAAGAAATTTGAAGTAACTCTTGACGATTTTGGTGTTTTTCCCAATGAAAAACACATAAAAGTTATTTGGGTTGGTATAAAGCCAGAAGAAGACGTTGTAAAGCTTCAGAAAGAGATTGATGAAGCAATGCAAAAAGACTTCAAGAAAGAAAAACAGTTCAAAGCACACTTAACATTAGCAAGAATAAAGCATGTCAAGGATAAAGAGAATTTTCTGCAGTTTCTAAAAAATATTGAAATTAAGAAGATAAACTTTAGCGTTAATGAATTCAAACTAATGCGAAGCACGCTAACCGCAGAAGGGCCTGTTTATGATGAGTTGTTTGTTTACAAGCAGTAACATTTATAAACCACTCTCGAATCCTTCAATGTATTGCCCAAGCATCTGATTTGGATGCTGTCGCAACAGGCGATAATAAGTTGCGGTTCAAGAATTCTTGAATCGGTGATATTTATGGAAGAAGAACAATTATTAGTACCGCAGGACCAGTATCTTAAGGCAGGCATACATATTGGGACAAAATTCAGAACAAAATACATGGAACGCTTTATTTACAAGACAAGGCCTGATGGGCTTAGCGTTCTGAACCTGCAGAGAATAGATGAGCGAATAAAAGTTGCAGTTAAACTTCTTGCTAACTATGAACCAAAAGATATTTTGATTGTAAGCAGACGAGAGAATGGCTGGAAAGCGCTCAAAGCTATGAGCAAGCTTACAGGCATTAAAGTATTTGCAGGAAGATACTTGCCTGGAATACTCACAAATCCTGCTCTTGATAAATATGAAGAAGCAAAAGTTTTATTGGCAACAGATGCATGGCCTGACAGAAACGCCATATCAGATTCTGTAAGAATGGGCATACCGGTTATTGCTTTGTGCGATACAAACAATCAGACAAATAATATTGATTTAGTCATACCTTGCAACAATAAAGGAAAGAAAAGCTTAGGATTATTGTTTTGGGTTATAACAAGAGAATATCTTAAAGCAAAAGGTTTGATAAAAAAAGATTCTGAATTCAAGGGAAAATTAGAAGATTTCACAGAGGAATAATTACTCTTCTTCGTAACCTCTCATAAAGCCTTCTTCTGCAGCTGATATCTCGTCGTCGTCAAGCAGATCTGCAATCTTATCAATTTCCCATTTTTCTTCCATTTGCATCACCTTAAGAAATAATCAGAATAACCTTTATATATGTGTTAGCGATATACTCTATATACTATATAATTACGTGTTAAGTATAGGGGGAACTATGGAATTCAGAAAACTAATGGCTTTTGGGAACTCTTCTTATATAATCTCTGTTCCAAAAGCATGGATTGAAAAGAATAGGCTGAAGAAAGGAGATGTGCTTCTTGTAGAACAAAAACCTAACGAGTTAATAATCAGCTCGAAAGATGCAAGTGAAAGAAGAAAAATAAATGAAATCACAATCAATCCTGAAGGAAAAACATTTGAAGAGTTCAAAACAGAAATTATTTCCCTGTACGTGAATAATTACGATGTGATAACTGTTGTTAATGTGAAGAATTCTGATACTGTTAAAGATATATTCAGGAGCTTAGTCGGGATGGAGGTTGTTGAAGAAACTGCAACAAAGATAGTTGCAAAAGATTTGCTTAACATACAAGAAGTTTCTCTGGATAATGTTATAAGAAGAATGGACATAATAATAAGATCCATGCTTTCAGACTCTATAGAACTTGATGTGGCAAATGCTGACAGCGTAGTAGGCAGGGATAAAGAAGTTAACAGACTTAGCTTGCTTGGCTTCAGAACCGCAAAAGCTGCAACTGACAATCCACGACTGCTTAAGCTATTTAACACAACTTACTGGAACGTATTAATTGCAAAGCAAGTAATTACCTATCTTGAAAGGTTTGCAGACCAGATAAAACGCATAATAAGAACTGCAAAAGATGAAAAAATTGACAAGAAAGAACGAAATGACTTATTGAAGCTTATTAAGTCTGTAAATGATAATTATATTATGGTAATGAAAATTTTCTATGAAAAGAAAAAGCAGGAAGCGTTTAAAGCAGAAACAACAACACGCGCACTCCTCAAAGACTGCGATACAATTCTAAGAAAATATCCAAAAGTATCTATTGTCAGGTTTATCGAGTATTTCCAGCACACAATAGGATCAATGAAAGGAATCCTAAGAACTGTAATGGAGTACGAGTAAGTTAAACAATACCTTCTTCCTTAATTTCAAACTCAATCTCTTTTTCAGGAAGGCTTCTGTGTTTCTTCAGCAATGCTTTTCTCTTGTTGCGGTTAAGAGCCTGAAGCTCGATAAGGCATTTGCTGTTGTAATGAATTATATCCCCTCCAACCATCTTCACTTTTGTTTTGTCATCAAAGTCAGCATAAACCTGATTTGTAAGAATTATCGGAATTGAGTTTTTCCTGGAAATTTCCAATAGTTTGCCAAGCTGCTTTCCAAGCTCTGCGTTAAGGCCTTGATTGTCATCACCGCGCTCAAGCCTATACAAAGCAGAGATAGTATCGCAAACAATTAAGCCAACACCTTTTGGAAACTTTTTATGCAGCGAATCAATGCAATGCTTTTGCTCAAGAAAAGTTGTTGGCTTCATAATAAAAACACGGTCAAGAACTTCTTTGTAATCAGGAGTTAGCTGTTTTAATCGTTCTGTAGAAAAACCTCCTTCAGTATCTATGAATATTACCTTGCTGTCATTTGTTGCTGATAACGCAGAAAGCAGGCAAGCTGTTGTTTTGCCTGTTCCAGAAGGTCCAAATATAGTCGTAATTACAGACTTTTCATAACCTCCACCAAGGAATTTATCAACAGTTTCAGAGCCTGTTTTAAGACGATCTTCCATAATAAAAGACATCTTAGACAAGATTATAAAGGTTTTTGTGGTAGCTGCAAACTAGTAAGAAACATATATCCCACAGTATCCAAACATTTAAATATAACATCATACACAGTATGATAAAGTATGATGAAAAGAGGTGATTGAGATGTATGCTGCTGAAAAAGCAATGGATGATGTGACTGAATTTATGACAAAAAAGAAAAACAAACACGAGCAGCAAGCATTCTTAGAACAAGTATTATTTGGGCTGAGTTAATTGGGAAAAGTAAAGGTAGTAATTAACGGCTACGGTGTAATAGGAAGACGGGTTGCTGACGCTATTCTAAAACAAGATGATATGGAACTTATTGGAGTTACTAAAACAAAGCCAGACTTCAGGTTATTAGAAGCAAAAGAAAAAAGAATAAAGATTTTTACTGTTTCTGACAAAAACGCTTTTGAAGAAAAAAACTATCAAGTAGAAGGTGATTTGAAAGATGCTCTGAAAGAAACTGATGTTGTAATTGATTGCTCTCCTAAAAACAAAGGTGTTGAAAACCTGGAAGTTTACAAACAATTTCCTAACTTAAAAGTAATTTTTCAAGGAGGCGAGTCTCACAATCTTACTAATTTTTCTTTTAACAGTCAGTGTAATTACGATGAAGCTAAAGAGAAAAAATATGCAAGAGTAGTTTCATGCAACACCACTGCATTATGCAGGATAATCTCTCAGCTTAATAAATTCTATAAAATTAAGAAAGCAAGAGTTGCTGTAGTCAGAAGAAGTGCAGACCCAGGAAACAGCAAGAAGAGCATTATCAATTCTTGGGAACCTAAATTAGAATACCCCAGCCACCATTCTCCTGATGTAACTACAGTCATTCCAGATATAAAAATATCTTCTCTAGCAGGGATTGCGCCAATGACAGCAATGCACGGCCACATGCTTTTTATTGAATTTTATAATCAGCCAAATACACCAGAAGAAGTGATAAAAAACTTAGAATGCAATCCAAGAATCAAAATAATCAGCTCTGAAGAAGGATTTTCAACAACAGCTCAAATAAAAGACTTTTCTGTGTCTAACGGAAGGAAAGGAAACATGTACGAAGTTTGCATTTGGAAAGAAGGAATCGGACTGGACGAAGACAGCGAGTTAGGGATGCACATTGCAATAGACCAGCAAGCCATTGTTGTTCCTGAAACCATTGATGCGATTCGCGCAATGTTTGGACTTATGGAGAAGGATGAATCCATAAACAAGACAAATGCCAATCTTAACATTTCTTAAGGAAATTCTAAACCTTTTTATATAAGTTCACAATAGTGAATTTCTTATGAAAACACAGCTAATAATGCCTCAGGAAGTTGAAGTTTTCTACGTAATACCCGCCCTGAGAAGAGAAATGGCTGTAGCTATGAAAGCTTCTGGGAAAAAGCAGAAAGACATAGCAAAGTTGCTGTGTGTTGAGGAATCTACTATAAGCCAATACCTTAATAACAAGCGTGCAGCCAAAATGAATCTGAACGATAAAATAAAGCGTGATGTTGCTGATTCTGTGAAAAAGATTCAAAATAAAGTGGACCTTATTGTTGAGACTCAAAAGCTTTTGGCATTAGCAAAAAACGAGAATGCATTGTGTGAAATCCACAGAGCAATAGTTAAACTTCCGGAAAGCTGCGATGACTGCATTGTCAAGTTAAAATGAAACAGGTACAGATTCAAAAAATCAAGAAAGCAATGGATACTGCTGTTGAAAGCAAAGATTCTTTTGTAGCAGAACCAGGAAAGCTTGATGAGGAACTTGTAAGATTTATTTCAAAAGATAAAAATGAGCCTGATTGGATGCTGAAGAAACGGCTTAAAGCTTTGGAATTGTTTAAGAAAACTCCAATGCCGAAATGGGGGCCAAGCTTAAAGAAACTAGAAATGGACAAAATTATATTCTACAGAACACCAGATATGGAGCAAACAACAGATTGGGAGGAAGTTCCTTCGGAAATAAAGAAAACTTTTGATGCTTTAGGAATTCCAGAAGCAGAACGCAAAGCATTAGGAGGAACTGGAGCGCAGTTTGAATCAAACGTTATCTACCATAAACTAAAAAAAGAATTCGATAAGCAAGGAGTGATTTTTGAAGACATGAATGTTGCAGTAAAAAAATATCCTGAATTGGTAAAGAAATATTTCATGACAAACTGCATTCCAATAAGTGATCACAAGTTCATAATGCTGCATGCTGCAGTCTGGAGTGGAGGTACGTTCATTTATGTTCCAAAAAATGTGAAAGTTACGCTGCCATTGCAGGCATACTTCCGAATGAATGCAAAACTTGGCGGCCAGTTTGAGCATACGCTGATAGTAGTAGAAGCTGGGGGCGAGGTAAATTATATTGAAGGCTGTTCAGCTCCGCAGTTTGGAGAAGCAAAAGCACTGCATGCAGGCGGTGTGGAAATTTATGTTGGAGAAGGCGCTAGAGTTAGATACAGCAGTGTTGAAAACTGGAGCACAAGCACATTTAACCTTAACACAAAGCGAGCCATTATTGAGAAGAATGGCATCATTGAATGGGTAGGAGGCAATATGGGCAGTTGCACCACCATGCTTTACCCGTGCAGCATACTAAAAGGAGAAGGAGCCAGAGCAGACCATCTTGGAATTGCTTATGCAGGACGTAATCAAAACCAAGACACAGGAGCAAAAGTGTATCATATTGCTCCAAACACCAGCTCAAATATCAGAATGAAAAGTATAAGCAAAGACGGAGGAGTTTGCACTTACCGTGGCTTAGTAAAAGTCGCTAAGAGTTCTAAAAATTCCAAAGTAGCTGCAATATGCGATGCTTTAATTTTAGACAAAAAATCCATATCAAATACAATTCCAGACATGGACATAGGAGAGGAAACAGTCCAGATATCACACGAAGCAAGTGTTGGAAAGCTAAGCACAGAGAAAATTTTCTACTTAATGAGCCGAGGGTTAAAGGAAGAAGAAGCTATTCAGATGATTGTTACTGGATTTATGGAACCAATCATGAAAGAGCTTCCATTAGAATATGCTGTTGAACTCAACAAGTTGATACAGCTTGAAATGGTTGGAGCAGTAGGATAAAATTTCTGAAGTTTTGCAAGAAAATGAAAAAAACAATACGAATCCCAAAAAATGCTGAGAACAGAACAATCAAGCTCAAAGGAAAAAGCGGATTTTCACAGATTAGTATTGTGGCAGAAGAAGGAAGCAAAACAACGATCATAGAAGATATTTCAGATAATGCTAACAGAAAAGAAGTTATTGAAATAATTGCAAAACCAAACTCAGAAATAAGATTTGGGGCAGTGCAGAAACTACCTGACTGCGAAAATATTGTATCAAGAAAAGCAGTTATTCATAAAAACGCGAATGTTGAATGGCTTGAAATCATTACAGGCAGCTCAATAACAAAATCAGAGACTTGTTCTGAACTTGTTGGCGAAGGAGCTAAAAGCAGTATTTTTACAGTTTTTTTCGGAAACAAAAAACAGCAATTTGAATTTGTAAACAAATGCGTTCATATTGGAAAAAACACAGAGTCAGACATGCACACAAGCGGAGCTTTAAAAGACAAAGCAAAAGCATTGCAGCAAGGGTTTGCCAAAATAGAAAAAAAAGCTTATAACGCTTCTGCACATCAAAAATCCAAGATTTTATTGTTGAGTGAAGATGCAAGAGCACTGCCAACTCCAAAATTAGAGATAGACAATAACGAAGTTGTTGCAACTCATCAGGCTTCAGTAGGGCAAATTGAAAGTGAGAAAATTTTCTATTTAATGAGCCGCGGTATTGATGAAAGAGAAGCAAAGAAACTCTTTGTTGAAGGATTTTTTGAGCAATACATGAGCAGAATTCCTGTTTCCGAGCTAAGAGAAGATGTAGAAACAATTGTTGCAGAGAGGATGGAAGATGATTGACGCAAGAAAAGATTTCCCCATACTTTCAAGGAAAGTGCATGGAAAAAAGCTTGTTTACTTAGATAATGCTGCAACAGCACAAAAGCCAAAACAAGTTATTGAAGCAATTAAGAATTATTATGAAAATTACAATTCAAACGTTCATAGAGCTGTGCATCAGCTAAGCGCAGAAGCAACAGATGCGTACGATGAAGCGCATGAGAAAACAGCAAATTTCATTAATGCTGAGGAAGAAGAGGTAATATTTACAAAAAACACTACTGAATCCATTAACATTATCGCTAACCATTTTGCTAGGACTCTAAGAAAGAATGATGAGATTGTTTTGACACAAATGGAACACCACAGCAACATAGTTCCATGGCTTAATACTGCCAAGATTACAGGAGCTAAGATTAAGTATGCTGAGATAAATAAAGATGGCGAGCTGGACCTTGAGCAAATTAAGAAACTTATCACTAACAAAACAAAAATAGTTGCATTAGCTCATGTTTCCAATGTTTTGGGAACAATTAACCCTGTAAAAGAAATTGCAAAGGTTGCGCATGATAAAGGAGCATTAGTGTTAATAGACGGAGCGCAGTCAGTTCCACACATGCCTGTGGATGTTAAGGAGTTGGACTGCGATTTTCTTGCGTTCTCAGCCCATAAAATGCTTGGGCCAACAGGAATAGGAGTTTTGTATGGGAAAAAAGAACTGCTTGAGAACATAGAACCATTTAATTTTGGAGGAGACATGATAAAAGAAGTTACATTTGAAAATGCGTCATGGAATGATTTGCCATGGAAATTTGAAGCAGGAACGCCAAACATGGCAGGAGCTGTTGGATTATCAGCAGCAATTGATTACCTAAAAAAAATAGGGATGGAGAAAATAAGAGAGCATGAATTAGAGCTAACAAAATATGCTATTAAAAAACTCAGCAGTATAGAAGGAGTTGAGATTTACGGGCCAAAGCAGCGAGTAGGTGTTATTTCATTCAATCTTAAAAATGTTCATCCGCATGATGTTTCATCAATACTTGACAGCGAAGGAGTTGCGGTTAGAGGCGGCCATCATTGTGCTATGCCGCTTATGAAACTGCTTGGAATACAAGGAAGCGTAAGAGCAAGCTTCTACTTTTACAACACAAAAGAAGAAATTGATGTTTTTGTGAAAGCGCTTGCTAAAGTTAAAAAAATAATGGGAGCTTAAAATGGATTTGGCAGAAGACATGTACAAAGAAGAACTGCTTGAACACTATAGAGAGCCACAAAACTATGGAGAAATTAAAGATACAGATGTTAAATACAAAGATTTCAATCCAGTATGCGGAGACGAAATTGAGATTTATGCTGATATCAAAAAAGGTGTGATTGAAAATGTTAAGTTTACAGGAAAAGGATGCGCAATAAGCCAAGCTGCTGCATCTATTTTAACTGAACACATTAAAAGCAAAAAGATTGAAGATGTTAAAAAAATGAGCAATGAGGAAGTGCTAGAGCTGCTTCCAATCAAAGTAAGCAATCTGCGCATAAAATGCGGTTTGCTTGCGCTTAAAGCAATACAAAAAGGATTGTTGATTTATGAGAGGAAAAAACATGAATGATTTAGAAATAAAAAACCTGCATGTTACTGTTGAAGGAACAGAAATACTCAAAGGAGTTAATCTTACAGTAAGCAAAGGAGAAGTTGTAGCGTTGATGGGGCCTAACGGCTCTGGGAAAAGCACATTGGCGTATACAATAGCAGGGCATCCAAGCTATGTTGTTACAAAAGGCAAAATTATCTTCAAAGGAAAAGACATGACTAAGCTGAGCCCTGACAAGCGCGCAAAAGAAGGCTTGTTTTTATCATTCCAGTATCCGCAGGAAATAAGCGGAGTTAGCATTGCTAATTTTCTAAGAACAGCAGTAAACGCAAAACTCTCTTCAAAGATGCCAGTTAAAGAATTTATGAAACTTCTTAAGGAGAAAATGCAGTTGCTCAAAATGGATGAAAGCTTTGTAAAGCGTTACGTGAATGAAGGCTTTTCAGGAGGCGAAAAGAAACGAGCTGAAATACTGCAGCTTGCAATGCTAAAGCCGGAAATGGCAATGCTTGATGAGACAGATTCTGGGTTAGACATTACTTCTATGAAAACAGTTGCTGAAGGAATAAAGAAAGTGATGAGCAAAGACATGGGTGTTTTGCTAATAACTCACTACCAAAGATTTCTCAACTACATAAAGCCGGATAGAGTGATTGTAATGATTAACGGAAAAATCGTAAAAGAAGGCGGTCATAAACTAGTTGAAGAACTGGAAGCTAAAGGCTATGAAGAATTGCTAGCCGAAACTTAAATTATTTCAATTTTGTAGCTTTCTTTTTCTTAATCAGATTACTCAATTTTATCTTGAGCTTATTTTCGAACGCTTTCCACGCTTTTGGATCTGTGAACAAAACTTCAATACGTTTCTCATTTTTTGCCTTTTTCATATTAACCGCCCAATTGCTTCATAGCAATTTTAAGATCTTTAGTTTGAATCTGCGCCTGCTTATAATATTTCGAATTTTGCTTCATTCCTAATGACGAACCTATAGCGTAAAGCTTTTGCACTGTTTGATAAAAATTTACAGCTTTGTCCCAGTAAGAAATTACTTCGTAAGGCTTGCAACCGCTCACAAGATTAGCATTTCCTTGACGATGATTTAATGTGCTTGCATTCCACAAAAGAGGACTCCCTTTAGTAAAAATTTTAATTTTTCTAACTTCAAAATCATTACGATGCATTTGATTTTGGAAGGATAGCAAAGCCAGAGCTGCAGATAAGTACGCTTTCAGAGCTTTATTGGAATTTCCAGCTTGAGTCCAGTGAATGTGCTCTTGTAATCCGAGATCAACTATTTCTGCGTTTAGAAGCTTAATCACTTTAGTAAACTTGTTTTTCTCAGCCATGTTTTTTGCTGTTAAAGCTGTTTTTTTCGAATCTTCAAATTCGTTTAGACGAGCTTCAGTTTTTTGAAGAAAAATCTTAATAGCAAGTAGATTTTCTGAAAAAGATTTTACCCGATAACTTTTTTTAGTTTTAGTAACAGCTTCCATAATAAAAACCAATCTTTATAATTTACATAAATTATATAATTTTTAATTCAAGCTTCTCATCTTTAAGCTTTATTGTTCTGTAAACTATATATCCCTCTATGAAATAGCTTTTTTTAAGTCGATATGAAGAACAGGAAGGTTTATAAATGAATAATTATATAATTTATAAATGTCTAAGAAAATATTTGATTATAGGTATTTTGTAACGGGTGTTATTGTTATAGCGCTGTTAGGAGCACCAATCTTGGTTAAACCAGTCATATCCGCTTACACAGCATATAACGTAGAACCGGACACTCAAATTAATAAGACGGATTTGTTAAACTTGCAGCTTTCAATAATTAATTCTAGTTTAGTTCTGTGCAGCGATACTAACGACAAATTACTAGCAGAATTAGAGGATAACCATGAACAACTGGTAACTTGCGTAGGTGAAAGAAGTTCTTATGAAACAAATTTGAGTATGCAGGTTTCTGAATATGAAAAAGAAATAAATGCTTTATCGAGCGTTGTAACAAACATGGAAGGAGAGATTGTGGATTTAGAAGTTAAAGATGAAGAACTTAATGACTTAAAAGTGCGCTATGCAATGGTTGTAGAAAACTCCGCACATAACATATGCTGTAAACAAAGGATAGATAAACCTTCTATATCGTCTTATGATGTGCAGGATAACAAGATTGTATGCCTGGAAGAAGGAACGTTAAAATTGGTGTGCTGATTCAATCATTCCTAACAAGAGGTTCTCCTTTTTTAGGGCAGCCGTCTGTTCCGCAAACGTTTTTTCCAGAGTTAAACTCTTCCTCGCTCACAGAACCACCGCAAGTTCCTTCGCAAACATATCTTGCTTCAGTCATAAAACATTACTGCTGTTGGAGTCTATAAAAAAGTATTGTTTAGTTATCTTTTAGAAATTCGTTTACTTTATCCACCACATACCTTATTTGCTCTTCTGAAAGTTCAGGATACATTGGAAGAGATACAATTTCTTTAGCAGCTTGCTCTGATGCTGGAAAAGAACCTTCTTTTAAACCCATAAAAGAGTAAGCTTTCAGAAGATGAACAGGAATTGGATAATGAATTCCAGAGGCAACGCCATTTTTTTCAAGATACTCTCTTAACTTATCCCTGTTTTTTGCCCTGATGCAGTACACGTGATAAACATGCTTTGCGTAAGGTGCTTCAAAAGGCAAAGTAAGTTCAGTGTTTTCCAATAATTCATTGTAAAGCTGCGCATTTTTTCTTCTTTGTTCAGTCCAAGACTCCAAATGTTTTAGTTTTACTCCTAAAACAGCTGCCTGAATTGCTGCTATCCTGCAGTTATCTCCTATTATTTCATGATTGTATTTTTCTAACTCACCATGCTGCCTTAGCAAGACAATTTTTCTTGCCAGTTCTTCAGAATTTGTGCATACAGCTCCGGCTTCTCCATAAGCACCAAGATTTTTCCCAGGATAAAAAGAAAAACAGTTAACATCTCCTATAGAGCCAGCTTTTTTGTCTTTGTAAGTCGCGTTGTGAGCCTGCGCAGCGTCTTCCACTACCTTAAGACCATGCTTACGGGCAATCTCCATAATAGGATCCATATCACAAGGCTGGCCATAAAGATGAACAGGAATTATTGCTTTTGTTTTTTCTGTTATTTTCTCCTCAATTTTATTAGGGTCTATTGTAAACGTTTTTTCATCTATATCAACAAAAACAGGAGTAGCTCCTACATGAGATATTGCCTCTGCTGTAGCTATGAACGTGGAAGGAGTTGTTATTACTTCATCTCCAGGCTTAATATCCAAAGCAAGCAATGCTAGCCGTAACGCAGAGGTTCCATTATTCACTCCAACGCAAAATTTTGCATCGCATAACTTTGCAAAGTTTTCTTCAAAAGCCTCAACTTTTTTTCCAAGTATGAAAGCAGTGTTATCTAACACATCCTGTATCTCAGAATCAATTTCTTCCTTTATGTTCAGGTACTGAGTTTTTAAGTCAACAAAAGGTATTTGCATTTTACTTCTCTAGTTTTTTTAATATTTTAGCTGGGTTTCCAACAACAATAACATTAGCTGGAACATCTTTAGTAACAACAGAGCCTGCTCCTACAACTGAGTTTTCTCCAACTGTAATTCCTCCAAGAATAGTTGCGTTAGCGCCTATAGATGCTCCTTTTTTAACAATAGTAGTTAACGGTTTCCAATCTTCTCCTTTCTCTCTTAACCTTCCATTTGTTGTAGCCCTTGGAATCTTATCATTTACAAAACAAGCATGAGGGCCGATAAAAACTTCATCTTCAAGAATAATTCCTTGCGGCAGAAACGCGAAAGCCTGTATTTTACAGTTCTTTCCTATCTTTACAGTTTCTCTTATTTCAACAAAGCTGCCAATTTTAGTATTATCACCTATCTCACACCCATATATGTTTACAAAATTAAATATTTGAACGTCTTTTCCAAGCTTAACATCTTTTATAATCTGATTTTCCATTTTAAATTATAAAAAAACCTCTTTGCCTTGATTTTTGAGTGATTCCTGAATAGCTTCTATAACTTTAACAACTCTTAACCCAGACGTTCCATCGCTAACAGGCTTTTCTTCTTTGTTTATGCAATCGACAAAATGAGTGCACATAATATTCAATGGTTCTTTATCATCAAGTTCAGGCGCATTTGAATCTCCGCTCTTGTATACAATATTAAATTCTTCCCAAGTTCCATAATACTTGTCTTTAGGAAGACTATTTTTTTCTAAAGTAACACCTTTGTCGTAAACTCTTACTTTCTCTGTTTTCTCAGTATCATCATACACCAACATTTTTTTATTTCCAACTATTGTTGTTTTTCTAATCTTTAATGGGTCAAGCCAGCTCACATGCATGTGCACTCTTACATTGCCATCGAATTTCAAAGTTATCTGAGCATCATCTTCAATGTCTTCTAAAACATAAGCCATTCCTTCAGCTTTAACACTTGAAGGCATTTTTCCAATTAAAAAAAGCAGAATAGAAATATCATGAGGAGCAAGATCCCATACAACATTAATATCCTTTTGAAATAATCCGAGATTAACCCGAACCATATCAATCGTGAATATTTTTCCCAATTCATTGTTGTCCAAAATTTCTTTTATCTTATTTACTGCAGGAGTATACTCAAAAGTATGGTCAACCATCAAAACTAACTTATTTGTTTCTGCTAGTTTAATCAGCTCTTCAGCATTTTCTGAGATAGATGTAATTGGTTTTTCTATCAAAACATGCTTATTATTTTCCAAAGCTTTTTTCGCAAGCTCAAAATGCGTAGAAACAGGAGTTGCAATAACAATCGCATTTACTTCAGGATCATTGATTAAATCCATGTAATTCTTTGTTGTTTTTATCTCAGGATAAAGATTTTTTACATACTCAAGGCGTTCATCACTCAAGTCAGCGCACCATAAAACTTTTGACTGCCCTGTCTGGCTGAAATTCCTAATTAAATTAGGCCCCCAATAACCCGCACCTATTACCCCAACATTAACCAAGTTGAATCATTGTTAAGAATTTGACAATAGCTTAAAAATTTATTGTTTTAGCTCTCTTATCGCCTTATCTAACCTTGATGCGATGTTCTTCCAGTCAAATTTCATTGCTGTTTTTCTTGAGTTAACTTTCTTTAACTTAAGAGCGTACCTGATTTTTTCCTTCAAATCTTCAATATTTCCTGCTTTTGCTATCATTTTTTTATCGTCTATATGCCTGTACATCTCACCAGCATCTGTTATCACAAGCGGCTTATCACAAGCCATAAATTCCATAATCTTGTATGGAGAGAACATAACTTCTGTAAATTTGTTTTTTGGATAAGGAATAACCATTAAATCAGAAGCATTAATAGCAAAAGAAACGTTTTTTTGCGATAAAGAGCCTAAATAAATAAGTCCTTTTTTGTCAAAATCAAAACTTTCTTTAGAAGCAGTTCCTATATTGCCTACAAGAAGCAAGTTAAGGTTTTTTATTTCATCTCTTAAGTCCTCATAAGCTTTGATTAAGATATCAACTCCTTGTATCTTTTGCAAAGAGCCAATATAGGAAATTATTTTTTTATCTGAAGGCAATTTTAATTTCTTTCTTGAACTTATTTTATCCAAAGGCCTGAATAGTTTTGTGTCAACACCATTTGGAATTGTTATTGTCTTCTTTTTCCTAATCTTCATTGCGTTTTGCGTCAAAATATTGCCTGCGCACATCACCAAATCAGAATTTTTTACAACATGCCTTTCAAACAAGCCAAAAAAAGGAAGCTTGTAGCTCTTGTAAACCAAATAATTATCCTGTATGTCGTATACAAACGGTATCTTATATTTCTTAGACATAAAATAACCAATAACCCCCCATAAAGGATCAGAAGTTGCTATAAGCAAATCATAATTATCGTTTTTTATGACTTTTCTTAAATCTGACAATAAATTAAAAAATTTCAAATGCTTAAATGGCCTTATAAAAATTCTCATCTTATGCAAATACAAATTTTTATTTTCCATTTTCTTGTAATCAACACAAAAGAAATCTATTTCATGCCCAAGGTCTCTTAATCGCTCAAACAGCCTCACCTGCCTTCCGAAATCCTCGTTTATTATGTCCCTTGTTGCAGTATACCTGCTTGTAAAAACCAGTATTTTCATATTCAGAAAGCAAACGCCAGATATTTTTAAGGGTTGTGGAAAAGAATTAAAAAGAAGCAAAAAATCCATGATTTATGGATAGAAATCTAGCTCTTGAATTTGTTCGAGTTACAGAGGCAGCTGCTATTGAAGCCAATGCATGGGTTGGAAAAGGAGATAAGAAAGCTGCTGACAAAGCTGCAACTGAAGCAATGAGGTCTCGCTTTAACTCTGTTGACATCAACGGAACAGTTGTTATTGGAGAGGGCGAGCGAGATGAAGCGCCAATGCTATACATTGGAGAGAAAGTAGGCTCAGGCAAAGGAATGGAAATTGACATTGCTGTAGATCCTATAGAAGGAACTAACAGTGTTGCTTTTGGCTATCCAAATTCTATTGCTGTGTTTGCCGCAGGGCCTCGCGGCACATTATTACACGCTCCAGATATGTACATGAACAAAATAGCAGTAGGGCCGAAAGCTGCAAATGCTGGAATTCACTTGGATAAAAGTGTTAAGGAAAATGTGGAAGCTGTTGCCAACGCTTTAGGAAAGCCAGCAAGTGAAGTTACTGTTATTGTTCTTGACAGGCCACGACACGAACAAATAATAAAAGAAATAAGAGAAGCAGGAGCAAAAGTACGGCTGATAAGTGATGGGGATGTGGCTGGAGCTATTGCACCTTGCCTTCATGATTCTGGAGTGGACATGCTAATGGGGATAGGCGCTGCTCCGGAAGGAGTTATCGCAACAACTGCTGTAAAATGCTTTGGCGGCTTTTTCCAGGGAAGACTAGCTCCAAAAGACGATGCTGAAAGAGAAAGAGCAAAATCAATGGGCGTAGACCCTGATAAACTGCTTGAAATGGAAGATTTAGCAAAAGGAGACAGCCTGCAATTTGCAGCAACAGGAATAGTTGAAGGCCCAATTCTAAAAGGAGTTACAGAAAGCGCGCACGGCGTTCAAACACACTCATTAGTCATGCGCTCAAAAACGAAAACTATAAGATTCATAGAAACGCATCATCATGTGAAGTAATTATTCTGCTTTAACCTTCTGCCAGACGCTTACAAAGAAAGAGTAGTTTTCTGAAATCTTATCACGGGCTTGTTCTCTTGTCATAGTGCCAGCTGCATATTCACTAAGCGCATCCTTGAATACAGTTCTTCCAACAGCAAAACCAACAGCATTATCCACTTTTGCGCCCATTCTCAGCCAATGCTCTGCTTTTTCTGCTGATTCTCCTCTTCCGAGTATTATTATGCCTGCTTCAGCATTTCCAGCTTTTACCTGGTCTCCAACTTTCTGCATCTTTTCAGTTGAATCAAGGCCTTCAAGCTTCCAAACATGAGGGTCAACTCCAGCATCCTGAATTTCCTTGATAGCTCTAACCATTAAATCAGGCCTTAGTTCCTGCTCATACTTATCCTTGTCATTGCCTGCCTGCTCCATCTGCCCGTCAGTAGCAGGAACAAGAAGCTCAAACAAGTATTTTTTCCCAATAGTCTTAAGATGATTACCTAGTTCAACAAGCCTTGCAGCCTGCCTTGCATTCATTTCTTTATCTTCTTCAGGATTATACCTAACAAGAACTTTAACATATGTAGGGTCTATTTCTTCTATTTGCTTTTTCCAGTCTTCCCTGTCAAAATCAAACTCATCCTGCCCGGATTTTTCAAGAGGAGTGCAAGTTATCAATCCTTTAGATTTAGCGTCTGTAAGAATTTCCTTTCCAAGCCATTCATCAACTAAAATGCCTGCTTTATCTTTTGGAACACCGCCTTCAATGGATTTTTGCAGTGCTTCATAAATTATTTTTTTATACTCTTTAGCTTTAGCAACATCCTCTTCAGTAGGAGGACTTGCAGCTGCAATTATCTTCATAAAACTGCCGCGATGGTCAAAAGGAAGAATGTAGAGTTCTGTCATAAATAAGCAGAAAAATTTGAAATTTAAAAAGTTTGTTGTTGGGAAGAATATTACAAAATATTTTTTAATAATGATAAAAAATCATAATAGTGTTTATAAACAAAAGCATATACGTGGTTTATATGTCAAAGAAGTTTTTGCTTGAACATGACAGGGCTGAGTGCATTGGATGTGGAGCTTGCGCTGCTGTCTGCCCTTTGTTTTGGGAAATGAATGACGACGGAAAGTCAGACATTAAAGGCGGGAAAAACAGAGATGATGGATGGCAGGAACTTGAAATAGATGAAAAAGATTTTGAAGCAAATAAGCAGGCTGCTGAAAGCTGCCCTGTTAATGTAATACATCTTAAGAAAAAAGACAGCAATGAAAAGATTATTTAGAAAATGTTACGTTTTGGAACAGCGGGAATACCGCACAGTGCTAAAGGCCTTGGGACAGTAGAAGGAATTTCTGAAGTGCGCAAACTTGGCTTGGAAGCGTTTGAATTAGAATTTGTTCACAGTGTTAACATTTCAGAAGAAGGAACAGTTAAAGTAAGTGAAGTTGCTAAAAAGAATGATGTGGTTTTAACCTGCCATGGACAGTACTACATAAACCTTAATGCAGCTGAAGAAAAAAAGTATGAAGCAAGCAAGCAAAGAGTGCTAAGAGCTGCACACATAGCAAATTTATGCGGAGCAGTTAGTGTTACTTTCCATCCGGGGTTTTACCTAAAATCAAGCAAGGAATATGCTTACAGAAAAGTAAAAGAAGCGCTAAAAGAAATTGTTGATAAGCTTAAGCAAGAAAACAACAAGATATGGGTAAGACCAGAAACAACTGGAAAACACTCCCAGTTTGGAAACTTGAAAGAAATTCTGCAGCTTTCACAAGAACTTGAACAAGTACAACCGTGCATTGATTATGCGCATATGAGAGCGCGTGAAGGTAAGAACAGCAAACAAGAATTTGCATCTATAATTGAAGAGATTGAGAAAGCGCTTGGAAGAAAAGCACTTGACAACATGCACATACAATTTGCAGGGGTTAACTTCAGCGAGAAAGGCGAGCTAAACCACCTTACGTTGAAAGATTCGGACTTGAAATATGAAGAAATGGTTGAAACATGGAAAGATTTCAACATAAAAGGAGTTGCTATAAGTGAAAGCCCTAACATAGAGGAAGATGCGTTATTTCTAAAGGAGATTTATGAAAAATGAAATATGTAAAACCGATTACAAGTCTATACGAGCACATAGTTAGCCTTGCTCAGAACAATCCTGAATCCATTGCATTGATAGGATGCGATGAGGAAGGCAAAGCAGAGCAACAAATTAATTACGAGCAATTAAAGGAAAAGATTGGGCAAGCAGGCTCATGGCTAATTAAGCTTGGCTTAAAAGAAGGGGATGTGTTAGGACTGGCTATGTCTAACTCTGTTGAACTTCTTATTGTCAGTTGGGCAGCGTGGAGCTTAGGAATAATAACAACTCCACTTGATTTGAAAAGAGATACTTTAGAACAGCACCAGTACAAGCTGGAAATTTCAAAGGCAAAGTTACTTGCTGCTGGAAAAGGCATTGACAAAGAAAGCTTTAAAGTAAAAGTGGTTGAATTTGAACCTGAAGAATCTGGAAGTGTTGAGTGGAAAAAAGACATCTCTCATCAAGCACTTATACTTTTTACATCAGGAACTACTTCTAAACCAAAAGGAGCGCAGTTAAGCCTGGAAAATTTAATTGCGAATGCTGACTGCATAAAGGACTGGTTTAAAATAACAGGTTCTGACAGGTTTTTGGTTAACCTTCCTTTGCATCACATAAACTCAACAAGTTTTTGCCTCGCTACATTGCTTGCAGAAGCCAGTATTGCAATACCGCCAAAATATTCCAATTCAAAATTTTGGCAACAGCTTGCAATGACTGAAGCTACATTTACTTCAATAGTTCCCACTATTTGTTTCGACCAGCTTGATCGAGAAAAAGAATTTGAAAAGTTCAAGGATAAGCTTAATCTAAACAGAATTCAGGTAGGATCAGCGCCTGTAGTGGTTAGTGATGTCAAAAAATTCATGCAGAAGTTTGGAATTCCTCTTTATCAGGGTTATGGGCAGACAGAAACTGCTTTGAGAGTGACAGGAGTTCCTTTGGATTTAGACAAGAAAACATATGAGGAATTGGTTGACAGTAATTGTATTGGAAAAGCAATGAAATTTGCAGAAATTGAAATAATGGGTAATGATGGTAAAAGTTTAGATGAAGGTGAGGAAGGAGAACTGGTTATCAAAGGGCCTATAGTGATGAAAGGGTATCTGGGAAATATTGAAGCTTTTAGAAACGATTATTTTCTCACTGGAGACATTGGATATTATAAGATGATTAACGACGAGAAATATTATTTCCTTAAAGGCCGCTCTAAAGAAATAATAATCAAAGGCGGCATTAACATTTCACCAGTTGCTGTTGAGGATAAAGTGAAACAGCTTAACAAGAATATTCAGCAAGTATTTGTTGTTGGTGTTCCAGAAAGAAGGTATGGAGAGGAGGTTGCGGCGGTAGTATGCCTGAAGGAAGGTGGAACTTTGACTGCGATAAAAAATGATATTATTCACACTAAAACGTTGTCAGAATAT
>CEPX01193678.1_pt1 | contig 31043 bp, 33 predicted proteins | sample 361361 | NCBI WGS metagenome assembly CEPX01 (sample SAMEA2619974, study PRJEB7988) | marine metagenome | biome: marine biome (ENVO:00000447); feature: mesopelagic zone (ENVO:00000213) & marine oxygen minimum zone (ENVO:01000065); material: "saline water (ENVO:00002010), including plankton...
AGGACTTTTCTCTTCCCTGTCCTTGTAAACAGCCATATCTTCCCTTATTTCCATGGAAATGTCGTAGACTTTCATTTGTTTCAAACTTGTTTGCAACATTGAAAATTCCAACTAAATTTAATGAAATTTGGAATTTTCATTTTGAATTGCTCTCCAATAGCTCAGAGTAAGAAGGTTTCTGAGGACGATACCATCTCCTTCCATCCTTTTCAATAAGTTTATCAGCTTCTTTAGGTCCCCAATTTCCGGGATTGTAGATTGGAACCTTTCCACGCTTCCACGCCTTTGTTATTTTATCAACAATCTTCCATGAATGCTCTACCATATCCCAGCTTGTAAACAAGGTCTGGTCACCAACAGTAGCATCATATATCAACCGTTCATAAGCATCCGGAGTGTTTGGACCAAATTTGCACTCATGGCAGAAATCCATCCTTACATTATCTATTATCATCTTCTTCCCGGGGACTTTTGCAGAAAATTGTAAAGAAATGCCCTCTTCTGGCTGTATTCTGATTATCAACATATTTGGCTCTATATGCTTGACATGCTTATCAAATAAAATTCCTGAATTTTGCTTAAAGACAATATTTACCTTAGCAACTCTTTCCTTTAGCCTTTTTCCAGTTCTTAAATAAAATGGCACATTTGACCATCTCTGGTTGTCAATATTAAGCTTTAAGGCAACAAATGTCTCTGTATTTGTTTTTTTGCCAACTTTTTTCTCATCCTTATAAGCCGCAATCTTTTTGCCATTTATTTGCCCAGCGCCATATTGGCCGCGCACCGCTATTTTATTCACATCTTTTAATGAAAATGATTTTATTGACTTCAAGACCTTTAACTTTTCTTTTCTTATCTCATATGCGTCAAATCTGGCAGGAGGCTCCATTGCTGTTAGCGCAACAAGCTGCAGCATATGGTTCTGTATCATATCTTTTAAAGCACCTGATTTATCATAATAATTTCCTCTTGTTTCAACTCCTAAATCTTCTGCAACCGTGATCTGCACATGGTCGATATATTTTTTACTCCACACTGAGTCAAAAATGCTGTTTGCGAACCTGAGGACAAGCAAATTTTGTACAAGTTCTTTACCGACATAATGGTCAATCCTGTAAATCTGTTTTTCCTTGAACGCTTTTTTTATAGATGCATTGAGTTTTTTTGCTGACTTTAAGTCATGGCCAAATGGCTTCTCAAAAACAACTCGCGACCACCCTGAACTTTTAGTAAGGCCGCTTTTCTTTAAATTTCCTATTATCGGCCCGAAAAAACCAGGGGGTGCTGAAAGGTAAAACACCCTGTTACAGGCTGCGCTTTTTGTGCATATTTTTTTAATCAAAACCTTGAGCCTCTTGAAACCTTTAATGTCCTGGAACTCAGATTGATGATAGAAAATCTTATTCGCCAACCCTTTCCAGACCTTATCATTTATCTTTAATTTTGAGAATTTTTTCGCTGACTTGAAAGCTCCCTTTCTAAATTGATCATCGCTTTTTTCTTTTCTCGCAAATGCCACTATCTTTGAATCTTTGTGCAACAGATTTTCAAATTCTAACTTGTACAGGGCTGGCAGTAATTTCCTGCTTGTCAAGTCTCCAGTTGCCCCAAAGATTATTATCAAGCACGGCTCAATCTCATTTTCCATTTTTATTTTTTCTTGACAGCATGCCCACCAAATTCATTTCTTATAGCGGCAATTGTCCTTTTTCCCAAAATGAATTTTTTGCTCTTGTCTCGCCTAATTTTTGTAGCAACATCAAATGCAGGAGCGTATCCTTTTACAGCTTTCTTTGTTTTCCTTAGCTCGTCAATCGTAACACTTCCAATTTCCGGCCCTATTTTTTTGAAATCAGACCTCTTTAATGCAACATTAGCCAAATCCATCAACCAGCTGTTTACAACGCTTGCAGGCCTCCAAACAGAAGTCGCTTTGACAATATCAATTGGCTGCTTAAATCCTTTTAGCAGCTCAACTCCTTCAGCTATGCCTTGTAAATATACATACTCAACTATGTTATGTACACTTTTTACGAAATGACCGGCCCCAACATTTCCAAAATAGCCATAACCTCCTTTTGCAGATAAAGCTTTAACAAAAGGCTCAACATACTTGAACTGGCTTTTAGGGCCTCCAACCATTATAGTATAACCGTTCTTTAATCCCAATACTCCCCCAGATACGCCGCAATCAAAAAAATACACACCGTATTTTTTACACCATTTATCATGCTTTTCAGCATTCTTATAGAAATCATTTGCTCCATCAACAAGTATATCCCCTTTACTCAGCAGAGGAAGAACTTTCTTTATCATGGCATCCGTAGCTTTGCCTGCAGGCAGCATCAGCCAAACAATTTTCTTTCCAGGTAATTTTCCAATCAGTTCATCCACACCATACGCAGGAACTGCGCCTTTTCTTGCAATTTGTTTGACTTTCTCAGGGCTTCTGTTATAAGCAACAACTTTCATCTTGTGCTTAAGGAGCCTTTCCACCATATGGAAGCCCATCCTTCCAAGACCAATAAAACCAAGTTCCATTACATTACACCTCTTTTTCCATCTCTAGCGCGTCATCTTTTGATATCTTTTTAAAATTTATCTTAATCAATGGTATTTTTTCTTTTTCCCCCTTACCATTTGTTTTCACCAGGACATTTTTCTTTAAATCTAGGTTCTCATAATCAAGATCATAAAAAAACGGAATTGTCGATTTAAACTCATCTTGCAAAATTTTTGAGAAGTGGTCGATATTTTTGGATTCTATAATTATTAAAAAGCTGTTTACATCACAATGTGCTACAAAATTTTTCTCGCTGATTTTTCCCAGATTATGAGTAATCATTTGTGATATCAGCCTTAGCATCTCATCGTATCTCGAATACCCGTAATTTTTTTTGTATTCGTCAAAATTTGTAAAGTGCAGGTGCAGCACTCCAAAACCCTTTCCCAGATTCTTCAATTCTTTTTCTATGGTATGAAATGTAGGAAGATTTGTTACCGGATTCCTTTCCTTCTGCTCTTTTTCCAAGAATGTCTTGACCCTCACTTTCAATTCTCTCGGATCAAAAGGCTTTGTCAAATAATCATCGGCTCCTGTTGCTATACCCTCAAACTTGTCAGTCATTTCACCTTTTGCAGTTAGCATTATGATAGGTATCCTTTTAGTCAAGATATTTGTTTTTAGCTGTTTGCAGACCTCAATACCATCAATTTTTGGCATCATTACATCAAGAATTATCAAGTCCGGCATCTCCTGGCTTACTTTTTCCAGTGCTTCTTCTCCATCCATGGCCTTAACAAAGGAATAATTCCCTGAACTGAGAATAACTTCAATTAAGCGCATAATATTGGCTTCATCTTCTACAATCAGAATTTTCTTTTTTTTGTTTTGAGTCAGAAACCAAAGTTTTGCCTTTCCTACTTCCCTAAAATCAACTAAGCCTTCCAGCTTCATAAGCTCCAGATATTTTGCAGCTGTTGCCCTTGTATGCTTTGTACGTTCTGATATATCACTTGTAGAAACTCCATCAGGTCTTGCTTCAAGAAATTTCGTAATTACTTCTTTCGCCCCCATAAATAAGGAAAATGTGACTGCTAATATATAAGTCTTTGGTTATTGAAGCTCAATGTTGTGCTACAGTATATAAATATTTAAATACTACCACCCCTTTCGTAGTTCATTATTGAAGCTCAATAATGAGCTTCAAAAAAACAATATAAAAGGTTGAATTGACCTTAAAACAAAAAATAAGGTTAATTCGCCTTTTATATCTTCAAATAAAGCCTTTTAAGCCTTTTTTCATTCGAAACTCAACTATAAAAGCTTATGAAAAAGAAAATGCGACAAAAAAACAAGGGAGAAAAAATGATTGATGAAGAAGACAAGGACTTTTACCTAGTTTTACATAGCTATAATGATACTATGAGTGAATTCACTGATAAATAAATCTATGTTAGAATGAAGATATAGAATCTGTATGGTAAATAAAATAGTTAAAAACAATTATTTAAATAATAAGCCTTGTAACTTCTAAATAAATGAAATTTTCAGTGATTTTAGGGTTCTCTGTTATCTTATTACTTTCAATTTCAGCATGCAAAACAGTAGAAGAGCAGAAAGAAAAAGTTGTAGAGCCAGGAAAGACAATTACATTCAATTATGCAGCGGGTTTCAACAATGGAACCTTGTTTGACACAACTTTTGAGATAGCTGCTAAGGAAGCAGGAATCTATGATCCGAACAGGATTTACGGGCCTGTTACAATCATTTATGGTACTGATCTATTATTTCCTGGTCTGGAAGAAGTATTGCTTGGAATGAAAGTTGAAGAAACAAGAAATGCAAGAATACCTCCGGAAAAAGCTTACGGCTTAAAAATAGAGAACTCAACAACAGTTTTATCAAAAGATAGTATCGATAATTTTGAAACTTTAGAAATCAACAATTTAGTTACAGTAATTCTGCCAGACGGCAGTAGAGTCAACACTTATGTAACCGAAATAGGAGAAGAAAACATTACCGTAGATTTGAACCATCCTTTAGCAGGAGAATTCATCCAGTTTGCAGTAGTAGTTGAGAGTATTGAATAATTGTTGATTTTTATTATTTTTGTCATTATTAATTAGGTTTTTTTATTTTTATTGGAGTTTAATTAATGTATTTTTTTATTGAACCCAACTACTTTTCTGTCGTTACCTTACCAACCAAACTCCTTAGCATATGTCCTATAATCTCAAAATCATAGAATTTTTTCAACTCTAATCTTCCTTTAACTCCTACAATCAATGGATATGTCCCAAACTGCCTGCAAAAAGTTGTGTTGCCGTCATAGATTTCCGCATAACAATTCCTCAAAATAGTTCCTTTTGGAGCTACACGTTGCAGCATTGGCCAATCTATTTTTTGCCTAATATCATTTCTCCATTTCCAATAATATTTCCTATCTTTTTTCAGAAATTTATCACCGCCTTTTTCAAAAAGAGGTGTGCCTTCAAATATAGCAACCTGCCTTATATTTATCCTGCGCAGCATTAGACCATCATCATAGATTTTTTTCAGCCATGTAATGTTCTCTTCATGAGTCTTCTTACTTTCTCCTCTTAAACCGAAAATTATGTTTATTCCAGGCAAATATTTAGGCATGCCATCTTTCCCGCGCTCAGAGCCATATTTGTTTAGGATCTTAATGGCTTCATAAGCGATTTTAGGGCTGCTATTAAGATTATTTTCTTTACAAACAACTTTATCAAAACTCTCAACACCGAAAGCAGCTATATTGCCAGATGTACAATACTTAACAACAGCTTTGGTAATCTCATGATTCTTGTCCATGACAACCTTAACAGGATTTACATTATCTAAATGGAGTACTTTAACATCCGGACAATTCTTCCTGATATCTTTCAATAAATCAATAGCGTCTGGAAATGTATAGAAGCAAGTTTGCTTTCCTAATCTGAAATACCTGCAGCCAAGATTATAGAACTCAACAATTTCCCTTAAAACATCTTCTTTGTCGCGAAACTCAACCTTGTTCTTCAATGGTTCTGTGCAAAAGCTGCATTTCCCAATGTCACACCCATGTCCCGTCTCTATCTCTATCATCCTATTGTCAGGAATCTGTTTGACAATCTTAGCCCCTTTAACTGCATAATCCTTAACCTTATCATAAGAAAAATTAAACATTGAATAATCAATCTTGTCAAACACAGTTTTATCATATTTTTCAAAGAATTTTCCGCCAAAAAGCTGGCTTCCAAAAACTGCAGGTCCTGTAAGTATTTTCTTGCAGTTAAGCTCAGAAATTAACGGAATGACTTCCTTTAAAGTTCCAGGAACCGCAGAAAGATATTTCCCAGGCACATGAACACCCAAAACAATGATTAAAGTATCAGTTCCCTCTAATATTTTTTTAATATTCTTGTAATTAATTGTTAAATTATAAGTTTTAATGTCAGTTTTCTGTGATTTTTTAGTCTCTTTTATTATTGAATTATTATTATTGAACAGTCTTACGTCATCTATAGTCAAATAATTAACATCTTCATTCAAATATCCGGCTATATATCTAGGATAAGTGCCTAAATAAGGAGGAACACCTAAACCTGCAGGCTCGTCTGTATAGCAGTCGAGGATGGTATATGTCATAGTAGAAAGTAGTCTTTGTAGTATTAAAAAGGTTATGGGTCACACTAACAAATAAACATAAGATTAAAATATAAGGTATCATAGAGAAGTTGTATTCAATAAAATGATGGGAAAACCTATTAGGGACGATTCTTTATACGAAACAAGAAATTATTTGGTAAAGCTTGCAGGGAATAATAAGGAAAAAGAAGAGACCTACAGACTGCGCTATCAAATATTCCATAAAGAGCTGCAAGAAGCGCCTTATAACCAGTCAGGAATAGAAAAGGATGATTATGATGATGATTGCGATCATTTGATTTTGATATACAAAAGAACAAACAAAATAATTGGGACCTATAGATTGCTGCCTTGGTTCAAAATGAATCCAGAGAAAGGTTATTACTCGCAGCAGGAATTTCAGTTTATTAAGATACCAAGAGAAAAAATAGCAGAGGTTGGAAGGCTTTGCATAGATAAGGAGTATAGGAAAACAAATTCTTTTATAACCTTGTGGATTGGATTATATCGTTATGCAAAATCAAGAAAAATAAGGTATCTTTTCGGAGTAAATTCTTTACGCAAAGGAACATCCTCTGAAAATATCCAAAAAATTTATGCATATCTGAAAAAACATAAAAGGATATCCAAAAAATTTAAAGCAAAAGCTTTAGTTCCTTTATCAGATCTAAATGCTAAGGATTTGCATGTCCCGAAGAAAGAATTCAAAAAAATAGCGCCAAAAATAACAAATAATTACTTCAAGCTTGGATTAAGATTCATAGGGGAACCAACTTACGATGAAATTTTTCAAGTTTACGATTTATTAGGTATATTTGACTTCAAATCAATCAAGGCTAAATCAACATTTTCCATATTCACATTCAAGAATAATATTAAGAACCTATTATCGAAATCGTAGTCTCCAGAAATATTGTTCAGGATAGTTTCTTATGTATTTTTCTAATAAATTAGCCCATTGTTGAGTTGTATTCTTTATATTATACTCAAGGCCTTTCGAATAATCAACTTTTAGTGGTTTCTCAAAAATCACTTCATACTTACTGCCCTTTGATACGGTAAAGGTGGGAATTATTTGTGCTTTGCTCTTGTAACCAACTAACGCAGGCCCAATAGGATAACTTATTTTTTTATTAAAAAAATTAACTTTAGTCACAGCTCTATTGCCAATAGCCGGATCAGCCACCAAAATAAAGACGTCATTATTCTTTAGGACATCATAGCATTTTTTCCAGTCTTCCCTGCCTATAAGATTTAGACCATTCAATGACAAAAGATTTATCATTTTTTTTCTGAGTTTAGGAGAACAGTCAACATCTATTACATCATATACTTTCTTGCCCTTAAAAATAAACGGGCTATACAAACCGGTTATGAGAAAATTACCGAAGTGGGCTGACGTTATAATAGCTCCATTACCTTTTTTAAAAGCACTTTCTAAATAATGATAATTTTTAATAGTAAAATGATCATCTAGATTTTCTTTGTTTATTTTTTCAGCATTTAAAAAATCAACAAAATGATTTAGAGCAGTAAAAAAAGATTTTTTGTTCAGTTCTTTAACCTCTTTTCTATTTTTTCCAGGAAATGCCATTTTTATATTTCCCAAGCTTATCCTGTGGTTAAAACTCAGATAGTAAATCAAAGAAAAAACAACATGACGCAAGAATTTTCTATTTTTGGTTTTCTTGAGGATTTTTATTAAGATAAAAAATAAATCTGCTTCAATCTTGACTCTCGAGATTTCCATATAGATAGATTAATGAGGTTAATTATTTAAACATATTGAATTATCAATGCAAGAAATTATAGCAACTTGTCTTATTTTCTTGATTTTACCATATATTTCATATAGCTGTTTGGAAGAAGTCTAAGAGGGATATGGACATTTTTAACATCAGAGAAACCTGATCTTTCACAAACATGCATAAAATCTTTAGTCAATAAGGGCCTAAACTTCCAAATCTTGCTTCCTATAATACCACCAACATTCTTTCTTGTGCCTATATTGATAAAAATCCCACCCTTCCTAAGCAAAGTATAGACAAAAGGAATTGCTTTATCTAAATCACCATACTCAGAAACAGCCGCTGTGCTAATAATAAAGTCCCATGTATCTGGATCCATTTTTACTTTTTCCTTGGCCGGGAATGAATGAAAGATCTCTTCTTGATTGAAATCACCCATAATCAAATCAATGTGATGAAATTTTTCATGGCATATTTTGAGCATTTCTTCAGAATAGTCCAATCCAGTTATCTCAGCTTTTGGAAATCTTTGTATTAAAGCCTGTGTGGCTAAACCAGTACCACAACCAAGATCAAGTATTTTAGCATTATCCGGAATTTCTATTTTAACGGATTTTACTATAGTTTGCAGTGTTTTTGCATATCTGAATTTATTAAAAAGTACTTCATACGCTTTTGCTCTTTTATTGTAAAATTGCTTAGATTTTAGTGCATTAACCATTTCTCAAGTAACCATCAAATTTTCATTTAATTGGGTGAAAATTAAACTATTTAAAAGCTTGTCTATTATTTTATAATATACTGCATAGACTACGTCGCTTAAAACAAAGAGTTTAAAAAAGACCCAAACCAGATGACCAGTATCAAATACCATATCTTACCTAAGATTGAATAGACTAACAGTTTCCAAAAATTCATTTTTAAGGTACCCGCTATTATAATGAGAGGATTTCCTATAATTGGTAGCCAACCAAACAAAACAATGCTTATTGGCCCCCATTTATCAAATAGTCTCTCTGCTTTTTTTTCTTTCTTTGAGGATTTATTAATAAACCTCCTAATTCCTTTTATACCTATGAAATAATTCAATATACTTCCAAATGTGGCTCCTAAGAGTGCAGTAAAAAAAACTGTATAAGGATTAAAAAAGTTCAAAGCTAATACAATAAAAACCTCTATTGGAGGTATAGGAAATATAGAATATGATATAAAGGCAGTAATAAATAAACCAAATAATCCATAATTAGTTATTAAAGAAGATATAAATTCAGCCATATGCTTATTGTTTACATATATTATAAAAATATTTTGTTATTCAATCATCAATATAAAAAAACCTTAAATAATAGTTTATAGATATTACTAAAATTTAGTAAAAATGAAGCAAAAACATCGTAAAATTTTTTTTATAGCAATTTTACTGGTTTTTATTGTTCTTTTTCTATTATTGTTAAAATTTGGGTATTTGGACAAATTAGACCTGAATCCTGAAAAAATAAGGGACAAGTTGCTGGAATTCGGAATATATGCCCCTCTTGTATTAATTGCGATCCAATTTGTTTTAGCTATAGTATCAATATTGCCAAGCCGTTTATTTAATATTGTAGGTGGTTATTTATTTGGGCCTTTTTTAGGTACGTTATACAGTTCTATAGGGATAATGCTGGGATCTTTTGTGGTGTTCTTAGCTGCAAGAACACTAGGCAGGCCATTTGTTGAGAAATTGATAGATAAAAGAGAATTAAAACATTTTGATATGTTTTTTAAAAAGAAAGGGATATGGATTTTCGTTTATGCAGATTATATGTCTATTTTTCCAAGGGATGTCATAAGTTTAAGTGCAGGATTGACAAAAATAAAAAAATCAGCATTTTTAATCGTTTCCTTGATAGGATTTATTCCAGGTGTGTTGATATTCACATATTTTGGATCCCAATTATCAAAAAATGTTCTTGATTTTAAAGTAGTTTTGATTGGATCCATTATCACAATTTCATTTTTCTTATACGTCTTCAGACATAAAATCAAGGGATTGATAGTAGAAGAAATAAGGATATTCGAAGAGAAATATAAAAAGAAAAAATTATCATGATTTAACTTGCTTTCTTAGAAGAGTTTATGAAATTATATGCCATAATCAGATACTTAAACATAGAGATATATATCAAAATAAATGTTAAGATTAAGATTTGATTTTGGTAAATAAAGTCCATTAATATAGAGATTATGGTAACATAGGCCATTCCTACAGAGATTCTTGCAATCATTGTTACAATAATTTTTTTATGCTTTTTTAAGAAGATGATCTTTGATATGAGCATCATGATAACAGGAAAAATTAATAACAATACCCAGATCGAATCTATATATCCTAAAACAGCAAGTAAAATGAAAGTAGTCAAAAACACAGACCAATCAGTGAAGGAATCAAAAGATTTACCGAATTCCGTCACTTGTTTTCCTAATTTGGCTGAAATACCATCTATCCTATCGCTTAATGCCATAATAATAAAGATGACCAAAGAATAGTCTAATTTTGAATTTATCAATGTAATTGCAAATAGTGGCAATAATGCAAGACGCATAAAAGTTATGGTATTTGGTATGTTCAATATCATATTGCAAAAAATTAGATTTTTGATAGGATTTCTCCCCTATACCAAAACAGAAAGTTCAATGCAAAAGCAAGAGAAATAATTGTTACAGCAAGGGACGAATAGTAAACCAATGTCTTATTGAAAAATAGTACGGATTTATCTGAATATGTAAAATACAAAAAAATCTGTATATACAACACTAAAACTGTCTGCATAATGAACTTGCTCTTCCCCATCCAATTCGCACCAACAACTTTTTTTACACTGGAACAGATCTGCCGTATTCCGGAAACCAGCAGTTCCCTGAATAAGATTAACAGCACCATCCATAATGGAATAAGGCCCAAATCCACGAAAATAAAGAAAATCGTAAGAATCAGCATTTTATCTATAAGCGGGTCAAAAAGTGTGCCAAACACCGACTTCTGGTTTTTTTCTCTTGCAATAAACCCATCAGCCCAATCTGTTATGACTGCAACCAAAAAAAGCAAAATGCTTATCAGGATATGATTTGGGTTCTTTGAGTAGAGAAGGAATGCTATGACCGGTACTAATAAAAACCTGCTAATTGTTAAAATATTGGGTATTTTCATATTATGAAAAATGATTAATATCTCTATTTTTATATCTTTCTAGATTATAATCAAATTGACATTATATAGTAAACTTTATTAACAAACTTATTTTCCTAAGATTATGGATATTGACGAAGAAAATAAGGAACTAAGGGCATTGCTGGACAAAGGTTCCTCAGAAAGTGATTATATTAAGAGTCTAAATATTGTTGTAGGAAATAATGATCATGAAAATGTAGTCAAAGCCATGAAAAAGTTTGGAGAAAGGGTTTTGTTTTGTACAGGAAACCACGCAATGAGAAACTACGGATTCTTAGACAAGTATTTGACCCTATTTGATAAGCATAATTTTAAAGTAACACATTATGATAATATTTCCCCGAATCCGACCTTGAAGCAGATGGAAGAAGGCCTCATTGTAGCTAAAGATTTCCATCCCGATTTCATTTTTGCTCTAGGTGGAGGCTCAGTCATTGATACGGCAAAAGCAATAAGTGTTGGATTGTTTGGAGATGTATGGGATTTTGTTGAGAAAAAACAAGACATTAAAAAAGCAATCCCTATTGTTGCTAGTTCAACTACATCCGGGACTGGAAGCCATGTAACATCCTACGCAGTAATTACAAATACAGACACTCTGGAGAAAAAAACTCTTAAACATGGATTACTGCTGCCTAAGTTATCAATTGTCGATTTGGATATAGTTAAACATATGCCAAAATACATTATCTCAACTGCTGGATTTGATGTTTTATGTCATGCAACGGAAGTGTTTACAAGAAATGATTGCACAAAAATAGCAGAAGGGTTTTGCATCGAATCATGCAAATTAATAAAGGAAAACCTAGTGCCTTCTTACAATAATGATTCTATCAAAAATAAGTTAGGAATGATATATGCGGATATATATGCAGGAATAGCGCTGGCATTGATAGGCACTCATGTCCCTCATGCAATATCTCATCCAATTTCAGCAAGATTTCCAAACATTGATCATGGCCTGTCATTAGCTTATATCACACCGGAGACTTCCCAAAAAATGATAGAAAAAAACGATGATAATTTAAACAAAAAATTTAGGTTTTTATCGCATACTTTGGGTGGAGGATCCGATTTCGTCAGGACAATAAAAAATTACATCACATTATTAAAACTGAATGGAGCCAACACTTTCAATGATACAGACTGTGAATCGATATTCAAGGATACTATGGGTTACAGAAAAAGCAGCGTTGACAGGAGCCCCGTTAAATTATCAGAGAGCGATATAAAGGATATTATTTTTAATTCTCTAAAAAAATAAAATATATGTTATTTGAACAATCTGCTCATCCTACATTTAAAATAATCTATTTTGTTTGATTTATTGAATAGTATTAATTCTTTTATTATTGCAGGTGTGATTTTGAATTTCGAATTTGTAATAATATTATTTTTACTTTTAAGATTTTTAAATAAATCATCCAAAGACTTGAAATTATTCACTTCCAAAAGAACATTGCCTACATCGGTCAAAAAATGGGCATCAGAGCCAACAATTATTGGTTTACTTTCCAAATTTTTTTTATGAAAATTATCGGCTGCTTTATTTATAGAATTCGTTGTCGATCCATTGTAAATTTCATAAAAATCAACTAACTTTAGGCATCTTTCTGTATCCTTTATTTTAGAATTTAATAAACCCATAGATTTTATAAAAGGATGAGGAAGTCCTATAAATGTCCCATACTCTTTTCCTTTTTTAATTATATCTAAAGCACCTATGTTTAATCTATATAAATCCTTAGTTTTATTTTTTCTTATCACCTCTTCATAAAATTTAACTAAATCCTCTTTTTTAGTACAGTAAAATAAAATATGTATGCCTTCTGAAGAAGCAGCTTCTATTCCTGGGATTACCCTCATCTTCTCATTAAATTTTTGCGATTTCAAATAACCTGAAATTTCATTATGGTCTGCAATAGCAATGTAAAAGTCTTCTTTCTTGGCCTTGTTAAGTATATCCTCTACTTTTAAATTACTGTCATTTGAAAATTCAGTATGTACATGAAAATCTATTCTCTTTACCATTTTTTTTTCAAAAGTTTAAATCCGCTATATGAGATTGCTAGTATTGTTGTAATTAAACTTAGCGATACCGCAACTCCAACTTGATTGAATATAGCCCCTATTGGAATGATAACTCTAGAACCACCCCATAATTCTGTTTTTGTTTTTTCATTTAAAACATATAAGATTATAGTTGTAATAATTAATGTAATACTTATTTTCATAGTTGCAGGAAAGATTAGTCCGATAGAAAATGCTAAGGAAATAATAGATAATAAATCCATGCCCTTATCATATAAATGGCCCAACTTAGTGTAAGAATTTGTAGCTCTTGCAAAAATCCCATCAAATAAATCAATAAAGACCATAACTAATGACAGTATTATAACTTCCCATAAGCTTTTATTATAAGCGAACCATATCATTAGCATGACTATTGGCAATTGGGAAAGCGTAAGATGATTTGGTCTTAATCCAAGAGAATAAGCCTTTTTAAATGATACTTGCAGCTTTTTTTCGATAGATTTGCTAGCTATTTCAGCAATTAATATTTTCACCATTATGTTAATCTCCATAGTTGATTATTTAAATATATTTGCTTAATAAAATATAAATGAAAAATAAGACATTTCATATATTCAAAAATAACAAAATTTATAACTGATGCATAGTTTTACGGTTCTTTAATATTGTAGATTTTAAATTTAGTTGATTTACCATGGTTTATCCTATTTTCAAAAGAACAGCCATACCGATTATAAGGTTATTCCTCAAGGAAATAAGAGGTATGGAAAATATACCTAAAAAAGGCCCTTTTATTATAACTTCTAATTATGGAAGCTACTTAGACATTTGGCTGTTGATTTCAATAATAGCCCATAGTAGGGATAAAAAAATACATTTTCTTGCAAAAAAAGGTCGTTTTTGGAATTTTGGAGGGAGAAAATTACTGACTGGTTGGCTGAGTGCAGTTATTGTAGAAGGAAGAAAAGAAGAAGCATTCCAAGACCTTTTATCCTTATTAAAACAAGAAGAGATAGTTGGTATTTTCATAGAAGGTCAGAGAAGCTCTAATGGTGATTTAAATAAAGGAAAAACAGGCGTTGTAAGGTTGGCTCTTACATCCCATGTTCCAATCCTGCCTGTGGGGATAATGGGGACTTTTAATATAGCACCTAGAAACCAGTTAATACCACGTTTAAAAAGGGCAAAAATTCATATAGGCAAACCAATCTATCTGGATAATTATCACCAACAAAAGATAGACAAAAATATTTTAAGGAAATTGACAGACGATGTGATGCACGTTATATCAAAGCTTACCAGTAAGCCCTATAACTATTAAATATAAGTTCAAATATTCTATATAAAATGAAATACGACCTACACAACCATACCCATTACTCTCCTTGTGGTAATATTAAGCCAGAGACACTTCTTAAATTAGTAAAGAAAAAAGGCATGAACGGAATAGCAGTGACTGACCACAATATGATAAAAGGTGCACTTAAGGTCAAAAAACTCAATAAAGACAAGGAGTTTGAGGTTATTATAGGGGAAGAGATTGATACAAATTACGGAGATGTTCTTACGTACTATCTACACAAGGAAATAAAAACCAAAGATTTTTTTTCTGTTGTTGATGAGGTAAAAAAGCAAGATGGATTGGTAGCAATCCCTCATCCTTTTAGGGTCTCAGTAAATCCTAACCTTAAATTCCGTTATCCAATAGAAAAGATAAAAAACAAGATAGATGCCCTAGAATGCTTCAATGCCCGCATGCTTTTTTCTCAAGACAATAGACGAGCACAAAAATTATCTAAAAAACTCAAAATTCCAGGTATTGGAGGGAGTGATGCTCATTTCATATTTGATATCGGAAGAGCATATACAATCTTTGATAACCACCTAACATTAAGAGAAGCACTAAAAAAGAATAAAACAAGCTACGATGGAACAATTTTTTATGGATGGCTTAGCGGATCATTGAGTTTTCTAAAGAGAAGGTTTTTCTGAAATGCAGAATATAAGCACATTTAGAACTAACTCCTACCAAAAGAAATAACATTCAACGGTTTCTTGGACATCTTAACAATAACTTTCTGTCCTGCTTTGAATACATGCTCCGCGCTTAGGGAATCTGCGATTACAATACCTCCCCCAACTTCAAATTCAACTTCTATTTTCTCATTTCTGTTTAAAATATTGTTTACTAAGATGCATTTTGCAGAAACTTTGCCGCAATACGGCTCTCTTACCATGTATTGGAACTTATCAGAGCTTAAAGGCAATGCTTTTCCGCCAGCGCTTTTCATCCATGCATAGCTTCCGGCTGCAGTCGAGATTATAACTCCGCTGCTTTTCTGCCTTTCTTTCTTACCTTTCAGAGTTAGGTAATACCTTGCTGTATGGTACTCTTTTTCCGAGGATATATAGAATTCATTCAATGCCAGCTCTTTAACCTTCTTTTTCTCTATATATGCTTCCAATCTATGAAGTTTTCTTATACTGTACTTACCCTTTAATATCCTTCTGAATTTTCTCTCAAAATCCTTTTTATCGGAGGTCATGAAGAATCCTTCCTTCAACTTAGGATCGGAATTAACCCCAAACACAGGAGTTCTGTCAAAAACAAAGTGAGAAGTCCTTAAAAAAGTCCCATCACCACCCACAGCAATTATCAAATCTTTATTTTGAAACAATTTCTTACTCAATTTTTCTCTGTTTGCAATCTTATAATTGATTTTGTATTTTTTTAATGTATTTTTTACTATTTGTAATGTTGATTTTTCTTGTTTATTTGCTGGTTTGGCGTAGACCACAAGAGTATTATTGACTTTCATAGTTAAACTAAAATTAACGAACTTATTTAAATTTTTGTTTTTGAACTATATCCGTAGAATTTATAAATTCTCTTACATTTCCCAAAATACTTTTGAGGTTTTTTGATGAATAATCCATTAGTTCATATAATTAACAAAGAAATATTTAGACAAAAGAGAAATATAAGAGCTGTAGGTATGGATTTAGACGGAAATCTTACCGATATCCATAGACCAGAAGTATACTCATTATTGTGGGATAGGACATTGGATTTTCTGCCAGAAGATTTAAGAACACATTTAGATGGCCATAGCTTTGACGATATGAGAACAATCGCAGATTTCAAATTAGGATGGTTTCTTGATATGGAACTTGGTTATTTAGTTTTACCTGATAAAGGTGGGAAAATTATTGCAGTTAGAAGGGGAAACGAACCTGTCAGAAGGGAAGAAATTGCCAAAATATATGGAAATGGACGCGAAATTAATATTTCTCAAGCGTTAAATCCAGATCATGAAAAACCAAGATTTTTGCCTTATTCTGATGGGTATGATCTTATAGAGGGAGTTATTAAGTCAGCAATGACAAGAATGGATGGTCCCCCAACAATAAGATCTATCCAGCAACTTGACCGCGCTTTATATTTGGCTCATCACTCTGAAAATGGTTTTAAACAAGATTTGATGGAAAATCCAGAAGCTTATGGGATTAGTCCTAATGAAAAATTAAGGGACTTCCTCGCAGGATTAAAGGATAGGTATGCTGTATTTTTGTTAACTAATTCTCATCAAGAATATACAGAAAGAATTCTAGAAGCTTTGGATATACTTGAATATTTCGATTTGGTTATAGCTGACGCTAAGAAACCTGCTTGTTTTTCTGCAGAACGTCCAGAAAAAAAGGCTCTATGGGAACAACTTGCTGCTATAGGAATAGACTCTCCTGAAGAAGTATTCTATATGGGAGACCATTTATATAAAGATGCAATATCTGCACACCAATCTGGTTTCTTGACGGGGTTAAGAATGAGGCGTGATGATATTACTGAAGTTGAACGTAAACTTGGAAAATATGCTGGCATGAGATTTGAAACAGATGGTCACATGATAAGACCCACAACTGATGCTAATGAAGAAACCCATGAAGGCTTAAATCATATTCTTTTTCAACTTCGCAATCATGTTCATGTTCTCGCAACAAAAGTTCAGAATTTAGAACCAGTTTTACTTTATTGATTTTCCAAGAAGTTTATCATACTAACCAAACCCTCATTAACAGGGCATTTTATCCCATATTTCTTGCCAAGCTCGACAACAGCGCCATTTAAATAATCAATCTCTGTTTTTTTGCCTTTAATTATATCTTGATGCATCGAGGATAGGTTTCTTGAACCTTTAATTGCATTGTTTATAGCATCAACAGAACCAATATTTACATCTACGCCATCTTTACTGGCAACTTTTAGGCACTCATCAAATATTAATTTTTTTAGAGGATTTAATTTTTCATCTGCTGTTGCACCATTATCTATTCTTAATATAGCAGAAACAGGGTTAAGTACGCAATTAACTATCAATTTTTGCCATATATCTTTTTTTAAGTTTTCAGAGACAACAGCTTTCAATCCGCATTTGTTGAAATTATCAGCTATCTCCTTGCTTTTGACGTTGTTTTCAATCTTGGTATAGCTTAAATTATTGAATTGCACAACTCCAGGTTCCAAAAAAGTAGCCCCAACAGCAGTTATACCTCTTAAAACAGTGCATCTATTCCCAACAATTTCTTTTACGATATCTTCGCTATACAATCCATTCTGCATGCATAGGATTACTGTATTTTTTTTAATAAGGTCTATTATGGAATTTATTGCATCTTTGCTGTCATGAACTTTTGTTGTAAGCAATATTAATGTGTTGTCTTCTATTTTTTCTATTGCTGTTGTTGCTTTTAATTTATATGTGCTATTTTCTTCACCAGTTATTTTTAGTCCATTTTTGTTTATCTTCTCTACATGTTTCTGCCTGGAAACTAATGTAACATCATTTATCTTTGACAGTTTTGCCCCATATAAACTTCCAATAGCTCCTGCACCTAGAATTATAGTTTTCATTCTTACTCAATCACTATTGCTACTTTGCCAGGCATTGCCTGTTTTGCCTTAGGTTCTTGTGTTTCTTTATCAACAATCTCAACATCACATCCAAACTCTTGCTTAAAGTCATCCAGTGAACCTTTCAAAGCATCAACTTCTTTTTTCCTATTAACAACAACCTTAGGTAGCTTAGTTTCATCCTTAGCCAACCTAGGGATGATTTTTGAGATATCTTTCATATAAGTACCGAAATCTTTTGAAAATGCTTTCATTATCTCTCCGATATTCCTTGTTTTTTCCATTTCTTTTTTTAGCCTCTTAATAAAATCATATTTCCATGATTCAGCAACAAAAATCCTTATCACATTAGGTTTTTCTATCTTTGCCAGCTCCATGACAGAATAAATATCTTTTTTAGTAGTTTCTAAAACTTCTTCTAAAGCTTCTGCCTGCTTGTCAATCCTGCTTTCATCATATCCTGGCCATTTTTGTAGAGAAGCAAAACTTTTGCCATCTATTTTTTCCCACAATTCCTCGGAAATATGGGGTGTAAAAGGATTTAGCAACAATATCAAATTCTTGACACATTCTCCAAATACTTTTTCATTACCGCTATATTTAGAGAGCTCATTTACAAATTCCATTATTTTTCCTATAGCTGAGTTATACTTAAAATTTTCAATATTTTCTGTGACATTCTTTATCGTGGAATTCATCTTGCTCAAGATAAATTTGTCTTTCTCATCCAGTTTATCTTTTGCATAACTTCCTAATGAAATGCTTTTGAGATTATCATTAACTAAATTATAAATTCTGTTCAAAAACCTATATGCACCATTAACACCTTTATCATTCCAATCTAATTCCTTCTCCGGCATCGCTGCAAACAAAATAAACAATCTTCCGGTATCTGGGCCGTATTTCTCGGTTATCTCAGCAGGATCAACAACATTTCCTATGCTCTTGCTCATCTTTGCCCCATCCTTGATAACCATGCCCTGTGTCATTAATCTTGAGAAAGGCTCATCCACATTAGTCAAGCCTAAATCGCGTAAAGCTTTTGTGAAGAACCTTGCATACAATAGATGCAAAATAGCATGCTCTATACCTCCAATATACTGGTCAACAGGCATCCAGTATCCAGCAGCTTTCTTGTCAAAAGGTAATTTTTTTTCATCAGGACTGCAATACCTGAAAAAATACCATGAACTATCAACAAAAGTATCCATTGTATCAGTTTCCCTGCGCGCTTTACCCTTACATTTAGGGCATTTCACATTGACAAACTTATCAGAAGTTTCCAATGGATTTCCTGCACCGGTAAACTTGACATTCTTCGGAAGCTTGACAGGTAGATCTGAATAAGAAACAGGAACCACACCGCATTTAGAACAATGAATCATCGGAATAGGAGTTCCCCAATATCTCTGCCTGGAAATCAGCCAGTCTCTTAATTTATATTGCACAGTTCTTTTTCCATATTCATTTTTCTCCATCCATTTTGATATTGGTTCTATTGCATCTCTGTTACCCATACCAGAAAATTTCCCGGAATCAAATAATATTCCATCCTCTACATATGCACGACTCGCTTTGCTTGCATCAATTCTCCCACCATCCTCGGAAATGACAAATGTTAATGGAATTTTATATTTCCTTGCAAACTCAAAATCCCTTTGGTCATGGGCATCAGCCATCACTATTCCAGTTCCATATCCGGTTATGACAAAATTAGCAACGTAAATTGGAACTTCTTCACCATTGACAGGATTTATTGCATATTTTCCCAAGAAACAGCCAATCTTGTCTTTGCCTTCCGGAGTTGTCCTTTCTGCTATTGATTGCTTCTTTATCTTCTTTATTGTTTCCAAAACTTCTTTCTCATATTTTGTCCCTTTCACCCATTCCAAAACCAAAGGATGTTCAGGAGCAACAACAATGAATGTAACACTATAAACAGTATCCGGCCTTGTAGTAAATGTTGGAATAACCTTTCCAGAATCTTTCAGTTTAAAGAATATTTCAGTACCATAACTTTTCCCAATCCAGTTTTCCTGCATTATTTTGACACGCTTAGGCCAGTTCTCCAGCTTCCCTAAATCTGTAAGCAACTGATCTGCATATTCTGTTATCTTGAAGAACCACTGCTCCAGTTCCTTCTCAGAAACATCATTATGGCATCTCCAGCATTTCCCGTCTATAACCTGCTCATTAGCCAAAACAGTCCCGCAAGAATTGCACCAGTTCACAACTGCATTTTTCCTGTAAGCTAAGCCTTTCTCATAAAACTTAAGAAAAATCCACTGATTCCATTTATAGTAGTCTTCTGTGCAGCTCTGTATCTGCCTTGACCAGTCATAACTAAAACCTAAGCTTTTTTGCTGCTTTTTTATTTTATCAATATTGTCCAAAGTCCACTTTTCAGGATCAACCTTGTTTTTAATGGCTGCATTCTCTGCAGGAAGTCCAAAAGCATCATAACCCATTGGATAGATTACATTAAAGCCATTCATCCTCTTAAAACGCGCAAGAGCATCCCCTAAAGAATAATTTCTCAAATGGCCCATATGCAATGTCGAGGAAGGATATGGATACATCTCCAAACAATAGAACTTTTTCTTCTTAGAATCCTCTTTAACCTTGAATATACTCTTATCTTCCCACCTCTTCTGCCATTTCTTGGCTATTTTGTTGAAATCTGCCATTTAATTAAAGAAAGAAAGAGTGTTTTAAAGTTTTTCGCTATTCAGAACTTCTTAAACTGAGCTAGTGTATCAATCAAGTCCACATGACCCAAAAATATTGCTCTGCAGCAGTATCTTTCTAAACCCAACTCATCTAAAACTTTCTTGCGGTCTTCGCCTTTCTCAAGCTTTTCCTGGAACTCGTCCCATACCTGCCCTATTGGTTTTCCACAACTCCAACATCTTACTGGAATAATCATTTTCATCCACCTTTGTAGTTTTTACCTGTAACTCTTCTGCCTTTTAGCTCTTGCTTGTCCATGCCTGTTTGGCTTTGAAGGCTCTTTACGCCTGACATCTGCAACTAAAAGATTCCTATCATAATTCAAAAATGCTTCTTTTAATTTATCGTTTTTTGAAAACTCTACAAGCCCTTTTGCTATAGCCAATCTGGAAGCATCTGCCTGGCTGGACATTCCACCGCCAGCAACATTGACGCTTATATTCACTTTATTGATAAGATCACCTGCAATAATCAACGGCTCTCTTAGCTTTAGCCTGGAAATCTTCGGCTCGTAATGATCTAAAATATTATTGTTTACCTTGACTATACCATTTCCGGCTTTGATTGTAGCTCTTGCTATTGCCCTTTTTCTCTTTCCAGATGCTACTACTACCTTCATTCTAACTTTGCCCCTATGTGTTTACAAATCTCTTTTACGCTTATGTACCTGAGGTTTGGAACTTTTTCAACATTAGCGTCCTTTATTGTATCAAATTTTTGATTTTTAAAACTGTCAGGAATACCTATATGGCATTTTATGTTCTTAAAAGCCATTTTTCCCCTTTCCTTTTTGTAAGGTAGCATGCCTCTGATGGATCTTTTTACAAACCTATCAGGCATCCTGCGTGTAAAAGGTCCTTTTGCAGGAATTCCCATTTTCAAAAATCTGTCGGATTGTTCAAAAATTTCAGCTCTATCGCCTGTAACGACGCAGCCCTCGCAATTAACAATATCTACTTTCTCACCTAGCAATACTTTCTTAGCTACATAAGTCCCTAATCTTCCTAATATTAAGTTGTTTGCGTCTATAATCATTTTATCCAATTATCTTAATCTTCTTTCCATTAGGCTTGTCTTTGCTTAAATCCAGTAAAGGCACTATCTCTGCACCTACTTTCTCCAATTTATCTTTTGCCTGCTCTGAAAACTGATAAGCGCTTATAGTTAATTTATGATTCAATGCACCAGTCCCTAAAACTTTCCCTGGCACGATTATAACCTCATTTTCTTTTGTATATCTATTAATTCTAGACAAATTTACTGCCCTTCTGTTCCTAGTAGGCCTTTCCAGATCCAAAGCAACCCTTTTCCATAAGTTTACAGACTGCTCATTGCTTCTCTTCTTCAATTCTCCAATTAAATCCTGCAACAATGGATTTGTGGGTCCTGTCCGTTTCATTTTTACTTAAGCTTCTTTACTTCTTCATCAAATTCATCAAAAGTTTCATCAAAAATCTTCAAAGTCTGGTTCAAAATCTCTTTGCAGCTCAACTGTCCCCAGGATTCTATGTAAAAAATAATATCGTTATCGTATTTGACCTTAACTTCACCGTTTGAAACCTCTTCTACAACACCTGCAAGGTCATACTTGAATAGATTGTCCTTAATGACCTCTAACTTTCCGTTTTTTATCTCAAAAACATTCCCATGTGTTTTTTCCACAATTTCTTCCGGATTCTTGACATTCCCAATTTCAATAACAGGCTTATGCTTGTAATAAGCTAAGCATGGACTCCATTTAGCATGCATCCCTCCTTTACCCAAAACAGCTGTAGCCTCAAGCTCCAGACTCTGACCTTTTAGTAATTTTACAATAGGCATTTTTGGATAAACTGGCTTTACTGCGCTATCCTTGCTTTTAAGCTCAGAAGCATAAACTGTTCCAGAGCCCTTTGGTACTTTTAGGGTAAGTTTGAGTTGGCATCTTGCACAACCTTCTCCATCGCATTTGCATTTCTCAGGCAAATTGTATGATTTTATATCTGTTGTTAGAGGTACTAAGCCAAGTCTATGTGCTACCATCTCATCATACATTATAGAATTGTTTTTTCTAAATTCTACCTCTTCAATAGCCATAGTAGGAACTTCATCTGTCATTATTCTCCTTAATGTATTTGCAAAAGCAGGTGTTTCATCCTTAATAATAAATGAAACCTTCCTTTCTTCCTTGTTGTTTGACAAAACTCTTATTTCCATTTTTTCCTCCTAAATGTCAGTTGTGAAATGTAATCATCATGTGTTGGGGTGGGACACTCACATTAGTTCTGCACTAATGGGGAGGTCCAAGAGTTTAGCGAAGCTAAACTCGCCTTCCCCTCCTACCCCCTTTCTTTCTGCAACCATCATGTGGCAACGGTGTCACATCTTCTATTAAACCGATTTTCAGGCCCATTCTTGATAATGCCCTTACAGCAGCTTGTGCTCCAGGTCCTGGACCTACAGGATCATTATGACCTCCTGGCGCTCTAATCTTAACATGAATTGCATTGATTCCTTTTTCTCTGGCACCTTCTGCTGCTCGTTTTGCAGCGATCATTGCTGCAGTAGGACTGGATTCCATCCTGTCGCTCTTGACAACCATGCCGCCAGAAGCTTTGCTTATTGTCTCGGTCCCAGTAATATCTGTTATATGGATTATAGTATTGTTATATGATGCATAAATATGTGCAATTCCCCATCTTTCTGCCATTTTTATTATTTCTTAACCCCTACCTTTTTCTCTTTTACTTCCTTTTTGTCATCTTTTTTCTTTTTCAGATCATGAGTGCTTGGAACTTTTTCTTTTGCTTCTTCTTTTTTCTCCTTTTGGGCTTTCTCTTCAGTTTTCGGTTCCTTGCTTTCTGCCTTTTTCTCCTCAGCTTTTGCTTTTTTCTCCTTACTCTTTTTCTCCTCTTTAGCTATGACCCTTATAGGATGGCTTGGATTAGCGACAATAGAACCTTGAGCAAATTGAATACTTGCTTCATCATCCAATGGTACAAGATACGAAGGTGCTGTAACTGTTTTATCACCTAATGAGATGTGCTCATGAACAATAAATTGCCTTGCCTGATTGACACTGTTCGCTAAATTTTTCCGGAAAACTAAAGTTTGCAGTCTTCTTTCCATAATATCCTTTAATGTTAATGACAGTACATCCTCTATCTTTGATTCTTTACCAACCAAACCAAGAGATGAAAGTTTTGTCAATAATTGGCTTCTTTCTTTATCCACCTGAGGATTTTTTGTAGTAATAAGATTTTTTGCCTGCCTGGTGAAATTCTTTAAGATACTGTCCATCTTCCAGATCTCATATTTCCTGTTTAACCCGTACTCTTTCAATAGATCTTTCTCTTCTAGAATTCGTTCTTTCTGCCATGGATGGCTCGGTTTAGAGAATTTTTTCCTTTGTCTTCTTGGTGATCCCATTTTTATTCCTTAGTAGGTGGTTTTACAGTTTCTTTCTTGACAACCCCTAACGAAGCTTTTCCTTTATTTCTTCTGAAGTTTGATTTTGTCCTTTGACCGCGAACTGGCAGCCCCATACCATGCCTAACTCCTCGGTAAGATCTGATTTTTTTCAGTCTTTTAACATCATTTTCTTCTGCAAAAGATAAGTTTCCTGTGATGATATGGTAATCTTTCCCGTCTTCGTAGTTTTTTCTCCTGTTAAGCATCCATGAAGGTACATTATATTTTGAAAGGTCATTCAAGACATCATCCAGTTTTTTGACTTCATCATCTTTTAGGTAGCCTGCTTTGGCTGTTTTATTCACACCTGCAATATTGCAAATAAGGTTAGAAAACATGAAACTGACTCCCTTAATTTTTCTAAGGGCATTGCCTATATTTTTATTTCCATCTAGGTCAGTATTCGCAATTCTTACAAAATACTTGAAATTATCGTCCTTTTTCTCTTGATTCTTCTGTTCTACCATTCTAATTATATAACCGAGAATATAGCACTTAAAGCAACCCTGGAAGCGCTCTAATGAACTCGGGCCTAATTAGTAAAATAGGAACTAAGGTAGGTTTATAAAGGTTTTGAAAATCCAGAAAATTTTCAAATATCTAGAAAAAATGAATTTTTCCGCTGATTACTATTAGGATAAGCTCAATAATTTACCAGAATCTCAACATCCTTCCCAAAAATACCCTTCAGATTCTCAAATATCGGCTCTTTGATGAAAACTTTAGAAGGAATCTCAACTTTTGTCAAGGCCTTTTCAAGCTCTTGCAAAGAACTTTTTTGTGTGGTGCCTAAGCTGCCGTCTTCCTTTATCTTTGCCTTGGTAATCTCTTTTTCCTCGTGGTCTATGTCATGTATTATAAAAGCTATATCTCCCAATAAGATTACCTCCCCATACCTGCTGCCATGCTTGACCCTTATCTTTGTCCTTTCTAATTCCCTACCCCTCTTTCTCTGCAGATACTCAACCAAGAATTTTATCAATTCATTAGAGGATTTTTTCATTTTTTCCACTTCCACTCTGGTCAACTTTTTATCATCATAATCTTTCTTTGCTTTGATAATCTCATTAAGGATCCTCAAGAACTTTGCAGGAATCTTTCCCTGGCTTATCAGTTCATCCTCAAACACTTTGACAACTTCCTCATCCTCTACTTTCTCTATGCCTTCAATGCGCAGGACATCCCTTATTATAGTGACTATAGTCTCATAAATCTTTATCATATCATCTTCTTCTTTTATCTTCTCTATCTGCGTAAACAATCTTTTTATTCTTTTGAGATATTTGTCGCTTTCATTCAATAATTCATCAATTTCCTTTCCGGTTACATTTTTTCTTTCTCCATGCTCAATGCCTTTTCTTAGATCTATGACTTTTTCCAGGGTCTTGACAAATTTCTCTTCCAATAATTTTTCTTTATTCACAAAAATCTCTCTCATCAAGGATGCGGTTTCTTTAGGCGCAGGAGGGGGAACACCATGCAGCATCAATGCCGCCTGACTGGGAGTAAGGATTGCATAGTAAACATCTTCCATCCCTATATCTTTAAGTTTCAATTCCACTCTTTTTAACATCTGCTCACCTGAGCCCATGAACATATCTATAGCTTCTGGACTGGGTTTTATCTTTCCCATCTTAAGCAGCTGCTTCCATGCCATGAAAATGCCCCGGTCATAGAAAGGAACACCATCCCTAAGTAAAGTAAATATGATTGGATTTGCTTCCTTTAAGCTGTCCCAGAAATCTGTTAGGATATAGACCTGGATATTCAGTTTGTTCTTTATTCCGGTCATCTCACCAGCTTCAATTCCAATACCAATAATTATGGCTCTTAACTTGTCTTTTAGTTCTGCCCTTGTCATTTTTTTGACATCTGTATCATCAATTACAATCCAGACATCTATATCTGAGCTGGGGGTTGCACGGCCTTGTACTAAACTTCCTGCAAGGACATAGCTTACAATGTACTTTTCGAATTTCTTAAGAACCATAGTTTTATGGACTTCTGCAATTTTGATTGCAGCTAACATGCCTCTGTCAAAAATAGGAGCTGACAAAGACATTAACTGCAGCAATTCATTCTTGCCATCATAACAATTCTGCCAAAGTTCTGACAGAATCACAGCTTGCGGTGTCAAATTCTTGTCAATGTCTTTTGCAATATTATTCATTATGGCAGTTAGTTTATCTTTTAACTCAAATTTAGACATCTTTTTGCTGTCAGAATCATCCACTAGGACAAGAACTCTTATCTTATCCTTATCTACTGGCTGTTTTTGTTCTGCAGGTTGATTTGGAACGTTAGGTTGTTTCTGATCTGTTGGTTTTGGTGGTGGCAGTAAAGCAATACCTACAACATATTTATCGAATTTCTCCAATAACCTTTTCTGGAACTTGTCCAGCTTTGTCTTTATTGTTTTCAGCTTCGCCTGCACATCTTTTGGCAGTTTCTCTAGAGCTGCTTTCTCTTGAGCCTTAATAGGATCCTCTTTTAATTTGGGATTTTCTGCAGCGCTTTTCTTCTCTTCCTTTACAGTTTTCTTTGCCATAATGTGAAATCTATGTTTTTAAGGTATATATAAAGGTTTTGAAAAAGCTTTGCTTTTTCAAATACCTAGAAAAAACATAGTTTTTTCCACTGGTTTTGAAACCATAAGTTTCAAACACCTAGAAAAATAGGATATTTTTCCACTGGTTTTGAAACCCCGAGATGCGAGTGAGCTCGCGAATTGCACGCGAGCCTGCGAGCGTGTCGCAGGCAGGGCGAACTCGCTCTCAATTCACGGTTTCAAACATATAGAAAAAAACAACGAATTATGAGCAATAAATAAAAAAGTTTAAATATCATTATTTCAAAGATTAATAAAATAAGAGGTGATTATATTGGTAACCCCATCAGCATACAAACTTACAGGTCTTGTTGTGTTGTTAGTTGGAGCTTTGTTCTTTCTTAGAGATTTAGGAGTTAACTATATAGGAAACACAAGCGGTTGGACTATACTAATTGTTTTAGCCGGTGCAGGACTATTGGCGGGAGATTTCCAGTTAAATAACCTGGGCAAGAAAAAATAATTTATTTCTTTTTTTGTTTATTATAAAAATTTTCCACCATTTTTAAAGTAGATATATCACTAGGATCTCTATCTTCCCTTAATCGTATTACTCTCGGAAATCTCAATGCAAAACCAGAGTTATATGTCGGGCTTTTTTGTATTTCTTCATATGCAACCTCAATAGCAATCTTAGGTTTGATAACAACACTTTTCCCTTCTTCTTTTTTTATTAGGGGCTTTAGCAGACCTGTCATTTCCGCAAAACTAAGCCCTTCTTCTCTCTTTTCCTTAAGCCCGGTGCTCGCTTTCCCTAATTCCAGAAAATTCCCACGATGCCTGCATGCTAATGTATAGCTGCTCAACCATTTTGATCTCTTACCCTCACCCCATTCTGCTCCTATGATTACTAAATCAAGATTTTCCTTCGTTTCTTTCAACTTGACCATAAAGCCGACTCTGCCCCCTGGTTTGTATGGTGCATCAAGCTTTTTAATCATCAAGCCTTCATTCCCAGAATCAATGGCATCTTTGTAAAATTTCTCAACGTCTTTTTTATCTTCAGTCACAATGCTTTTTGCAACCTTGATCTTTTTTGGGGCATTTTTAACTATCCTTCTTATTATCTTTTTTCTGTTTTCAAAAGGCTCATTGACAACACTTTTTCCTTTATAGTTTATTATATCAAAAACATTCACCTCAACCGGAAATTCTTCTGCCATCTTCTGGATATCATATTTCCTCTTTATCCTTTGGGAAATGCTCTGGAAAGGTAGGTATTTCCCTGTCTTTTTGCTGTAACCGACTGCCTCAGAATCAAGTATAACCTGCTTTTCATCAACATGTTTTTTTACAGAATCAACAACCTCTGGAAACTGGTCAGTAACATTCTCCAATCTCCTTGTAAATATCTTAACCTCATTATTATTTTTGTGTATCTGCATCCTCATTCCATCATATTTAAACTCAAATTCTGCCGGCTTTCCACACCTTTCAAAACCCTCATCAATATCATCAACCTTCAGCGCAAGCATGGCCTTTAATGGTACTCCAACACTCATTGATAGATTTCCAAGCCCTTTAAGCCCATCTTTTTTTGCTGCTTCTGCTACAGGTCCAAAATCATTTGTAATATCATAAGCTCTTTGTACAGCATCAACATATTCATTGTACTTTTCTCTGTCTTCAATCTCAATTTTATTTTCTCCTTTGTCATATCTTACCTTCAACTTATCGCCAAAAAAGGCCCACGCAATAGAATCCCTTATGCTTCCCTCTCCAACTCCAATCCTCATATCATTAAGAATTGTCCTTACAATATATTTTGCTTCATTAGGCTTTGCAGATGTCAATAGCTCTGCTACCAAAGATATTTTTTTATCAACAGAACCTTGCCCTTCAATCGTGACAAGTTTTCTTAAGTTGCTAAGAACCTTATTGACTGTAAGCTCATGAGAACCCAATGTGTTCTGCTTCTTTTTCTTGATTAAGTTATGGGAAACAGTCCCTAAATCCCCTGTTTTCTTCCACTCTGAGTTTATCTTATTTTTTGTTTCTCCGGAAGCTACATTAATAGCTTTAAGCATCATCTTCGATGCCATTCCTATCTCCCTTTCATCCCATCTTGGAAAAACTCTGCCTTCAAGCAGCAAAATAGTATCTCCAAAATCTTCCAGATTCACATCTTTAAGAAACTCAGAAATGATATAAGTATGCTCAAGTCTCTTTGTTGTAGCCTCTAGCTTCCCATATATCTCAACAAGCTTTGAGTAGTGCATATTAAATTACAATATTAAGAACTTTAAAAATATATCTGCTTTGGCACAATCCAAAACAATAAATTTATTAATGATAAACTTAAGAATATATTGCATGGAAGTATTTGATGCTATAAGGTCAAGAAGGAGCATAAGGAAATACCAAGACAAACAAGTTCCTTGGGATAATATAGTAACTATAATGCAGGCCGGCAAATACGCTCCTTCTGCAGGAAACCTACAGAACTGGAAATTTATTGTTGTTAAAGATGACACTAAACGCCAAGGTATTGCAAAAGCATGTTTAGGGCAGGATTGGATGGAGCAAGCTCCTGTTTTCATTGCCGTGATTGGTGAACCAGAAAGAGCAAGAATGTATTATGGCACAAGAGGTGCTAGGCTTTATACAATACAAGGATGTGCAGCTGCAATAGAAAATATGCTTCTTACAGCCCATAGCCTGGGATTAGGAACTTGCTGGGTAGGAGCCTTTGATGAAGATGAAATATTCCGCATACTCAACTTAGCAGAAGAAAAGATAGTGCAAGGCATAATAACCATAGGTTACCCTGATGAAAAACCAGAAGTTCCTCCTAAGTACAGGATAGAGCACATGATGTTCTTTGAGAAATGGTGGGGTCGTCTTGAAAACCCGAAAACACATCTTGGATGGTGGTCTGCTGGAAATAAAAGGATTGTAGATCAAAGCAAGAAATTAATTAAAAAAACACATAAAAAGATCAAAGAGCATGTTAAAAAGAAGTCAAGTAAGAAGAAATAATCTGATTCTTATTTTAAAAAAATAAAAAATCCCTCTTACGAGGGACCAAATGCCTCCATACTTAAAAACGTTGGGGGTGGTTTTTTAGAAATGGAGGCATAGAAAAATACACCTCAAAGGGTGCCACCACAAAGACTAAAGGGTGATCATTCATCTAAAATCTCTATGCCTAATTCCTCTGAAATTTGCTGCACTTCAGGGCTAGCTTGCATTGGGCTCGCTTTTCCTAAGATCCATGGACTCTTTACTCCGGTCACTATGGTCATAACCGTAAGTTTGCCTTCCATATCCTCAGCAACTCTAGCTCCCCATATGACATTTGCATCCACATCTAAGCTTTCTGTAACTAACTCTCCAACCTTGCTTATCTCATCCAATGTCATATCTGGCCCGCCAATGATATGTATCAAAGCTCCTGTTGCGCCTTTGTAATTTATATCCAATAAAGGATTTTGTAAAGCGCCTTTTACAGCTTCATCTACTCTATTAGTTGTATCAGAAGCACCGACACCGATTGCAGCTACTCCTCCATTCTTCATTATTGCCCTTACATCCGCATAATCTAAGTTTACCAAACTTGGTACAGCTATAGTTTCCACTATGCCTTTTATCATTGTAGCCACAAGCTCATTTGCAACAGCAAAAGCCTGTTGTATAGGCAAGTTTCCGGCAATATTCACTAATCTGTTATTATCTATTACAATTACTGTATCAGAAACATCTCTTAGCTGCTCTAAACCAAACTCTGCTTTATCTACTCTGGCTTTTTCAATCTTAAATGGCATGGTCACAGTTCCAATAACTATAGAACCTGTATCTTTAGCTACCTGCGCAACTATTGGAGCTCCTCCAGTTCCTGTTCCGCCTCCCATACCTGCACATACAAAAACCATATCTGATTCTTTCAAACATTGTTTTACTTCCTGCAGGCTTTCTTTCGCGCTTTCCGCACCTTTCTCAGGAAATCCACCACAGCCTAAGCCTCTGGTAACTCCAGTTCCCAGCAGAAATTTCTGGTCTGCATTTACAATATTCAAATGCTGCTGGTCTGTATTACATGCTATAATCTCGGCGCCTTTTACGCCCTTGTTGTATAGCCAGCCGACCATATTGTTGCCAGCTCCTCCTACACCTATTACTCTTATTTTTGCCTGCCCTACCTGCATGCCCTCAACTTTATTCTCCTCACTAGTCTTTATTGCGTTTTCCACCAAAAAATC
>CEPX01159747.1_pt1 | contig 30769 bp, 14 predicted proteins | sample 361361 | NCBI WGS metagenome assembly CEPX01 (sample SAMEA2619974, study PRJEB7988) | marine metagenome | biome: marine biome (ENVO:00000447); feature: mesopelagic zone (ENVO:00000213) & marine oxygen minimum zone (ENVO:01000065); material: "saline water (ENVO:00002010), including plankton...
AGACCTATGGAAAGTGGTGTTCTTAATAAAGGTGAAGAGAAGAAAATGCTTGTTCTGGCAAAACTTATAGAAACATCTGTGGGCAAGCCAACAGGTAAAGATTCTGTTGTGTGTACTTGTGTGTCTTCTGATCCCGTGGATGGTGCTGTGGATAATACTTTTCATAGAGCAAGATTAGAAGGTATGTTTAAAAGGTTGGGTTGGAATATAAAGACAATTGAAGAAGGTCATGCTGTTATTTTATCAGAGAGACCTGTTTTAATAGAAGAAGATGGTTCAGAATCTCCTTATTCTGGTATTGGAGTTAGTTTTGGAGCAGGAAAGGTAAATTGTGTTTTAGCTTATAAAGGATTGCCAATTATAGGCATGAGTGCTGCCAGGAGTGGTGATTGGATTGACAAGAAAGTCAGTGACCAAACCGACACCCCTGTTGCCCAAGTCACTAAAATTAAAGAAACTAAGTTAGATTTTAATAATATCGACTATGATGATGATGTGGTTTTTGCTCTAGAGGCATATTATACCAACATGCTTCAGTATGTATTTAAGAATTTTTCTAATAAGTTTGCAGAGGTAAAGAGTCAATTTGAGACACCTTTGGATGTGGTAATAGCAGGGGGAACAAGTACTCCTAAAGGGTTTAAAGAGAAAGTGACTTCCGTAATAGAGGAGATGGACTTGCCATTTAAGGTGAAAAATGTGATTCACTCAGAAGATCCTAGAAATGCTGTGGTTAAGGGTCTGTTAACACAAGCTATAATTACACAGAAGAAATTGTCGCAGAACAAGTTGGAGGAAGAGTTAGCGTAGATAAATAAAGGTTTTTAGGGATTATCAAAAGAAGTTATATTAATGAATATAGCTTCTTTTTTTATTAGGAGAAATCATGGGCTATTGTACTAGGGCAAACATAGAGCTTGTTCTTGCTCAATCATTAACAAGTGCCACTAGTCGTGGTGTTGATGGACTGGGATCTCTTGTTCCCCTTATAGATGTTGGAAATACTTTAGATAATAATTTGATTACGAATGATGTAGTGGATTTCTATATTCAGCTTGCTGATAGTGAAACTGATGCCACTTTGAGCCAGTTGTATAAAACTCCTTTCTGTCAGACTGCTGATTTTGAGACAGTTTTGTTTGCAGATATAGATGATCATAACCTAAGTATAGTATTAGAAGAGACATGTCCTCTAAGTGTTGGAGATTCTGTTATATTGACGGATGGAACTAACAAAGAAAAACATACGATAGATAATATTTTAACGCCAACTATGTTTGGGACAGAAGATGAAATAGGTTTTGATTTTCCTGCTGAGACTAGGGTGATCCGAGTATCTTATCCAGATCCTATTAGGTATATATCTGCCCGAATGTCAGCGGCCACCATTTATGATAAATACTTTTCTGCGGAGGTTTCTCCTGGGACATCTAAATATGGGCAATATTTAAGAGAGATTGCTCGTCAAGATTTAAATAATATTTTAAGCGGAAGAACAATTTTACACGGACAAGAAAGAATAGGAAGAAGATTTTACAATCCTACTCTTGTGGAACAATATGGATTGCCTATGGGAACTGATCCTATAAGAGATATTGACCAATTAACGAAAGGATAAGAATGCCTGGAAAAGAAGATATAACAGATTACTTAGCTAAAGTAGCTGGAAACATGTCAAAGTATAGTACTGAAGTTGAAATGTTCAGCGGTGTGATGCCTTCAACAACAAGATTGGCTGATGACGGTCATGGTGCTAGGGTTAATGCCCGTATAGACAACGGTTTAAAAGGAAAAGGATTTAATGAAGAAGGTACTCCTCCTGAAGAGTTAGAAACAGTAGAACAGGATACGGAGGATGAACTTATTAATAGGGTTGTAGAAGAGTTATTAGGAGAATAGATTTATGGCAATGGAAGGCGTATTAGATGGAGTCAGGCGGGCTATTCACAAGTGGGTAAACACGACTTCTCCAATTACAGCCAATGTAGATATAGGTGATACTTTAATTACCGTATCAACTACAAATAGATTTGCTACTGGTGACACAGTGATGTTGGGGAACGCAGCCGGTTATGAAACAGGTCTTTCTGTTGCTAGTGTTGTAGATGATGTTACTGTTGAATTAGAGACTCCGGTTTTGAATAGTTGGACAGTAGATGGTACTAATACAGTATTGATAAAAGCTGTTAATGACCTTTTTGTTAGAGCGATATATATTGGGGATCCGGAAGTCATACCAATGTATCCTGCTATTACTGTTAATGGTGTAAGTCGGTCGTCTGAATGGTTGACTTTGGAAAGCACCACAGAGAGATATGAACTAGAGATTAATGTGTTTGTTAGAGATTCTTCTCATGAAGAAGGTTATAGGTTTTTGTTGAAGTTAACTGATTTGATTCAGAGGGGATTGAAGGCGAATATAACTCCTCTGGTAAGTGATTATACTGTTACTTCTTTAACAGAAGATGCAGATGATGGAGATATTGTTATACGTATTAATGATAGGGATTTAATAGAGGTTCTTCCTTCTAGAATTATTTTGGAAGACCAATTTGATCATCAAGAGAACTGGGTAACTCGTGTTTATGATGAAAATCCTACTGACGAGACTGCCGCGATTCAATTATTTGACTCTGTTTGCAAGACATTTACACAGGCTGATACTACTGTAATCGTTCCTAAACGCTTTATTTATAACTCCTGGCCTCATGAAATTAACTATGGAAAGATACATAAGGGGGAATTACTTAAGGCATCTACAATTAGATGGTTTGCTCAGGAGGAAGAACCACAGTTATTTAGAAAAGAGGAATTGAAATTAAATTAGTGGAATAATATAAAAAGGCTATTTTTCTCGAAAAAATAAATATTTTATTAGAGGAAAATAAAGGACAAAAAAATAAAGGTATAATATTAAATAATTGAAATAAATGAAGTAAAGTAGTTTGTTTTAAAGTGTAAGAGATTATAGGAGAATAGAAAATGGCTCAGTTACCAGAAACACTTTATGTCTCATTTGCAGAAGCTTTTGATGCATCCAGGAGAGATATTTTAGCAGCAGATGATGATATCCAGGCAGCTTTGGATGCTGTAGTGGATATTACCACCGCTACCACAAGTGCTGTGGATATCGAGTTGGCTCTTTTGAGTCCAACTAATACTGCTAAAAACGCTACAACCATTACCGTGAATAGTACGACAAATTTACTAACAGCAGTTAGGGCTATTAATGATTATGTTATCACAAACAGTACCTCAGCAGCTGCTGATGTTTTGGCAGATTTTGTTAATGTTAGTGTCTCTTGGACAAGAGGACAGGCACCGTTTCATTGGTGCAACTTGAGTACGGATGCAGGATACGACACGAGCACTTGGACTTGTGAAGCTACTTAATTCTTATTTATAGAATTTAAAAAGAGATTATGTTAAACGTAATATATAATAAGTTTGGAGATTAGATATGCCAGGTTTACCTCATCCATTTTTTGGTAGTCCACCAGCTTATCTGGGTTTTATTGGGTTTGTGCGTTTCCAGCAAGCACCTATTAACTCAGAGTTGCCAACCGATGCCAAAACTATGCCATCTGCTGTTATTAGGGCTACATCTGCTGACATTGCTTTAAGTCAGGAGATCACACGACCAGATGTAATTGATAGTCGATATGATAGGACTCTTTACCAGTTGGGTCCACAGCTTGTTGAAGGTAACGTCTCCTTCCCGGCTACATATGATATTGGCTCAACAACGGCTTTAACTGGTAGTAATGTTGCTCTTGTAGAGGGTTTATATCGTTTGGCTGTTTCCAGAACGCCTGGCGCCGGACTGCTTAACCCAATTGACATCGATATTAAATATGCTGAAAACTCATTATCTAATGAGGCAGGGTTTATTTATGACCAGTGTATTTTGAATACTTGGCAATTTTCTGTAACCCAGTCGGAACTTGTTAATATTTCTATTGATGTGGTGGGTGTGACTCGTGAATTAGCAACTGAAGCTCAATTAACTCCTCCAGGAACAGATGTTTTACAGAACACTCGTATTGTAACGTGGAACGATGCTCGTGTTGAGGTTCGTGAAGGTTCTCGTGGTGGTTTTGGAACCATCAGTGGTGAGTTTATTCGAAGTTTTGAAGCTAATATAAATAACAACGTAAATAGGTACTACACGTTGAACGGTCGTTTGTTCCCACAAGCAATTGCTCCTACAAAACGTGACGTATCAGGTAGTATGGTTCTTATTGGTAGACATAAAGACTTGGGTGGTTTGGCTGTTTCTAATGAGAATTTCTGTGCTGAAGATACTCAAGTGGCATTTGGTTTTGCAACAAATGTTACAAATGCCGATCCAGATAGAGACTGTGCAGCAGGTTTTGGTGTAACAATGCCTAATGTTGTATTCGAAATCGAAACGATTGGTTTAACTAACGATTTATTTGAATCTACTGTCAACTGGCACGCTCTGTTGGCATCAGGTACTGGTACTGGCGAACAAGATATCATGCTTAGTACCCTTGATACAACTGTCTTTAGTTTCTAAGTTATTTTGTGTTTATAGCTTACAGAAGTATGGGGGGATTACTTCTGTAAGCTATTCTTTTCTTTCTTTTTTTCCGATAAATACATATTAGCACTTTTGCTGCATACATTATTAATTATTTCATAATTAGAGGAGAATATTATGTCACTACTTGATTCAGATTTTTCCGCGCTACTTGATATAAAACTATATTATATCCAAAAAAGTGTCGGAACAGGGAAGAAATTGATTATTTTAGAAGATAAAAAAGGAGAAGAACTACTTAAACAAGGGAAAGATGATGTAGAGGTTTTGGAAACGAAATGGAGACCTCTTCTTTGGCAAGAAAATAATGAAGTTATGGAACAAGCTTCTGGTGCCGTAAACCCAAATACAGGCGAAAGACAGTTTAATTTTATTGCCTATAGAGATGCCATTGTAAAGAGATGCATTAAAGAGTGGAATATAAAAGATGATGAAAGTAATCCTATTCCGGTTTCCCCTCAAAATATAGACAAACTACCTGCTTCAGTGGTTACTAATTTATACAGGAAGTTTGAGTCTGTTATAGAATATAGTGAGGAAGACCTGGGAAACTAACAATAGCCGCCGCTGACCTGGCAGGCGGCAGGCCAGTTACAGTGAAGCCAGTGCCTAAAGAGATAACTATGTTTTTATTAGCAAAAGAATTCGGTTGGACCCCCAACCAGATTAAATATGCGGAATCAAGAGACATAAAAGGAATAACAACTGTTCTTTCTGCTTATAACAGGGTTAGAAACGAAAAAGCAGAACAGCAAGCTAGAAAAGCGAGTAAAAGGAAATAAAAATGCAAAATCTATTTATTAAAGATAATGATGAGTTTAAGGTTGTATTCTGGGTTGCCACAGATAAAGAAGATGGCACTATTTATTGTGATGTAACAGAAGAGAACCTTAAGGATATAGTTAGAGAAGATAGAGAGTATGAGACAAAATGTTATACAGCCGTGTTTAAGAGACCTTCTTTTGGCGATACTATAGGTTTGTATGATAAAATATTTAGTGTCGATTCAATAGATGCTACTGTGCAATTTAATCCTCTTTTGTCCAGGTATAAGAAAATAGCACTTCTTATAAAGTCCTGGGATTTAAAAGATGGAGAAGGAAACGATATAGAGCCGAAAGAAGAAAATATATCTAAATTACATCCTATTATCAGTTCAGCTATTGGCATTGGCGTAGATATCGAAACTGCTGGCCTTTTGAACCAGATGTAAGTCATCTCTAATTACACTAAAATAAAGGGATAAGGATTTATTTTGTGTAATTTATTACTATATCATCATAACTTGCTTTTTTCTTTGGATTAAAATTATATGGCAGAAGAAGGAGTAATTGAAAAACGACTGCGTGTATATTTTCAGGCGGTCGGAGTACGCGATGTTGAAAAGACACTGAAAGATATTCGTGGCGGTACAGCCGATATCTACGGTGAAATTGATAGATTAGAGGGAGAATGGGGGCATTTAGATGATGCAGTTAAAAAGGTTGGTTCCCAATACCTAAGAACCAATAAAGTAGGTAGAGATGGCCTGAAGGCCCAAGGCGCGGCTATTCGTGGGCTTTCAGATGATTTTGATGATTTTACTAAACATGTTAAATTAGCAGGTCTTGCTGTAGCAAAATTAGCTGTTCCTTATACTTTTCATCAGTCAGTTGGTTTAGTAGATGAGTATAATAAATCCCTATTAGCATCTGCTTCTAGGATGACACGTTTTGGGGTTGGCCTTAAAGAGACTGAAACCAGGTTGACTTCTCTAGGTAGACAGTTATCTTTTACCAGGATGCAAACATTAAACTTGTTCAAAACTTATGAACAAGGGTTTAAGTTTGTATCATTAGGCAATTTCGAAAGACTTCTTGGTAATATCAACAAGGCTGTTGGTGCTAATGCTGAGGAAACTCAAAATCTCCTTGGTATTATTGGTGGACTATCTCAACGTTATCCTGGATTAGCCAGAGCTATTGGCAGTGTGGAACAAGCTGATAAAGACAGAGCTTCTCAGCAATTAAAAGGTTTATTGTTAGCTCAGAAGATAAGTGATACAGAGTATAGAGGCATCCAAGCTGTACTCACCGCAAGAAGACAATTAACTCCAGGAGACAAACTAAGAGAACAGACGATACAAAATCAAATCAAAGCGATGCAGGATTTAAGGAAGACCGGGGAAGAAATTGGTATTGCTATGGGGCAGGCAATACTTCCTGTTATCGAAGACATTTCTAAAGTAATAAAGAGTCTTAATATAGATTTTGGAACTTTGGCTAAAACCGCTGTTGCTGTCGGTGGAGCTATTGCTGCTATTAAAATAGGAGGTGTCCTTAATATGGGCGTTAGGGGGCTGACGAAAATAGGTTCTGCTATGGACTTTGGCTACCCTAAAACTCCTTTAAATATGCTATCTTCTGGTAAGATGGCAAGAGGTGGAGGTGGAGGTGGAAAAGGTTCTGCTGCGGCAGGGAGTGCATTAGCGGCTTTGGGCGGTGATGTTGTTAGGGTCTATGTAACTAACTTTAATGAAATGTTGGGAGTTAGTCGCAGCCAGCACTCTATAAATACAGGTACATATGACATAAATCGTAGAGCAGAAGATTTGAAGAAGAAGGACACATGGTGGAGTCGTATGAGAGGCCGGGCAACTGGTAAAGAATCACTTAGATTAGGAGGCAAGGGTCTTGGCGGAATCGCCGGTGGCCTTGGTCGTGCAGTTGGAGGATTTGCTAAAAGTCCAGGTGCAATAGTGGCAGGAGCACTTGGTATTCCATTAATGAGTTATTTGGAAAGTAAAGCTGCTGATGCTGGAAGTATCAAAGGTGCAGCGGCGGCTGGTCTTGGTGGTTCTGCAGTAGGGATTCTGGGTGCAGCTGGCAGCGGTGCAATGCTAGGTTCTTTTGTACCAGTAATTGGTACAGCAGTTGGTGCTGTCTTGGGAGGTAGTTTAGGTTTCCTTAAAACTATGCCTAGTATATTTGAGGACTTAAAATCAGTTATTACTGGAGTAGCAGCAGGCCCAACAGAAGAGGAGAAAAAAGTTGCAGATAGAGATGCTAGAATAAAAGAAGATGTATCAAAAAGAATTGCAGAAGAAAAAGAAAAACCAAAAACAGTTGAAGCTATAATAGAACAATCCATTAGCATGTCTGGCGGAGAACTTCTTAATAAACTTAAAGAGTTGAAAGACGGGAAAAAGAGTGTAGATAATTTACAAAAAGCAGCAGATGATGCAACTGATGATTTTAATGATTTCTTAGATAAAATAGTTAAAGTTCCAGGCGTAACGGATAAAGTAAGTGTCCATCTTGCAGCTCTTGGTGATGAAATAAAGAGGGAGCAAGCATTGTTAGCAGGGATGGAAGCAGCTGGTGCTTCTAGTGAAGCATTGGACCAACAGAAAGACGTAGTTAAAGAGAAGGAAAAAGAAAAAACTAAAGTATTAGAGCTTCAAAGAGACGCTGTTCTGACGAATGATACACTGAGAGAGAGAAAGAGTATCATGGAAGATGCAAATGCGGCGGCAGAGGAAGCTAAAAACCAAGCAGAAGCCATTGAACAAACGACACTTAGACAACAAGAAATAGTTTCCGCTGTACATGAACTATATGAAAAACAAGTTGGTGTATTAGACGCTGTTCTTGAGAGAATGAGTATAACTGGTGAGATTGACGTAGGGGCCGCATCAAATCAAATAAAAGGAACGATAGCGATTCTAAATGAAGAAATCAAACAAAGAAGAATGGTTAATAGTATATTTAATGAGTATCTGGCTACTGGTAAAAAGACTACTGTTGATGAAGTTAAGCGAATGGGGGGAAGCAAAGAAACACTTGCCCTTGCCCAAAGGTTAAATCTAGAAAATATTCATGAAAAAGAGATGAGGGGATTAATACTTGAAAACGACAGGGCAATTATAAGTCAAAGAGCAGAAATAGTTAACCAATCTCTTAAGATAACAAAAATATATGAAGGGCAATTGAATTTAGCAAGTGCTCAAGCTGCTCAGATGGACAAGATGGTCACTTTGGCAGATAACTTTGCTATCGGTGTTGGTGCAAGTGCTCAGTTAAGATTAAAAGCATTTCAAGCTGAAGAAAAAAGAATATCTATCCTTAATGAGGAATATCAAGCCCAAGCCGCTCTCCTTGCAGAAGGTGGCGAAAAGGCAGTCAAGGCTAAAGAAAGACTTGTTGAAATAGAGAATGAGATTCTAGATGCACAAATTAAACAGGCAGGACAAGTTAAAGCATTAAGAGACGGATGGATATCAGCCATCGGTGCTATGAACACTGGTGCTGGAACCTTTTCTAAGATTATTATTGACCAAGAACAAGCAGTATCTGCTTCATTGAAAATGGGTGGAATTGTTTCTTCTAGGTCAGGTGCCTTTTCTAGTTTTGGTGCAGATGGGAGAATGCTTGAGGAAGCAGGTTATAGGGAATCTACGAGATTTAGTGCCACACCCGGTGGTGGTTTATATCTTCCAGGACAAACAGGTGGGCAAGGGAATTTTGCTTATAGGACTAGCACAGGTGTAGATAGATACGTTGACGAAGGTATGAGAAAAGGTCTAGAGAGAATGATAGACTTTAAGACCGGCAGAGAAGGGGCAGGTGGGCAAGACCAGTCTAGAAACTTCGCATCGTTGGCATTAGGTGCAAATCGTCATGTCATGGGTCAATTTATGCAACAAGCATCTATGACTGGCAATCCATTCGAGAACCCAAGAGGAACTGGTGTCCCTGCTAGAAGAGGTGATGAAAGAGAGGGTAGAGGTGCTTCTAGAACTGGTGCAGGTGCGTTCTCTGCAAGGTTATCTGATTTAGGAGATAATAGAAGAGGAACAGCTTTTGATACAGGCTTGTCTGTTGTTGGTGCTGGTGGTAGATTTAACGTTCCAGAAGCAATGCCACAGGCAGCTGTTGTAGATAAGATGTTAGGAGTGTTGGCAGAACAAGGTAAAGTAGATCCAGATGTATTAAGAAAGAGAACTTTGGCAGAACAAGCAGTTGCTATTGGAGAAGGAGCTAATGTTAGTGGGCAATTAACAGGCGAAACAGAGGCTAGAAGAAAAGAGCAAGCACTTATTGAAGCAACAAAAGATATGAGTGATAAAGAGATACAAGGTATCTATGACCAGGCAGGAATGACAACAGCCTCTGATAGAAAAGAATTAGAAGAATTAGAAGAATTTAGAGGAGCAAGGTTTGGGGCAGCTTCTACAGATCCTAATGTTAGAAAAGAAGCAGAGAGACCTGCTCCAACTGTAGCTGAGGCAGATGCTACTGTAGAATTAATGAAAGTTGGACAGCTTATTGTAGATAATTTTGTAGGTGGTCCAGGTGGGGGGGGGTCCAGTGGTGCAGGCCGCCAGACTGGTGGTGGAGGTGCTTCTGTGGGAGACGGAACTTCAACAACAGTTTCAGGCACTCCGGGTGCCGCACAAGATGATATGAATAAGAAAACAAAACAGTTAGAAGAAGAGAATAGGCTTTTAAACGAACAAACAGAAGCAACTAAAAAAATGAACACAGAAGCCGCTAAATCAGGAGCGATAGGGGAGCAAGCTTCAAAAGGATTAAGAGAAAAAGCCAATGCCCTTGAAAAAGAAGCAGCAGAGCAGGTAAAAGTTGGTGACAGTATAAAAGAAACCACTCGCGAAGAGAAGAAAAGGACCGCGGAGGCTGTAACAGCAGCAAATGTAGAATCAACTAGAGTAGAAATAGCTAAACAAAAAGCAAAAACAGCCGGTGGGACTATGGCTACTTCTCCTCCTATGTCTGTTACACCTTCTCCTGTTCCAGCAATGTCAACAGAAGCATTAAATGTCTTTGAATCTCAGAAATCTATGTTACAAGGACACATAGATGAATTACAGAAGAAAGATTCTAAAATTTCTTCAAGTATGGAAAAAAGTCAGACACACCTGGCAGGCATTAAAGATGCACAGCAAGAGAATATGAAGGCTATAATGCAAAACCAGAAAAAACAAGCTATTCTGAAAACATTTAGAGAAGATAATAGAAGTGGTATTTCCAAGGCTATAGAAAAAGCATTTGCCAGTGGTAAAGGAAATAAATTTATAGCGGAGGGTATTTTTGGTGAAAATAAACCATTAGGAATGGCATTTCGTGGCATGGCAGCAGCGGGGCGTGGTGTGGGTCGTGGTATTGAAGAAACGCAAGGGGCAATTGCAGGGCCTGCAGGATATCTGGCTTATCAATCGGCAGCACTAACTGGAAGTGTTCTAGGAAAAGTTACTGGTGTGTCTGATGTTCTCGCTGGTAAAAGAGCAAATAGAGAGTGGATAGATGAGCAAGGGGGAAGAGCATCTTTATCTGGCACGAGATTACAAGATGAACGAATGGCGTTGGGTGCAGACGAACGCAAAGAAGAACAACGCCTTGGTATTTTAGAAGCAAAACATGGCGTTAGTCAGCAAAGCATGAAAACATATACTAAAGCCTCACAAGGTTTAGAAGGAAATATAGACGCTCTTAATGCAATTAGCGAAAACGTTACAATGGCCAGAACTCAATATGAAGATAAATATCAACAAATTGAAAAAGATGCAGCAGAAGTTCAGAGATCATTTACTAGCAAAGCCTTTTCGAGTAGAGCAGAACTTGTGCAGAGAGATTATGACAAAGCATTAAATGGTCTTGAAACATCAAAAGAGCATCTAAATAATAAACTTACTTATCACAATACGACACTTTCTGAGTTTAATAATGCTATAAAAGAAATAACAGAAAAAAGAAGTGAAGTTATAAAAGATGACACTATTCCCCGCGAAACAAAAAGTGCCCTGATTAAAAACATGAGCAGTAGTATTGTCTCACTAAGAAAGCAAGTGATTAATACAAGAGAAAATATTATGGCTACCGATGAAGAAATAATGGCAGTTGATCAGGATTTAAGAAATATGAGAAACAATAGATCTGAAATGGTTATGGCTAAATCAGAAGCAAGAATGAAAGATGTATTTGATCCTGTAGCACAAATTGACCAGGACAAAACTGCTAGAGAAGTTATGTTGGAAAATAGAGGCGCAGGGGCCATGTCTCATAGAGAAGCCTCAGCAGCGATAAGAGAATTTAACAAACCTGCCCTTCGTGCTTCCAGAGCCGCAGATAAGTCAGGGGAAGAATTTGAAGCACTAAAAGAACAACGCAAAGTACTTAGTGGGTTGAAGGATGCTTTAGGGGGCATAACTACCAGTACATTAGTTAGAGGAACAGGATTTTCTCCGCAAGAGATGGCACAGCAAGCTCAAGCAATGGGTGTTGAAAAATACGCTGCTATTCTTGACAAACGAATAAAATCAATCGCTGCTTTATCACAAGAGGCTCCAGATTTAGATATGCGTGAATTACAAAGAAGAGGAGATTTAGATCAGGTTCTTGCAGAAGTGGGCAGCAGGGGAGCAGAACAAGGAGAAGTATTTGCAAAAGCACTTTTAGCCGCCCCTCAAGGATTGCCTGTTGATGTCCCAGCAGACCCATTTGGCACAGCTTTCGCTGCTGCTGCTAGTGCCGCACAATTCGCAGGATTTTCCAATACACCTTCTGAATTATCTTCTGCTGATAGAGGATTTAGGGAAGCTCAAATTCGTGGCACACAAGCCATGATGAATATGGCAGAAGGGAGATTATCTGGTTTAGTTACTGAGCAAAACAGAATAGCAGAAGGGCTTGATAGGCTTCATAATATTCCTGTGGGTGGTGCTAGGCATTTGGGAGGAGGCTCGTTCTCCCCTATAACTGATGAGTGGAAGAGACAACAATCTGAAGTTGCCCATATTAGAGCAGTGGGTACAAGAACAACTATGTTTGAAGGATTAAAGGGAGATGAACTAGATGAAGCAATAGATAAATTTGTTACTCAACTAGAAGAAGCTGAAAAAGGCTTAGGAGAGCAAGTAAAAGTAGAAAAAGACCATGTTGCAGAAATGAAAACTGCTCAAGAGGAAGCAAGAATGGTACTTAAAGAAGATGCAGAGAAGTCAGGTGTTGGTTTTGATTTTAGAAAGCTTACTTCTAATGTTAAAGGGTTTTTCAAAGAGACTTCTGACCAAATGATAGCAAGTAAAGCAGATTCTGTTCCTGTTGAAGATTTTCAAATTATGGAACTTCGAAAATACAGGAACGAGATGGATACACTTAGAGAGAAATATAAGGCAGAAGAAGATCCAGGAAAGAAACAAGAATTAAGAAGAGAACTGCGTGCGGTTAGAAGAAGAAGAGATGAATATAAAGAGGAACAAGGTATTACGGGCGCAACAGTTGGTAGAGAATTTAAAATGGATCAAGACTCTATAGATAAACTTGGTCGAGGTTTAACAGAAGAACAAAGACGACAACAAGTAGCATTCGCTCAAGTACCTACTGCAGAAGGTTATAATGAACTGTTTCCAACAGGCGCAGCACCACCTGTTGCTACTGGAACAATGATAGCAGACCAGCCAATGCCTGCTGTACCAGATGCTACACAACCTTTCTGGATGGATACCAGGTCTTATGCCGAAGCTAATCCTATGGAACCAGTAGAATCATTGTTAACTGGTTTTGATAGTATGTTAGCACAGTATACAGGAGAAGCACCTACGATGGCTTCTACTCCCACAATTGCAGCTACTCCTGTAATGCAAGCCCAGGGAGAAGGAACTACTGTTATTAATAATAATGTTAATGGGGTGACTGTGAAGAATGCTTTTGATGGAACTATGGTTAATACCGTTAAAGGGGAATTAAATAAAAGTAATGAAATAACAGCACGAGCGGCAGTACAAGCTAGTCAAAAACTTGCGAAAGCACAAGTTAAAGCTTAACAATCATGCCTATTACTGGTTATCCAGCTATCAACGATTCTGACTTAATTAGAGATGGTTTTATAGAAACCTTTCTAACCCAACTTCATACTAATCCTAGAGATATAGCTAGATTACTAACCAGAAATCTTCCCGCTGGTACTACTCTAATTCTAACCAAAGACGATGATGGTAATGTTACAGAAATTAGAGAAAGAAGGAAGCTATTGCCTGCTTCTAAAATTCAGTTGCAAATACAGTTTAGTAAAATATTAAAAGGAACAGGAGAGAGTCCTGTCTCACCAGGTTTTGCACCTATTCCTTCTTTTGGTCTTTTTTCTCCTGGCTTCGGTATAAGGCGCGCTGGGGGACTTACTAATATTGGAACTACTGAGATTACTTATCAAATTAACGATACTAAAACTATTATAAATAGAAAAGTAACTGTTACCCAGGAAATGTTAGACACAGAGGAGATAGAATTTAATGATTATCCTCTCTCCTTTTTTGGCATAGTAAGGGAACATATAGAAGAAGAAGATATAATAGATGAAGAAACAGGAGATGTTACAGGAACAAAAGTTACTAAATATGGACTTGATTTTACCCAGGAACAGCTAGACAAGATAGGGAGGTTTACTTCTGGCCAGTTTGAGGGGGCCCCCAGAAGAAGTATTATGGGTGCTACGAGTGATGATGGTCATTTTGGAGGAAGGGGAGCAGAAGAAGTAGATATAGAGGATATCTTATTTGATGATCAGGAGAATTTGTTTTTAGAACTTGTTCGAGATATAAGGAAATTCAAGTTTAGAGGAGATAATCCTGATGCCTCTGGTGAAAGGGCGTGGCCTTATGACACACGGAGGAAGAGAGATGCTACAGCTAATAAAATAAAAATAAAAACAGAAGGCATAAAAACAGGTGTGGACCCAGATACCAATTTACCTGTATCAGGTGATTTAAAAGTAGGGGAGACTTTGTACCTTACTTATAATACATGTACAAAGAGAAGAATCCGTCAATGCTTTCGTCATCGGGGACAGGGGTTTCAGGACAATAGTATAGGTGTAGCAGGAGAAATAGGGATTATTTTAACTACTTCTGATGTATTTGACTTTCAATTAACAAGTTGGTATGTTCCAAAAATTATACCTGCTCATGCTAGTGGGTTTCCAAATTTTGACGCGCCAGATAGTGAATTTAAGACACCTATTGATCTATATATACATGGTAATTCTGCGGACACGCCAGATGCTAGGCCAGCTTTTGAAAGTAATAATGAATTAATAGAAGGCTGGAGATGGTCTGAGGTTATAAGTGAGAAGGTAGAGGAGTACTGGTCGGCAGACTATAGAGGCATTATATATGTTAAAGATAATAAAGGAGAAGTAGTTTTTCCTAGAGCAAGTATTAGAGATCAAGCTTGGTTTGAAACTTATTTAGATGATATACAAGCATTTTTTGAACTTAGATTCTCTTCTTTTGACGCAAGAACAGACACTTTAGAAGAAAAGTTTAAATTTGATAGAGACAGGCCAAATGGCTGGCTTATTGATATCTCTGAACCCACGAATACTCTTTTATTTGACAGAGAAAAAATACCTTATTCTAGATTATTTGCCAATGCTTTAGAGAGAATGAGTCCCTATGTCCACACAGTTGAAGATAGCGGTGTTGGTGTAGTGGCTTTGGATTTGCTTCGCTGGCTAAAACAAAAAGAAAATATTGATACTTGGGAAAGAACTATATTTCTTTTTCCTGGCTCACAATTTGTTAAACAAACCGAGTTCCCTATAGCAAAACAGTTAACTTTAATGGATTTATCTCTTTTATTTTTTAATAGTTTTAGTGCTGTTCCTCTTCCCAATCCTGTTTTTAGTTGTGAAGAAGATTTTATGTTTACACCAAATCATTTTCCGGTGGATACAGTAGATGCTATTGATGGTAGAGGTATATTTTTAACACAAAGTTTTATTGATAATCAATTCCAGGAATGGAGACCTCCAGGTGGTTTTTTAAATTCACAATGGTTGTTAACAACACCTTATTATTGTGGTGAATTTTCTAGAAAAACAAGGGTGTTTATAGAAGGGGTAGGGGGTAATTCTTTAGAGAACTTTAGCACTATTTATGTAAATACAGTTCCTTCTTCTCCCTCAAATATTTCTTTAGATAATACATTTTATACTGATCAGGCAACAGTATCTTTTAGAGATGACTTATATCATGATTCTATAGTTTACAATAGGTTTTATGATGCTTTCGTGAGTGATGGTATTCCTTTACTTGAACAAGATACTTCTATTACTCATGAGCCAGTTGAATTTAGTCATGAAGGGAATAGAATAATAGGTGTAAATAGAATATTAGGGGATAGGCCAAGTTTTAGTAATGGAATTCCTATTACTACAGAGGCTAGAGATATATTTAAAGGAAATAAGCCAGATTTTCTTTTACAGGCAGATTTGCTTGATGCTTCTACGGATGGGTTTCTGGACGTTTTGCAGGATACTCCTATTTTAACTTTACCTGATGAGTGGAGAGTAAAAAGTATAATTTTAGAATATGATATATTAGAAGACATAACAAACGAAGAAGATAAATCATTATCTCTTAAGTTTACTGGTTCAGAAACAATTGTAAACGATATTAATTTTCCTATCTATGGGCGAAATAATATTGTGTTTACTATAGATGCCAAGTTCTATGCTGGTGGTCCTATTGAAATGGTAAGTAGTTTCTGGGATTTCTTAACTATGGTAAGTGCTAAAATTATTTATACTACTGATGATTTAATTGATTATAAATTAGACTCAGGACAAACAGCAACGGTATATGATAAGGGAGGTAGATTGCTTATTTTCTATGCAGACGACGTAAGTGGCAATCTTTCGGTTGCCGCGACCGTAAATAGAGGAGATACTTGGGATAAGTTTACAGATATTCTTAGGTTAACAGGGGATGAGACAGCAAGTTTACCGTTTATTATAAGTTCTATAGATACTTTCATTGTTCATTTATTTTGGGTGTTGAATGATTCTTTTATTATGCACACCGAAATAGATACTCGTTTATTAGTTAACGAGGACATTGGGGTAGAGTATGTCCCTCCTTCTTCTTATGACGCTACTTCAGATGATGACAACGATGACAATACAAATTCTTCTTTAGCAAGTTATAGTGATTCTGGAAAAGAATTAAGAAGAAAAACAAGTTATTTTGTTGCTGGAAACGCTACTGATCCTTTGTTTGAAGAAACAATGGCGGCCACACAGGAAATTAAATTAAAAAACAATGATAATGAGGATACAAATAGTCAGACAGGTGGAGTTAATTTCCAAAGTGTTCGTTATGATTTCTTGGGCGATGCGGCTCAATTAAATCAAACTTTTTTAGGGAATGCTTATACGGTTTATATAGATAATGGTGGTGTGGTTAGGTTGTTTATGTTGGTGGATAATAAGTTAACACTTAAAGTAAGTGGAGATTTTTTAAGATGGTTTAACCATGTGGAAAATATTGTAATTCATAAGAACTTTGTAGGTGTCCAGGGAGAACTAGAGGACAACTTAGAGGTAACGAATATACAAATAGGTAGAAACCCATTTGATAATAATGACATGTCTATGTTTTATTTTCACGATGGAATGTTGTTTATGAGAGGGTTGCAGAGTAATTTATTGGCTGTAGGGCGTGATTTGAATGAGAATATGGATAATAGTGCTCTAGTAGAGCACTTAACGATAACTGAAAATAGTGGAAATAAACCTATCTTTTTGGTTGGAAGTCTTTCTCAGAACATTAAAGATAGTTTATCTGACCCCGAATTAGCCATTAAGTTTTATTATAATAACACTATGATTAACAATTTTGACGATAGATTTGGTATAGACACGAGTACCCAGGTGGTTGCATATATAATGTCACAAGGATTAATGAGAGTTTTTTATAAAGATAATATAGGCTCACTGCAAAGTCTCCTTATTAGCGGATTGCGTCCCAGTCTAGAAGTACAGAATAAACCTAAAAACCTTGTTTTACAGGCGGCTACATAGAAATTATGGTTCTTAGATACTTTACCAATATTAACCAGATACCTAAAGACAAACATCCCCCTAACAATTTTGTTGATGTCGGAAATGATGATCCTAGAAGCATTGCTAGGAATGTGGGTACTGTGGTAATGAAGTGCTTTATTAATGCCTATTCTCCATTTCTTAGAAGAGAAAAAGTAGAAAATACTTTATCATTTAACGATGTCACTTTACAGCATATTCTACAATATGTTTCAGATGAAACTAGGAAATCTGTAACTACTACTCCGAGTACGGAGGGGATGCATTTCTCTCCTAGATATGTATATAGGGCAAATTATATTTTTGGGTTAAGAGAAACGATAAATCAATCAGATTTGGCTGATAAAAATATTTTAAGTAATGATGTGAGTTTTAATGATTTATATAAAGAAATAGAAGAAGGTAAAAATAGTATTGCAGACAATACTCGTTATAAAAAAGAGCAGTCTTGGGTGGTCCAGCCTAGTGTTTTTGATAATACTCTGATAAATAACATTATAGATCAAGCTTCTATTCCTCCACCAGAAGGACAAGAAGGGCCAGCAGCACCTCCCCCTGATGACGCTATAGCTCCTTGTAAAAATATAGCCATATGGAGCTATATACAAGAAAAGGTTACTTCAGATATAAAAGGTATAGATGTATTATTAGACTATAAGAAGTCTTTTGTTTATAACGGAACTCGCCAAAACAAGGAAAATATAAATAAAATTGATCCCAATTTAATTCAAATGCCTAATCAAAAATCTGCTCAAACGTGTGCAGCAGATAGTGTTCATTGGCGTTTGATGAAAAGAACGCCCTTATATAGGGGAGAGGATTTTTTTATTGAGTTTAAGAAAAAGGCAAAGTCTCCAAATATAACAAAACGAAGTGCAAACGGAATTCCTTTTGGACTAGACATGTACAGAGCTTTAGATGTGATGTCTATTATTACAACTAATTATCTTGCGAGTGGGAAAATAGTTCCAATTAATTTGGCCGTAGCGTCTCCGAAGTCTTCAGAAAAAGGATTAGATGACAAGGAAAGCCAAATAGCTACTTTTGATTTTTCTAATCAAGCTTATTATATAATTGAATTAGGACATAAACAATTTAATAATAATTATTTTATTATAATTTGTGAAAGAGCCTGGCCAGTATTTGTATCTATTTCTGGGGGAAGCCTTACGGGAAATATTATCGATGGGGAAGTGGTTGGCAGGGGTGTTTCTAAAATATTGGGTATCTTCGACGGGTCAGATGGTGCTACAGCAGTAAGCGGCAAACAATTGATTGATGCCGAGAGTTTTAGAATAACAGTTAGGAACCACTTGAGTTCACTGGTTATACAGTTTGATGGTGATGGTATAGATGCTGACCCCTGGATTGTTACCAAGAGTGATTTTTTTGTTGAAGAAGTAGAGGTACCAGATGACCAACCGGGTGATGACGATGACGATGACACTACGACAACTGGGCAAAATGTGACATTTCAATGGACATCTACTCCTCAGAGGTTAGAAGTTCCTAGAGGACACATGACACTTTGGAGTGGGAATATACTTTCTTCTTTTTCTTTTGGACCTTTACAATACCAGCAGCCCCGGCTTCATTTTCTTTATCCCCCTATGCCTATTAGAACAAATAAAGAAGAAGACTTGTTACCAGAAGATGGTTTTAATTTTAATAATATAGTGATAGACGATACGCCGGTAGGTCCTTCGAAATTTGAAATACCTCAAGACGTTTCTCTTCCTTTAGACGAGTATCATGAGATAGCGTTAACGAGCACTGACCAAGATATTCAAGGGATAAATAACACAATTAATTACACTACTAACCAACTTTTCAGTGGCACTCGCATTTTTACCCAAGACGCGCAGTTTATCGCAGAGTATCCATATACTCCCAAGGACGGTGTTCAAGGAGCTTTTTATGGTTCTTTTATGAGAGGGTTGTCTTTAAAGGAGGTTACTATTGATGATGGCAATGGTCAAGCGCAGCATTCTTATCTTGCTACTACCAAGTTTAAGAGAGCACCAGACTTATCTAGGCGTATGGAGATTTTTGTAGTAGCTGTTGCTATGGGTGCTGGAGATCATGTCTTTAAAAACGATGGTAGTTTTATTGATGAGTCATCAAATAAAATCAATGTTACTTTTAATATAAGACCCTCTAACCCAGTTCCTCACTTGGTTCCAGAAGATGACTGGTTCTTATTGGCATGTAAGACTCCTATTCTAACTAATATAAGATTGAAATCTCGTGAGAATCAAGACCCGCGTTGGCAGACAACGTTTTTAGATGCTAGTGATCACGTTCATGATTATAGCGAGTCTTGGTCTGCTTCTGATTTTTTTAGCATGGAACACACAGGTACAATTAAGTTTTTACTAAATAGGGATATGATAGTAGAAAACGATATAAGTGGTGATATTTTAAGTTTACAAAACAAAACTTTTTATGTTGATATTTGGGCAGGGTATGAGTGCGGGCAACCGGGAGGCTCTTATTCAAGGATGCCAGGGTACTATAAACTATTTACTGGCTTGTGTCACGGAGGCACTGTCGAAGAAGTATATGGAAATATGGTAATGACATGTAAAATAGAAGATTATACTAAAGTGCTCAAAGACACATTGTTCTTTAATTCTCCGTTTTTTGATGGAGTAAAAGATATTAATGCTATGAATGAATTATTAACAATGGCAGGTTTTAGAGCAGAGGGTATATCCTCTAATTCAGCGGGTAACTTTGCTTCTAATTTTCCTCCCAACTTGTTAATAAGATATATGGCAAATAACAGTTTGTTTATAGAGCAGTTTTATTTACAGAATGTAGACGGAAGACTGTTCTTAATGCAGCCTTATGCACTTCCAAGTTCATATAGTAGGTTGCAGCAACCTGCTTATAAGTTTGAGGACGGAAGCACCTTTTATGACGCTATTACAAAATTAACTAAAGTGGCAGGTAAGTTATTCTATTTTGACCAACACGGAATTGCTCATTATGAGGACTTCTTTGAGGTGATAAGACAGAATCTTTTGGGATTAAATGACTTGCCTACAGTATTTGATTTTACTACAAATCCTGATTTTCATACTGGGCAGATGATATTAAATAAAGTAGATAGAACTTTGGCTGTTTCTGAAGTAAATAATAGTGTGAAAATATTAAGCAACACACCAAACATGACTCCGTTATGGGTGGATGAATTAAATTGGGCCGCTTTTGATGACCCAGAATCAGAAGGATTTATGGGCTATTTGAAAACATTTTTCCAGAAGGAAGGTGTGTTTGGCTCAGAAGAAGCTGCTAGGAAAATAGCTGATTTTTACAGAAGAGCTATGTTTAGACCTCCTGTGCAAATTAATTTTGAGACCTATGGACTCCCTCTTCGGTCTTTGGATATTGTGGGTGTAGACGGACAATCTTTAAGAGTTACAAGGGTAGAGCACACGATTAACCCTGAAAAAAATATATGGTGGATGTCGGTAGAAGGAGAAAGGTTCCAACCCGTACAATAATATAAAAATAAGGAATAAAAAAATGGCAGATACAAGAGATCAAAATAGTAATTATACTGATAATATAGCTTTTGCTATTAAGAAAAAATATCAAACCCTTATGGATGAGATTGCTAGGTCAGCTATGCCTACAGAAGAAAAATTTGGCAAAGCTGTAGGGAGAGATGCTGAAAATGACTGGGGTGCGTTTCAGTACCAGGTAGGCCGCCAGAGTAATACTCAAAATGTGGCTGTTTTTGGAAGTTCTAGTCCGTTAGTGGTTCAATAAAAGGAATTAAATGGGTGTAACTAGATATTTTAGCCTTGCCTTCTTTGACTTTGGAGACCAATTAGATTCTGCGCTTAATGTACAGAAAGAAATAGATCGTTTTGTTGTCATAGATAAGCAACTTTTTGGTCTTTATAATGTTTTTGGTAATGGAGTTATAGAGGGCTGGTCTGTATCTGATAATGGATTTAGCCAACAAACTGGTATATCTGTTAAAGTTACTCCCGGCATAGGCATTATTAGTTTTTTGGCTTCTGAAACATCTTTACCAGGTTTTGTTAATAATCTTCCAGCTAACTCTGTTGTTGATATTTATGCCGTTGTGTCTGGTTCTACGCCTAGAGACAGGTCGGTAGGTTTTTTGGTAACTCAGTCTGGTGTTATTAGTAGTTCATCTATTATATTGGCCAGAATTACAACGGGCGACAATAGTGTTTTATTTATAGATAATAATGTAAGAGATTTGGTGGGGTTTGAGTCTATTATACAAGATGAAATAAACAAGCATAAACACAGGGGGACTCCTACTAAAATAGATTTGAAAGATGAAACCAAGAACCAATTACCAGGGGCCAGGATAGAGGGTATCGATGCTTCTCAGGTTGTGAGCGGTGTGTTTGATATAGACAGGATCCCTTTATTAGATCATAATGATTTAGAAAATAGTGGAATACTTACCCATGCTGCTTTAGATACTTTTGTAAGAGATTTGTCTCTTAATAACAGAGAATTGATGGGTGAAATAGCTAGTGTTAATTTGTTGCGAACCATTATATTTTTGAAGCAATTGTATCCTAGTGTGGATGAACATTTTGTTAATGAGTTAGTTTTATTGCCAAGTATTTCTCCTAACAGTTTTATAGATTTTGTCAATAGTACGGCTAATATAGATTTGGTAGATAGATGTATTAGCGGTGTTCCGGTTAAGACAGGTGTATTTAGCTCTATAATTTATGATGATAATATAGACTTTTATAATGCTGTTACAAAAACTAATGTTACCATATCAAACAATACTGTTTCTTTGGAGAGGTCAGGAGAAAATGTAGATATTATAGAGAATTTTAATTACGACATAGCTCCTGGAGACAGTATTCCTGGCTTTAACCTTGAGATTGTTCCTACTCAAGAACATATACAGGTTATATCAGACGCTTCTGATGGCAACAAGGTGGAGGGGGGATTTAGTGGTATTTTTAATGCTACAAGTGCCGTAAGGGCAGTTTATACTAAGATACTTGACCCAGTAAGGACTTGGACGAATCAGTTTGATGAGCTTGTTATCTGGGCGAAAACAAACACTCAAATACATGAGGCAGTATTTGGATATTTGGTAACTTTAGATGGGGAAACAGAAGTTATTGGAACTGTTTTTGAAATATTGGCGAAGGACGAAGTTACCACAAATGCAGATGACAGTAAAAATAATTTTAAAGAGTTTGTATTTAATATAGTGAACGAGACGGTTGAAAACGTTTCTAAGTTAGTTATATTTACTGATGATGTCACCAGTTCTTTTGCGTTTACTTTGGACAACATTCATGTGAGGAGAACGGATTTGGTTTCTCCAAGTGGTATAATTAAGTTTAGGCACACTTCTTCGTCTAGTATAGTATTTCACTCTTTGTTTTTTGAGGCTGACGTTCCTACTGGTACTTCTGTAGCTGCTAGGGTAAAAGTAGCTCCTTCGGAATCTTTGTTATCTAGGACATCTTATAGTTTTCCCCTTACTTCTGGTAGTATATTTGCGATTTCTGGCTCTGTTGCAGAGGTTGAAGTAGCGATGACGACAAGTGACCAAACTATTTCTCCGACTTTAACAAGATTGGAATTAAGGCTATTACTTGATTCTGAGTTTACTGGGTTTGTTTTGGATTCGGAAGATGAGTGGGACAAGGGAACATTAGACAATGTAGAGATTGATCCTGTTTCTTCTACTGCCGATGATTTGTTAATAAAATCACCTATTAATGTTGATGGTTATTCTTTTTCTGTTAAAGATGCTATAAGTGAAATTGATTCTGATTCGTCTGGTATTTTAGGTTTTAGTGGGAGCAATATGCCTGTATCCCCTGTTCAGGGGCTAAATTGGGATATAAAATCTTTTAGAAAGTTTGATAATTTAAAATCTTCTGTGAGAAAGTTTGATAAGAAGTTTTTAATAGCAGACACTTACAATGATAGAGTTTTAGAGGTAGACAATAATGGTAATTTAATTAGGGGTTTTGGGTCTACCTATAGCACAGATTCTACACTTTATCCTATAAGTTCTGTTTATAACAAATCAACTAAAGTTTTAACTGTTGTTTTTACAAAGCAGGCGATAGTAGAAGATATTACTAAAATTATATTAACCATAGGTTCTGTAGCAACCCCTCTTATAAGTGGCGAAGACGAGGTGTTGACTACTCAAAAAGGTGGAAGTAAGGTTCTAGAGGTCCAGTTAGGAGACACAAATTATCTAAAATTAGTAAATATAACAGAAAACTTATTTGTTGATTTTCAGTCTGGGGCATTCTCTGAGGATATAGAGGTTGGGGGTAATGCCACCAAACTGGCCGGTTTAACGGGTATAGAGGTGTTTATAGGGGAGTTCACTTATATGGATGGTATTCGTCATCCTGTGTTTGTAGATTATTTACAAGACGATACTTGGGTTGTAGCCAACTCTTCTATTTATTATGAAGAGCCTGTGCCAAGTAATGTTACTTTGTCTGGTTCTCAGGAAGATCTTCAGGTAGCGGGTGTTTTAGAGTTTAACATAAGCACTCTGGAAAATGTGTATTCAACACAGGATATAACATTTTCCGATTTTACTATAGGTTCTATCACCGAGTATCAGAGTAATAAATTGTTAGTTTCTGGGCTAAGAGTTGGGAATACTGTTTCTTCTCAGATAACAGGGCAGCAATTAATAGATAACAATGTGGATTCTGGCGATACTCCTAGTAATAACTTACTATTTAGGGCTGCTGCGTTAGATGCTTTATCTGGTTTAGGTGCTCAATATAGAGGAGTAGTTGTTGTTATAGACAAGTTAACAGGGAATATACAGAATTTTTATTTTTCACCGGACGGAAACTATCCTTCTGATGTAGACGTGTTTAGTAATGGCAATATACTGGTGGCCGAATCGGGTTTTTCAGACCCTTCTGGAAGAGTAGTTACGTTAGATAGTTTTGGGAACATAGTTTCTATATATGGAACTGGTATTTTAAACATAGTTAACGATGCTAAATCTTTGCTTACTAATGGTATGCTAGTAAGTGTTTAAGATATATTCTTTTTTTTGCCGATTTTTTTGATATGGCAAGATTTTTTATAGAATATGTCTGTTTTTTAAATGCTTCGGGTTATAGTCAAGCGGCTCAGAACTATATTCATGCCCTGGAGGGTACGGGGGAGTGTGATATAAGGATACAGAATTTTGGCACATCTATCTCTAGACCTTCTATAAGTGATGAGAAATACATATATTATGTAAAAATGCGGAAGAAGGAAGATGATGAAAATAGAATTCAGATATATCATTGTATTCCCAAGATGCAGAGGAAATTAAGGAAGCTAAAGAAGAACATTGGTTTTGCTACTTTTGAGACTTTTGATCCTCCTTCTAATTGGATAGAGGTATTAAACAAAAATGATGGTATTATTACACCATCTAAGTTTAATTATGATATTTTTGCTCACGCAAGGATTAAAAAACCCATTTTTTACATTCCCCACTGTTTAGATTTTAATATTTATAATAAAGAAGTAAAGCCACTGAATAAGTATGATAAGTTTACTTTTTTATTTATGGGAACATGGAAGGTTAGGAAGGGATACAGGCAGTTAATAGAAACCTGGTTGACACATTTTTCTGATAGAAACGATATCCAGCTTTGTATTAAAACAGATAGTGTAAAAAATGCACAGAATTACCTTGATAGGATGAAAAAACGATATGGAATAAGAAAAGGATTTTCTTCTATTATCTTTGAACCTAATGTACTAAGTGAGAAGGCGTTACCCAGTTTTATTAAGTCGTTTGATTGCATAATATTACCCACATATGGTGAGGGATTTGGAGTGCCAGGACTCCAGGGAATGGCTTTGGGTGTTCCAGTAATAGTAACGAATTGTTCAGGCTGTCAGGACTATGCAAATGAAGAAACTGCAATTTTAATAGAGCCTAGTGGCCACACCCTACAACGAGATATGGATGGGATTGAACAATTTAGAGATAAAAAATGGGCTTTTTTATCAGTTGAGAATATAAAAAACTCTATTAATTTTGTTTTAGAAAACCAAGAAAAAGTAGAAAGAAAAAAAGAGGCAGCTTATAAATATGTTAAAGAGCGTTTTAATTATAATAAGATAGGACATATGTTTTTAGACGCATTGGACACATTGTATGATATCTAATTTCGCCATTAACCCACAATCAGGTACTATAGAAGACTCCCGGAATATATCTCTTAAGATAAATTACTGGACCGAAGAGGGTGACGTTAGGGTTAGAATAGAAAATGTTGCAAATAAAGAAAACGTTACGTTTTTGAGTGATAATTCAGAGTATTTATACTTAAACAAAGACAAACTTGCAGAAGAGATAAAATTGAATTTAAATATTCCTTCTCATTCTTCCCAGTCAGCAATATCTTTGTTTGTGTTTTTGGAAAAAAAAGAAGCCGAGGAGTATAAAGTTTTTGATATACAACCTCTTGTTTATAATCTGAAAGAAGAATCAATAGATTTTCCTGGGGATTTAAATATATCTCCTGCTTTTGTTGGTCCTAAAGATTCATTTAGAGTGTCTGTTGATTCTAAGGGAAATGATAAGTATATTTTTTCTATAAACGACAAAAGGTATATTGTTCTTACCAACGAGAAGGGTGCTGGCTCTCTTAATATTAAGGGAAATGATTTTTTGGACAGAAAAGAAGACGAAGAGAGCATAAAGAGGTTCCCCGTTTACTATTATAGTAATGAGTCTAATTATACTCAAAAAATATTTTCTGGTATACATGTGCATTATTTGCCAGCAGGCATCAAGGCAGCGGCTGATGAACAAGTCACAGTAGACCCAAGGTGTACTATTATAAGTGAAACAGGGTGGGTGGTACCTGAAGAGTGCCTAGAGCCACCAGAGCCACCAGAGCCACCGGGCATAATTCCTAGCATTCCACCAGGTCCTCCTACGAAAGATTCTGAATGTGATATTGACACAGTAACTTCTTCTGTTAGCTGTAGGATAAGTAATTCTGATTCTACTTTATTGCCTAGTGGATTAACTTTTCACTCGTTTGTTAGTGTTGACAGTAGTGTCGTTAATAGAGATAGTAATGAATACAATATTTCACGAGTATTTGTTTCTAAAGATGACACTTCTTTAAATGTTAGAGCTATAGCACAAAGAGATGTTATTGTGGGTCCAAAGGGGATTGCAGAAAACTTTTCTATATATGTAGATGATGATATATGGAATCAGTTGGATAATTTTGACACTAGTAGTTATAAGATTATTTTCAATAATGCTACTTTTGGATATCAATCTTTTGATATAATAGAAAAAACTACCGATCCTTATAGAAACTTAAATATTTTAGTTGCAGATTTTGGAACTTTAGGTATTGCTATTGATAATTTTTTGTTTTGTATAAGTGCAATTATTTATAAAGACACTCCTATTGTTCCTACTTTTAGCGAAAAATTACCCTATATAGAAGATACTGATGAGAACCCCATACCAGTCATAAGTGCTTCTATTGGTTCTAATCCTGATTTTGTAGGAGTTTCTAGAGATAACATAGTTTATGTTGTAGCAGAAGCTTTTGTGAACGGAGCAAGTCAGTTATACTTCTATTCTTTTACTGCTGATCATGATTTTTATCTTGGAGACAATTTTGGATGGAAACAATTAACCGAGAACGGAAATAATAAAAATCCAAAAGTGGTAGTAGACACAACTGGCACTCTTCATGTGTTTTGGGAAAGTGATCGTTCTGGAGTATACCAGATATATTATGGGGTGCTAGGCCCATCTTTTATATCAAAAGGGAATGCTGTTCTTTCATCAATATTAGATAAACATGCAGAACTTTTGCAAGAGGAAGAAAAACCTTATTATTATTTTGATGGGAAGCTATTAGTGAGTGCCATAAGTAATGAATATGAAGTTATACCAAAATATGATACTGGTGATTTATTAGATGATAATCAATGGTCATTACACAGTAGCGATGATGCTGTTATAAATACTACTGCAAGAGGTAATAGATTAGAAGATTTAAATCTTACTGTAAATGCTTTTACAGATAATGCAATGGCTTTTGTGTCTTTGGAACAAGGTGTTTTAACTCCTAACGGAGAATATGATCAATATAATTATGAAATAAACTTTAATTTGCAAACGGCGTTATCTCAAACAAATGGAGTTCTTTATGGTTGGGATGACCAGACTTTTACAGAAGATGAACTAGATATTATATATAATGAATGGAGGTCTAAGTTTGCACTAGAGATAGATGATGATTTTAGTAATGTTCCGGTTTATACATTTGAGAATAATCAATTTAATATAGGAAGGTCAGATAATATCTACGATGCTATTATTCCTATATTAGGGTCTTATGGGGAAACAAATCCTTCGTCTGCAAGTAATTTTGAAATTCGTTTTATAAGAGACTCTTTTTCTGGTGAGTTGAGCAATGTTAGACACTTTGTTTTAGGTGTTATGTTAGAAAAAACTGTTTTTAAAGCAGTAAATTCACAATATCCTTTTGAATATTGTAGTGAAACTGGTCAGACTTTAACAGATTGTGAAGGTTATATAACGGAAGAAAAACACTGTGTTTATACAGGAAAAGCTAAAATGGTTTTGTTATTAAAAAATGATTCTATAAAAACCTCAGAAGACGATGATTCTGAATACACGTTGGTCCGAGAATTCCCAGAAGAGTTTTCTATACATGAACTACATACAATTAAAGTTATGGTTAATTATGCAAAAATGTATTATGAAGACGCGGCAGATTATTTAGACCAATTTGCCCACGAAGAGTTTTCTAGATTTATATGTAGCATAAAAATTATTATGGACGAATATCCTATTTTTGGAGAATCTTTTGTCACAGATTTATCGGATAGATATAGAAAATTTGATATTGGTTTTGGTGTTCCCGCGGGAGGATCGTATTTGGCAGATAAAATGATACCCAACAAACTATCTATATATGATAATATACAAACAACGTTTGATTTTACTAATGTTTCTATAACTTCTCCAACTTTAGAGTTTGATAGCCAAATTGTAACTGTTCCAACGCAAATTAATGACCAAGATGATTTGTTTACATATGATAATAATCATAATGACGAATCTTCTTCTGTTTCTTTTTCTACTAATTTTAGTTTGTTATCTATGGCTTTTGATGATGATAGAAATGTGTTCTTAAACCCAAGCATATCAGAGATTATTGATGATTTGTTTTTGCAAGTTCCTCTTACTTTTGAAGGAACAAACATGTCTCCTTCCGTAACGCTGGGAAAATGTAATGATGTTCATTTAGTATGGCAATCTAATAGGGGCAGGTATTGGGATGTTTATTATGCAAATAGTGTTAAAAAAGGACTTCCGTTTCGTTTAGAGACACAAATTACAAATACAGAAAGTAATAGTATTATGCCATCTGTCTCTGTTAATCAAAATGGTAATAGAATGATAGTTTGGCATGATAATAGAAATGGAGGGTTTGAAGTATTTGCGGCTCGTTCCTTAGAAGGATATCCCTGTACAAAAGAAAAATGTAAGTCCGATCTATTTGATAGTTTTGGAGAAGATATAGAGACTTGTTCACTAACTTTTTATTATAGTGCTACTTCTACTGGAATATATCATTTTAAAATAGAATTTTACAGTGATAATAATTTAAATAATTTGTTTAAATCAATATCTACAGAAAAAAGTACAACAGGTTGGAAGATTGATGGAACAGATTTTTCTGATTTATGTGTAACAACAAATAGTACTTGTGATGGTGTCTCGTTGCAAGCAGGTTTGCAAAGAATAGTAACATATGATGTACAGAACGTTGATGGTGTATTTGATAAAATATTATATTATAAGTTAGTTGGTATAGTGGGGTAAAAATAAAAAGTGGCTTGTACCTTACAAAATAGAACAGTGCAATACAAGTTTATTGATCAGAATGGCATCGATAGAACTAGTGCGTTTACTGAGGATAGTCTCCCTCAGATAGGAAGATTTGGGGTAAGTGGCTTATGGCCTAGCCCAAGCCGACATGGTGATTTATTCAATGACAATGTACCCGGTTTATTAGGTTTTGAATATATTTGTCCTGATTTTGGTGGTGCTACTACGATTGATCTAAGTCAATGTCTTACTAGTAATGATTTCTTTGATAGTACTCTTACTAATAACAGGGCCTATGTAGATTGGGGAAGTTCTCATTCTCCTTTCAAGGCGTCGCGTGTAAGGAACTGGTTATTTAATTTTGGGCAATATATTAATAATCCCGAACCGGATAATCTGAATAAAGGCAGAGTATTTATAAATAAATGGAAAGTTAGGTTTATACATAGGTATGAGGATGGTGTTGGGGGAACAGCTTCTGATTTAATTAATGAGTCGTCAACTGCTCAATTAATTGTTGGTTTTGGGTCTAATAGTAATGTCGCTGGTTTTCATTTTGTTGAAAATGTAGTATATGCCGATGCCGGTGAAACAATAGTGGAATCAGGTTATTTTCTTTATGAAATACAAATTACTGTTGATTTCCATAATAATTATATATTAGATTTCACGCAAACACCACCTAATGTAGGTGGCGTTCTAAATTGGCCGGGCGAAACTATTTGGAGACCGAATCATTTTACGCAAGCTGCATTGAAAATAGGTTCTGGTGTACTGGCTCATGATGCTATTATATTAGAAGCAACTCCTCCAGTAGGATATCATAGAGAAGAGTGGACAGGTGCTGTCATAAATGTGGGTACAGATACTTTCACAAATGAAGTAGATGTCGCTTCTTTGACGCAAGATTTGTCTGTTAATATTGACTTTCAACAATCTATATTTCACACGGTAACTTTAGGTGTTTTACCAGCAGGAGCTATAATAGAGGTTTCTTTTGATCCTCTTAATGTATTTGATTTACATACTCCTCCTATTAATACACAAGTTCAAGAATCTACAGGTATTAATGTTTATGCAAAATCAATAGATGCTGGTTGGGCAATCACGGGCTGGTTGAATGCTGATAATTTAACCGCATCTGGTGGGGCCGGCGCGGTAGTCGATAATTTTGTTAGCGATGTTGTTACTAATACTAATGTTACTGTTTTGGGAACGCTGGTCGATTTAAGTTATTCTCTACGTCATTTGGGGGGAATAAGTAATGATAATGGTTCTATTTTAGTTAATGGGAATGATGTTGGCGATTTCGGTAGTTTTGTTGGTAAAAATGGTGAAACATTTAATATAAGTTTTGTACCAAATGCAAATTATAAAGTAAAATCTATATCGGGTTCTTATGTTAATAATATAGG
>CEPX01010113.1_pt1 | contig 30640 bp, 18 predicted proteins | sample 361361 | NCBI WGS metagenome assembly CEPX01 (sample SAMEA2619974, study PRJEB7988) | marine metagenome | biome: marine biome (ENVO:00000447); feature: mesopelagic zone (ENVO:00000213) & marine oxygen minimum zone (ENVO:01000065); material: "saline water (ENVO:00002010), including plankton...
TTGTCCAAAACCACAACCCTTTGATTGGGAACGTATAAAGTCTCAACCAACTTAACAACTGGAACTTGTCGCAAATCAAACTCCATTCTATCGTCAGTTACAACAACATTGTTATATTCGTATTCGCTACCAATTACCAACTGATAGGCGAAAATTTCATAATTATGCGAAAAACCATACCCCACTTGTGTGTCTACATATTTAACAACATCGACATCATTTGAATTAGGAATGAAGAACGACTGCACGTCACCATGAGCATGAGGGCCACCTTTTCTAATTTCATAAAAAACGGTCTCCGAATAAGCCGGAACTCCGTTTAACAATTCTTCTGCTGTTCTAAGATTTTTCTTTATAATCTCTTTTAGTCCCAGACCAAACACCATGGCCAATATATTTCTTAAAAATCTAAATTGTGGATGTTCACTAATTCCCTCAAACAAATCACCAACCAACGCACCGTTTGCCAAAGCATCGAAATTAAGATAATTTTCATCCAAACTAGGCCGAACCTCGCCGTCCTCACTGATTGTACTAATTCTCTGCATCCACCATTCCACCACATCCCACGTCCTTGAACCCACATCGCTCACGTTAACATTTGAATTCAAAATTCTTGCACCAGATTCATTTTGCGCCAATTCCTGTGTCACAGCAGAATTAATAAATCTAATCGTAGCGTCAGGATGTGTTTCTACAACATCTCTTATTAAGAGAGAATCTAGTTTAGAGTTCTTCAACACCTCTGCCATTTCCGTTGTAGTTTCTGTAGTGAATTGTATCTCGGTGTACATCGGAAACAGTTCTTTTCTCCTCAAAAGAGAATTAAAATCCTCAACTTTCGAACGAGCATAAATTAAATTTTTATAATCACCAGCAAAACCATAAACACCATCAACATCAACTTCAAATTCTTTAAAGTCTCTAGCCCACTGAGTAAAATAATCTCTTGTGGTGTCTCTTTGATCCTCGGTTTGTTGTTGAACGGACTGAGTTCTTAAGGTGTTTTCCGGTATTCTTCCATTCAACGTGGCATGTTCCAAAAGTTTTGCTTGTTGAGTTGGTGAACTATTGTTCGCAAATTCATCGGCCACGTCGGTCAGTATATACAAATTTGGCAACGCTGTTTTGAACGTATTTAAATTAATACCGCTGAGTGTTTCTTCGTATTTCTCGGAAAAGAAATTATAGTTTGGCTCAAATTTGACATACGATGCTCTATTGGCAATACCTGAGAATATTTCCAGTTCGGAAGACTTAAACGGCACTTGCAATTCATACGCACAATCCCTAAAGGCCACATTCTCTACGCCGTCCACTCTCGTCGGTCTCCCATTGACAACCGCATTTCCTCGCACCGCCAACAAATCATCGAAAAACTCAGGCATTCGCTTCGATGCCTGAAGCGGTAAGGCTTGAGGAGAGGCATCGCCCAAACTGGTAAATTCAATAGTAACTCTCTGGCTGGTTCCGAAAGGAGAATCTTCCAGGGCGTCAACGGTTGTGGCGCCCGTACGCTCTTTTCGCAAAATATCGCTTGCGCGAACTTCCCTCAAAGTTTGTACATCTCCATACGAAAATTCCATTCTATACGGTTCGTGACGATCGTTATATTCAAAGAAATTTTCCTTATTGGCATACACAACGGAAGAGTTTAGAATATCAGCTTCGTGATGCCACCACTTATTCAACGAACGACGAAAAGGATCGGCCACAATTAGCGGATTTCTCGGAACTCCCGCATATAATTCCAAATTCACTGCAGTTAAAGTTTTACCAATATAGTTTTGTGTCATTATTCTTGTACATTCTCATCTAATACAATTGAGCGAACTTCCTTAGAAATAGTAAAATATTCATTATACAATGGAAGTTCTAATCTCGAATCGTTTGCAAACTGGTTCAATGTTGGAAAATCGGCACTCTTAAAGGGCACAATTCTACAAAACAAATTTTTTCTACTATCATCAAATTCAAAGTCAACAATTTTATCTACCGTCAACGGTTCAAATGTGGGGCTTTTTGGCTGCTCAATTCCTTCAGGCGTTCTCTCGTATCCAGTCAATACCTGCACCTGTTTAACCAATTTGTAATTGAACACCAAAGTGCCAACATTTTGCGAACTCTTAAACGAATCAAAAGGCTCTATGTGCCACATCTTCCTTATACCGTTCGATCTTTCAAATAGTGCCTTAAAATGATTGGGCAAAGCATCCACTTTCCCACTCGTCCCAATGTTATCAACATCCTGCCACGTAGAATCCGGGGCTGAATCTATTGCATTTCTCCGCACGGAAAGATCAAAATCCTCAACCGAATGATTAAAGTCGTTAAGCAGTCTTAAGAGAATGTTATTTGGTCGAGTTAGTTCGCCAACACCCAATCTAGCATTTTCCCGCTCAGCCAAAATTCTTTCTATATTCTCCGCCGCATCTTCGTTGCCGGCGTCCATTTCCTCAGTGGCCCTTCTCACCAAAAACGACTCCTCAATTCCTTGTTCGTCCAAAGCGGTGCCTTCCGTAACGCTCTCCAAGACAATCACGTTCTCATTTGCAAACAATTTTTGCAACAAAAACTTTGTCAACTGTTCACTGGCATCAATGCCACGATCTTCCAGTCTCCTATTGAACTTGAAACCAGAAGAAGGAAGAACCCCACTGGGATCTCCCTCAACCGCATCTTCGGTATATCTATGAAGTTTGACCAAAAGTTCATTATATATGTCATGTTGATGTATGGTTGTCGTATAACGTCGAAGACCTGTAAAAAACACATCTCCATCAAAATGTATAGAAGAGGGAGTCAGAAATGTATAAGCAGAATCCGCAATTGTTGCTGTTCGTTTCAAATAATTTTGCTCATTCGCCCCATTTAAAGTTAATTGTTTCCCAAAAATATTAATACCATCATCAGGAATGTGATATTTCAACACCTCTCTTCGCACCCTCTCTTTATAATCCTCCAGACTAATTCGAGACTTTATTCTTCTACGTCTCGGAACTCGATTTAAAAAGTCGATAGAATGATAATTATAACCCGTCTCATTTGGAATGTTGCTGTCTACTACAAACGGAAGCCATTTAAATATGTTTATCTTTCTTTTTGAGCCACCAATGCCTGCAAATGAAATTTTCGAAGGCGGACCAGCCAAACTATCTCCCTGAGGTGTTCCGAAGGCCGAAAGTCCAACAACCCTAACTAGCTTTGAGATCAAATCCTCCATTATACTTAGTATTTTGGCAATCCCATCAGGATTGCCGTTCACAGGGTCTACCAATAAATCAAAAAAATCTCTTACATAAGAAAGATCCAATCCTCTTTGTTGTTCAAAACTCTCCCTTTCAGAAGCAGGAAGTCTTGTTGCGTTTTCAAATAATCGAATTATTTTAACCAATTTTGCAACCGACAACTGGGCCCTTTCAGATGCTGTGCTCTCTCCAACCAATTCGGAAGCCCACTGTAGAAAATTTGCAGTAAACCGATTCGAAATTGGATCATAATTTTCCTTAACCACCTCCACCGCATTTGCCAATCTTTCAGATGGATGATTTATGTGCGGATTGTTATTAACAAGATTGGTTCTTCTCACGCCCACTCTAGTTGCTTCATTGTGATAAGAAACTAAATTCGTATACGCCTCGGTTAATTCTTGCAACTTCTCGCCTATAAACTTCCAAGTATTGTCCTCCACCACCATCTCAACACCATATTGATAATGACCATCTGTAATTTTCTCAAAACTTAAATCTTTAACATTATAATGTTTTACTTCGCTATCGCCTCCCAAGGAAAAATCAACTTCCTTCATCACCGACAACATACTAAGACTAGGATCGCTATAGTCAAGAAACTCGACACCCTCTACAGTATTGTCACCATCGCGGGTTGCAGCAGTTGTTATTATCAACCTGTGAGGTTCATTGCCATCCCAATCTTCATATTCTTGCTCCCCAAGAACCTCTGAAGTGACTGGGGAATTTATCCTCTTTCTCCACACCTTCAAGGACGAAAGATATATACTACTGTTCAACTCCTCCATGTTGTCACCAAAAAAATTGCCATACAAAGTTTGCTCTTTCGCCAATTTAGACAAATTCAGACCAAAAAACAATTCATACTGACCTCGGCCAGATCGGGAAAGAAATCCATCAGTGATGTAACTTGGCGTTCTTCTTATGTCGAGAATGTCGTTGTTCAAAATCTTTAACTTATTTTGTACATTGAAAAGCTTATTTTCCAATACATTAAAATCTAATTCAATTCTCTCAATCTTCTTAAAGACCCTAAAATCTTGAACTCTAGAATTTGTGACAACTGTTCGATTCAACAATCTCTCTTCCCTATTGTCGTCGTGAGCAATTCCGGAACGCCACGTTCCATCGTCATCTCTGTGTACGGAAGATGGCCACACCTTAGAAGTTTCCGCATCCAAGAATAGCACCCTCCGAGACTTAAGTTGCGATTCACTTATTACCGTTTCAACCTCCATCTCTCCAACCAACAATGCCGATGGAGGCTCCAACAAAACCTCCTCTAAAAAGTCTGGGCTCAAGAACGAATTTGCAAAAAACGACAAATGTTCAGGGTTTGAAGTTTCGTGTATATCGAATTCTACTTTCAAAGTGAAATCATATATAGTCTCTCCATCCAAACCAACTTTGGCCAACGAAGAAATTGCAGGGCGACCGTCGTTATCTTGTTCGACAAAATCTCTCAAAGTAAAACGTCGCCTTTGAACCTTCCCGGCCCTTATTGCTCTCACTATTTTGCCACTCAGTTCCTCTTTGGCGGCGTCTACGCTTCTTCCGAAAATTTCCCCAGGACTCCCCATCCCTCTTGTGAGATTTTTATCGATTATAAAATCTGTAATCTCTCGTTCTCTGCACTCAAGAACCTCAACGTTAATCAAGCTCAAAACATCCTGATTATTAAACCAAGTACCAAACAAGTCATTACTAACCTTGTCCTTAACGGTCAAATATACCGTACATTTCATCCCCCCATCTTCATCAAAAATTCTCCCATGTTCCCCAACAGCCCTATGCCCCCCTTCGTCCATGATGTGAGGATTGTCTGCTTTTGGCAAAAATTTGCCCGCAGAAGATTCCAACACCACACGCTCTATGTGAGTTTTTGGCAAAAATGTACCAATAATATTGTCCGCAATATTATATCCCATTATTCACAAGGCTCCTCAAAGTCTTCATCCAATACGGTCCTTCTATAAATACTTGTTTTCTCCACAATTTCATCAGGACATTCAATAATTCTATCAGCGTACAGCCCCTTCTTTCTATCCGAACCTTTGAGCTTGCACAACAATCGATCATCAATTTCCTGATCCACGAATATATCAAAATAATGTTCTACGAAACCTGAATCTACGTTTGCGAATCCCTCACCCTCACTCAACTCAACAACAAAGCCCAACGGAATCAACTCCTCTCTCACCTCTCCTGGGATGGAAAGATCTTCGATTTGATTGATCTCAAAAACCTGAACTTCAAAATTTGAACTTTCAAAAACAGAGTTCTTCTCCTCGATCTCTAAAACCACAAAATCTTCTTCAACCTTTATAAAAGTGCCATTCAAATAGACGTCTTGCTCAACGCCAGGGGCTCCTGGATAATCGTCATCGGCGCCAAGATCCAAATCTATCGGACTTGCGTTGGCAACATCAGTGCCTACAGAAAACTCATATTCAAGCTCCACATCTACCTGGGGGATGTTAATGGTTGTTAGGGCACCCGTGATAGACGTGCGAACATCATATATTTCACCCTTGTGCAATGTCAACGCCCAAGCTGGTACATTTCGCACAGAAAGCTCTGCAGTTCCCAGCGGCAACATGGTGCTATGATTGTTGTCCACGCTTGGCTGTACCGCCCACCTCTCTCGATCGGCCATAGTAAATTCAGATCTTGCACTCAAAATATGTTCGACATCCCTCGCATAATGTTCTGTATGTTCCTGGATTCTGGATTCTCTCCCGCTAAAAACGTATTGCGTACGCAATCTTGGGGTGTCTTCTTGGATTCTGGGCTCAGATGCATTCTGCACTTCTCCGTTACCGGCCGGATCGTATAAAATATCATCATCGTAAAAGGCATAATATACAGGATTGAATTTACCCTTAGAAAGCAAATATTTTCCATATTGAGTAATTTGCAAATCTATAACATCTTCTTTTGGGTTAAAAAATTTCATTAGATATTTCTTCTCCCTCCACCCGGAGGAGGCAAGCGCGGAAGATCGGGGTCGGCTCCTCCGCCTTCAACATTTTGATCGTCCCGAGGGGGGTTCCCGGGATCATTCACGTTTACGTCCCGGCGACGAGCTTCGTCGAGATCGTGAAATTCAATTTCTGCGTCCATCTTGACCAACTCAACAAGGGAGAAATAATCATAAGGCCAATTCCATGAATAGTCCGGGGCTGTTAATCTGTTTTGTCCTCTATTGTTTTGGAAATCGAAGCTAAACCTTTCATCATCTGCCACATCAGATGTTTTTTCGAAATAATTCCATTTAGCTTTTTGTTTAACTTTAAAAACCATCCACCGCAAATCATTCGGCAAATTGAGGGGAGCACCAATAGCTGGTTGAAAAAACTCTCCAGGCTTTAATTCATGAGAAAATGTCGCCACATCATGCTTAAATCTAATCCCTATGCTTGGCGGTATGTTTTGCCAAATATCAATCAAATCCTGTTGCGTCAACCTGTGCTCAAATTCCAAAAAATACATAGCAAAAGGAAGAATTTCTTCATATAACAAGAAATTCATTTTTGGAGGAATTACATATTTCTCCATGGCCGACACCATCTTTCTCACCGATTCGCCCGCAAGTGGTATAGACTCTATAGGTGAATCCTGCGGCAGGCGGGCTAGCCCTTTGGCGTCTCTTATTTGCGCTCTAGAAATTGGGAAAAATTGCTTTTCATTCTCACGAATCACAAACGGAACAGCAACAACTGCCTCTCTAATGGTTTTCTCCAAAGGAGGTGTGCCAAGTGTTTTTGATTCTTTTCTGAAGCCAACCAAATCAGCCAAAGAGCCACTAGTAATTCTAGTAAAATTGTTCAAAGTCCCCAGACCTCCCCCGCCCGCCACTTCGGCGTCCTCGTCAACGCCCGTAATGGTGCCCCTGGAATCTTTTATTTGCAGAGTCAAACCGTTATGGCCAGATGGCAAATTGCCATATTGATGCCACATGCCCCTGCAAACATTTCCTTCGGTGGGGTTCGCAGGATATCTCCCTTCGGCATCTAATGCTGCTCGACTGAAATCTAAAATAATGGTTTCAAACTTTGGTTCCACGACCCACATGTTCAATTCATCAGACATGTCATCAAAAGCACGAACGGGAACTCCCTCCAAGGCGTCATATTCAATTTTTGGAATTTTGGCCGTGCCGAACAAATTAATCGATGCAGATATTTGCATCCAGTCATCCACTCCCGGTCCTGTAAAACTATTAAGATCGGAACCAACATCAAAACCATGAGCATAATCAACTTCTAAATGACTAATAATTTCATCTAATGTATATTTTGTCTCATCAGCTACAGCCTTGAAGGGTGAAAATCTCAACCTAGCATATGCTGCATATGAGTGGTATGGGGGAGCGAATGGCGTGTATGTCAAGCCAGAAACTTCGCCAGTCAAAATCATTTTATAACCACACGGAGGACCAAACGCACTAGCACTAGAATACATCATCTCCTCGCCTTCAGCTACTTGATATATTTCACTAGCAATGTTATCTTGAGCCAATTTAATGTCCATTGTATATTCGATTATGTCTGGATCGACTCTGCCGAAATCCGGATGGCCTTGCGGCAGAGATTTAAATGATGTATATTGTCCATTTTCCAAGAAAAGATCAGTTGATTCTGCCAAGAAATTGTGCATTGCCATCTTATATAGTGGACCAAGATTCCCGACACCATTCCACGACGCCGTTACTTCCAACCTAGCACCTTCGTCAGGTTCTACATCTACAATATATTGCACCGCTGCCAAATAGTTTTCGGGCTCCACCAACGCTTCAAAGGGAAATCTTCGATCGAAATTACTATCAACCACATGTGAAGTTAAATATTCGATCTGATTCCAATCTCCCGTCATTATTGGATAATCCACAGCCAAGCCACTCTTGATTGTGTTGTACATGATGCCGGGCGCAAACATCGGAGCCAAAAACGTTCTCCAAGCTCGATGATGATAATCTGCATCTTCACCGCCGGTATACGTCACATAATCTCCATACGATCTAGAAAACAACGTTGCCAACTCCAACGTTCTCAACACTGGATAAAATCCATCATAAGGAACCATCCTCATAAGTCCTTGACAACGCAACGTTATCTGCGATGGCTTCAATGAATCTCCATAATCCTCTTTGATAAATTCAAAATGTCTCAAAAAATCTGAATGGGAATATGTTTTAAAAAACTCCGTATCAGAATCACTTATACGATCGGCGGCGGAGGCCGTATTGGCAACGGCACCAGTGATACTCAAAAATGTCGGATTATCTACCAAGAAATTTCCATTGTTTTCACTAATGTAATATTCAATATGGTCGCTTATGCGAAATTCTGGAATTATAGTGTAATCCTTTCCTTTCGATCTGAGATCGAGCACATACTCATCATAATCTCTATAGTAAAAAGGATTTTTCCCCGCCTGAGTTCCGACTTCCCACAACGTATCGCCGGAACCGGAATAGTTGTAAACTCCCATATCCCGGGCAAAGGGAGCCGCAAAAGGATCGGCAATATTCCTTCTAGTATACACAGCCGAAGCCGTAACCCAATGAGTGTTGCCGCTATGGTGTGTCGTCCAACCAGATAGCAATTCACCTTCACCGCCACCCGAACGACCGCCGGCCCCAGAAACTTCAGCCATATCTGTTATTGTGAAATTCTCCCTAGCATCTAACGGCCACATGCTCTGAGAACCTACAAGAAATCCTTGGGAATTTAAAACTTCCGTTTGTTTTCGACCAGCCCTAGTTGGTGCCCAGAAATTAACAACAAAATTGTCACCATCTCTATTTCTAACCTTGTCCAAATATGTATTGGCGTGTTTTGGATAAATCGTTTCCCTATAAAGAAGATTCGTAACGCTCACATTATTTTCTTCGCCATGAACTCTTAAGATATTGTCATAGACCTGAGGTCTTTCAATACTAGTTTTTGTGGCATCCGTATCTCTCTCCAGAGATGCGTTGGCAAATGTAACAAGATTATTGCCATATGTATTGCGCAATCTTATGCGATTACGCGCCGGCAAACCGGCACGGGGGGCAGCGGGAGCACTCACATCGTCAGTCATTGTATGGGTTAACGGTTTGAACTTCGAAGTAACAGGAGGCTCCGTATAAGAAGTTAATACGGGGGCACCTCGGGGGCCGTCTCTAGTTATGCGGCTGTATCTGTTGTTTTTGACCATATTGCGAACAACTGCATGTTCGTTGGTGCGAATCTGCTTCCACAAAGGATAGCCATAAGGCCCGTTGCGATTAAGCATCATGGCGTTAAACAACTGCGCATCATAAAACGAACTTTCAAACTCACCCGGAACAAATTCGTGATTCACCCAATCTCGCGTTGTGTTTGTTGCCGGATCTTTCCCCAAGAAGTTTTCGCTAGCAGATACTGGTTCGTAAATATTTGTATTCAGTCCGACAAAATCTGTGAACACAAACCCCTCTCCAAGGGACGAATCTCCCCACTGTCTCGTGCCGCCGGCAACAACAGAGCCGAAATCACTGGCGCTCACGAATACATAATCTGATGAAGATGTTACATAACCAAGGGTCTCCATGGTCAACACCGAACCTGTCACCCACGCATACTGCGAATCGCTTCTAGGGATTGCATGTTGTACAAAGAGGTTATCATATTTGTTTACATAATGAATTCCATCGCCCGTTTGACCGTCCGCATCAGTTGCGACATCTGTTGCTTGTCTGTATGTATTTCTATTTACCTTGTGATAAGATGCAGTCTGGTCATAGTCAATAGCCTTCGTGGCAGAGCCGGAACGAATACCAAACTGCTCACAACGCTCAGAAGACCAAATGTTCAAAGGCATTCGAACAGCCAAATTTCTCCACGGCAACGCGTTGTGTACGGCGTATTCCTCAGCCTCTACGTCCAAAACCCCCCTAGAAGATACATCGGGGCCGCCAGGAGCGGCAAACCTTTCAACTATTACAGTCTTGTTCGCGGTCCGAGATGGCAACGAAAAATTAGCGGCGCCGCTAAGATAAATACTCTCGGCGGCAGTATTACTAATTCCCTCATTGTCCACAAACCACAAATTGTTTGTGCGACGGCCGGTAGTTGAAACTATTTGGTAGTTCTTGTCATAATTGCCCAACACCGCACTACTTGAATCAAACGCAATATTGCTTATATTTACCGGGCGTTTAACCAAACCATCTCTAGAATATGAAGCACGGGGACGATCAACACCATCCACATCCGGGGGGTACAAAGAAAGAATGTTGTCTCCCGAATTAAATCGCATTATCCAAGCTTCCGGCCTGTTATTGTCTCCCGAACTCGTAACAGACGGCTCATAAGTTATATCTACATGCCTATGTTGATGACCACCGACGTGGGCATCAGTAAACGGGCCCTGCATTGGTATTTCTTTATCAGCGCCGTATGCATCTGAATGCAAGTTTGTAACTGTTAGGGTGTTGCTTCCAATTGTAAATACAGTAGCTATATTTGTATTATACCCATCGTCAACAGAGGAACTATGCAAATTAAAAGGTGCAAAATTGTCACTTCTTTCTTCGTTGTCGCCAAATCCATGTCTAAATTTCGCATTTGGTTCATATATGTCAATATAATCTGGCTTTTGTCTAACTGCACTAGCTGAATATTCTATTGGGTCGGAACCAAAACTCAACTCACTTTGTTGAAGCACGTTAATTTTCTTATTCTTTTTATAGTTTATGCCTCCGTGAATATTTTTGATTCTATCTACTGCAAACCTATATGGCGTCGTCCATCTTCGCTCCAATACCTGCAACGTAGCACTGTGAATCAAAGCTCTATCTTCACTATGTTCTGCATCGTCATGAACCAATTGACCATTACCAGTTCGCTCTGCTCTTTCCTTCCAATATAGTTGATTTTCTTCTTCCAACCCACTTATTGGGTGGTGCCCAAACTTCCAATTATATAAATGTTTGTTTATACCGTCCATGCTACCAGTAATATCTTTCGGAATGAATTCCAAAGTTGGGAACTTTGTCCAGTATTTGTTTCTTTCCAGAATGTGGCTTTCAACCATGGTGTGTAATTTATCTGAAAATATTGCCGAGGCGGGAACCAACTGTTGCAACATTGTGGCCATTGATGAATCTAGCCATTTATAAAACTCTACGAATTTATCTAAATCGGGCGTGTTAGACACCCCCTCAAAGAAAAGATATCTCAACTTTGCCATATCTTTGTAATCTTGACGATATCTATTTACAGGCTCGCCAATAAGATTGTTGAAACCCACAATTGTAGCAAACATGTTCAACATTTCTTCAGAAATAGTTTGATACATACTTTTCTCGAAAGCAAAGAAATGCTTTATAGGGCGACTTTCTCTTGTAAATTGCAAATCATCCCGAGTTACAATATCGATCATATCTGAACTATGAAGATTTTCGGGCAAATTCTGCTTTACGGAATGCAAATATTCCGTATTAACCACATTAGTTGCATTGGCGCCAAAGAAATTGCCCAACCCTGTATGTTGATTTTTTAATATTGTACCCAGCCACTCGTATCGAGTCCTTAAATCTGCCGATCCGGAAGAGGCGTCATCTACAAGAAATTGTCCACCCGCATCAGAGCCAGTTACATTTAAAAAATCCCAATTAAGAGCCAACGTCTCGATTCGAGGAACAAATACGTGACTTGTTGCGCTCGTATCCTCCTCGAATGTATATGCACTTCTATAGGGGTGCAAAACTCCAACATTGGCGGCATCCTTAGCATGAGCTTGAATTTCCTCATTGCTCAATTCCGTCAACCAATACCTTAACGATGAAGCTCTGGCGTCGCTACTTTCGCGAAGAGCACCTGCGAAGTCCGTTCTATGGGCACCAACATACACCCTATGAGAACCAGTGGTGAAACCCAAGGCCGCAGCAGTGGTAACAGAACCACTGACATCGAACTCATTTTGCACCCTATTGTCTATTATGTTACAACCATAGAACTGTACCTCAAAATTGGCAGCAGTACTACCAGTAACAAAATCAACCCACGGATTGGCAGTTGAAACAACTCTTACGGCAAAATTCCACTTTTGATTATCGTACACATCCTCAAACAAACTACTTGTCAAATTAGTTGGGATTATGCCATCTGCCGTACCAGTCAAAACAAAATATGCGTTATTGGAATTTAGTTGGTCCCTTACGGCATAAACTTGAAAATTCGCCCTGTCGGGATCTTGCCAAGTCAGATCCGACGCATTGTTTCTGTTGGCAGTATGCATACCAAACAAAGAAGAAGACATAAACGGCACTGTAGCATATGCCGTAGTTGCTAATGGTGCTTTTTTGGGGAAAAACATCTCTGCTTCTATAGTTCTTGGTATGTAAGAAGCAGAAACCTCACCCACGATAAACGAAACAGAATTGGCATTTGAAGAATCAGCTTGTTGGTAAACTGTTGCAGCCCTATTGTCTACAGTGTTGAAATTTATCAAAGATTTCTTAACTGCCGTAGCTCTAACATTGTCCCTCAAAAGATAATCTGTATTATCGGAATAAAGAGAAAGCTTAATTAATTCATCATCAACACCGAAGCAACGTATTAAATTGCGAAATGCATTTTCCGTTCCTTTTGATTTGTAGATATAAACTAAATTGTTGTAAATATTTTGATATATTAAGTTTTTAATGTTATAGATTTTCTCAGTAAATTCTACCTCTTCATTTCTAGAGGTTAACTCTTCTATAATCGTTGCATCAACAAACAATTCTGGAGCTACAAATCCCGAAGATTCCAACAACGCATTTGCAAACGGGGCCGGCTTAAAACTTCCACTATAATAAGTGTCTTGTTTAAGATGAGGAAGCTGCTCAATCATCAAATATAGATCATCAAAATAACTTGCAATTATTTGAGTCAAATCTTTAAGCACATCTCTGTTGTTTTTTTCGTCCTCGTCAACAATCCATTGAGGGAATGACAAGAACAAGTTCGTGTTACTTCCTCTGTCATAAACCGAACCAGACAAACCCATTGTGCGCTTTAAGGCGGCAACTTCACCATGATCTTGATAAATTATTGGATCTCTAAACTCTGCAGCAGAAGCTGAGGATTGAACCATGGCCGAACCGGTCTCTCTTCCTCCGGCAGCATAACCGGTCCACGAACCATTACTAATTCTTCCCGAATAATCCAAAACCACGGCGTCGCGAACATCAGTAATTGACGAGTTGTACATTCCTTCATTGAATTTGAAATAAACACCCAAATCAACATTTGCATCATCGGTGTTCGCACCACCATATACATTTGTAAACCAATTACGTCCAATTTCTTGAGAACTTCTTCTTGTTTTCCAAAATCTGAAATCGTCTATAGAACCAGACAACTTCCCCCAACCTAAAGCGGGAGAAGATAAGTTTGCTGGGGTCGAAATTAATGCACCAATATTGCCAATCAGAGCCCCAGTTACTTCCTGAGTTGTACTACCGGATGTAATTCTATCGTTGTATTCGCCGTCAATATATAGGACAACCTCAACACTACCAGTTGTGTTCGAAAACGACAATGCATAGTGATGCCACAAATCATCAGCAACAGAAGCAGGAGTAACCCCACTACCAATCGGCGCAGTCTCAATCCCACTAGTCCCCGACATGTAGGTCACCCATATGGGCGATTCGCCAGTGGTAGTGGTGCCAGAAAGCTCGATGGTCAACCTTCCATATTGCTCGGCAGCAGGTAGAGAATCTGAAGTATGAACATCCAAGACTACTTCTTTTTCCGTTAAAGAGGTGTTGAAGCCGGCCTTGCGCAACCAAAATTCTACAGTATTGCCAACCGCACCATCTAACTTTAGATTGGATTCTCTTCTTTGGGCAACACTATACAAATTGGCATCGGCGAAAGTGGCTGCCAAATTGACCATGCCACCAGACGCAGTATGGGGGCCACCTCTAAATTGAATGTATTCAAGATTGTCGCTTAATCCGTAGCCGTCAGAAGTATCAGATTGCGACCCCCAACTAGCATGCGAAAATCTCACATAACCATTCGTTCTTGGATATATCTGATCAAGTACAAAATTGTCCAAATGAGAGGCGCTATTGTGCCACTCAACAACCTCCTTTCTAGAACCATCATAGGGATATGTGTTGTAAATGTGTTCTATAGAACCACTATAATACTTTTCAGCAGAACCAAATCTAGCGAAATTTTCCGGTTTAGTGAAATCAACCGGAGGAACATATCTTCCTCTCTCTGCAGAGCTTACAGTAATATACCCATCAGACTCTACCTCATTGCCGACAATATCAATATCGCTTTTCGCTAAAAATGAATTCTTTCTTTCAAAAAGACGTTTGAGACTATGACCCATATTATCCTACTCTAAACTTAAATATCTCGGGCTGTTCCTGCCAAGCACTATTAACATAATAAGCAAACTTCACACCATAAGAATAGCCAGATTGCAACATCCCCACATCAAAATCAAAATAATTTCCAGATACATCATACGACATCCTGGAATACGACTCTGTATTGCCAACTGTCTGAGGGGTTGTCGCGCTGCCTGTTGCGAATTTTATAATTTCCAAGTCATCTACTATTCTAAATACTTTGTAGTAAGCATCCTCAATGGTTGTGTTTTCAATAGCAGTAGACGCCACTGTATAAATAGTTGGATTCCAATCTTTCTCTCTGACATACAACCTAAACCGAGTTGCGCTTTCGTGCGTGGAATACGCAGTTCTAAGATTGGTTATGTTGGTTATGTACCTGGGATATGGATTTGCGGCGCCGGCTGTCAAACTTTTCGGCACTATCGTCCCAGTATGATAAGTTGCAGTGTCGTCATACCAAACATCATACAACCTAGAATAAGGGGCTGCGGCGGCAGTTATGGCCAGCGAAGCCGAATAGACACCAGTCGCAACCCAACCTCCCGTTGCCGGCGTTCCCAAATTGGGAACATCTCCACCACTAGACAGCCTTAAAATGTCAATTGGTGTACTAGTGTCGCCGGCATACAAATCAACAAAAATATTTCCAGTACCAGGAGTTGGTATGTTTTGCAATCGCCCCCTGACATAGTTATACAAATAAAGCGTATTGAGATTGTCTGCCGCAGGAGCTAACGAACTGCTGTAATAAAAGTTATTTCTTTGATCTCGCCTAGTAGAATCCCAACGAGCTTCAATGATCGGTCTTTTGAAAAAGTATTCACTTGATCTTGAAAAGAATTTCTTCGTATAAGATGACGATGCGTTATTTTCTATTGCAGATGTAAAAGCAACACCCACACCATAATTGGTCACATCCGATGCCATCCATTTTTCAACCAAGCTAGTAATATCTAATTCCATATCTTCATAGCCCCGATCGAAAGTCGTCGTAAACACTTCCTCGCCATCGATGCTATAATCGCCGCCGGCAGTTGTCCATTGAGTGTTGCCTCGTGCATTTATCCAATTTGCGCCAGTAGCATCATGAGTCAAATCTGAATACTCTTCCATATCCAAACCGGAACCTTCCTCCCACTGAGTTGAAATGGCAGATACTTGCAAGGTAAAATTTCTAGGCAATGTTTGACTATGCTTGGCGTTAAAAAGTCTCAAATAAAAACTCACACTTCCACTAGCCGGAATCGTGGTCGCCGTCCTATCGGTGCTTATGTCCCCTATGGGAAATCTTACCAAAACCCTCGATAACTCACTAGAACCGGTAGCGGCTTGGGCATAAATGTGAAAAACCTCCAATACATCAGCCTCACCCATATTAGAACCAGTGCCACGCACAACTAAATCCGGTTTATAAGCATTGGTGATTGTGGTGTCTTCAGACGCTGTATATCTTTTAATCATTATCTGACAACCCCTTGTATATCGCTGCTCGGCAACTTAATTTCCCAAATTGCATCTTCTGGAATTGTAATGTAACGTCCATCAGGCGAAAGAGCTTTGTCTATATTCAAATTTACGCTAGAATAAATTCCAGCACTTTTATTAGTAATTTTGACATCTATAACATCTATAATGTTAGGCGAACTCCTAAGAGCTTGATAAACATCGGTTAAATAAAACGGCTCACCAATATCTGGAAGAATTGAAAACGCATTCTTAAGCGATATAATTGCTGAATTTAAAGTGTCAAACTTATTCGCCTCAGTCGTCCCAACAGCCACAAAATCTATTCCCAAATTAATTATACGCGCATCCAAGATATCAATCGTATCATGTACCATCCTATTTTTGTTGAGCCATGTTTTCAGATTCTGTTTAATAATATCCGTCGTTGCCGTTAAAGTTTGATTGGAGTTTTCCGAAATTACATATAAATTCAAATTTCGCTTAAATGAATCTGTATCCTGCACAATATTGCATCTCTTAACCGAACCAAACTGAGGGGGCATGGAATATGCCACACTGATATAGTCTTGCCTAGTGACAGCCCTATTTTGAGTCGCGAAGGCATCAGTTGCTCGTCTCTTTAATTCCTCCACAGAAGGCAAGGCAACATCGCCCGTGATGGGATTTTCATTTGTAACCTCCAAACTTCCCATAATGAACTGCACAATTGATGCATCCAAATTCCCTACATTAAGAAATTTAAGTTTTGGTCGCGACACAATCGTTAACGACTCAACAGAAGCATTTACAGAATCTGTAGAATTTTCCCTATAAACCACAAACAAAGTCACATTTGACGGCACAACTCCAAATTTATCTGTTGCAACCAAGTTGGCCGGATCAAGAAATTCATCAGTAATATACTCTCTACCGTGCATGTTCAAAACAACTCTGCTCGGATCGGCAACAGAATTTGAAGTCAACTCTTCCGTAGAACCATAACCAAATTGTAAATAAGTCCTATCTTTTAATTGCTCCACCACAAATCTTCTAGGAACCACCACTGGCTTCAAAATAGATCTGGCGGTGTCGGAAACTGCACCGACATTATACAATTCCTTATAAATTACATTCTGAGACAAATATGGTACTTCAAAATATTCCCGGCCGTCAGAATCCACAACAGAAATGATTTCGGCCACATTTTCGCCCGCCAACTTGACTCTCAAAAATCTTTGAAACTCTCCAACCTCGATTTCATCTTGAACCAACTTTCCAGAAATAACACGACCATAAGCCTTAACTGCAAAATAAGTGGGCAACCCAGTCGTATCGTTAACTCTCGCAACTACAATTTCATTATTGCCATCCGAAAAGTGTACATTCTCCATCAAAATAAAATTATTACCATCAACACTAGTAAACTCACTGCCTTTCAACAGAATTGGCATATAAGAAGTATCCGGGCCGTTGCCCGTACCATTTGCAGGAACTAAAACAAAAAATGTAGCCACCCCATGAGAGGAGGGGGGGCCGGCGAATTTATAACCCAATTGTCTAGATAGATTTACAACATTATCGTATTCTATGGCCGAATGCAAAAATGACTCATTTGCTTGATAATCTAAATAAAACGAAAGAATGTCGCCAACATACGCAACGGTGTCCAACATCAACGAACCGAACGATGCTTCACTGAAATCTTTGTACGTGCTCGAATAGTACCTTCTTGCATGACTAATCAAATCTTCTTTGATTGTATTGAAGTCTCTACTGGTATATTTTATTGGTACAATCTTTTTCGGCATATCCTTTCCTCTCTATAAATAGCTATTATTCCTAGTTTGTTGCTAGAAACCCCTCAGAAGCTGCAAAATCCAACACATCATCAGCGCCGAGAGGAATGATTGTATATTCCACTGTAATGGGCAAAAGGTTAGTTTCACCAAACGTTGGTTCTTGTTCTTCCAGAGTTTTAAACGAAATGTCATTAATCCTGACGTATGGCAAATATTTACCCACTTGTTCGCGAATCCTTGAAGAAATACTGGACCACGTACTTGGAGTATTTTGCTCAAACAAATATTTCTTAATCCCAACTCCAAATAGAGGGTCCATTATTCGTTCACCAGGATTGGTTAAAATTATGTGCTTCAAGTTTTGTTGTACCATTTCAAAATAAGTTCTATTCAACGCATAACCATCTTGATTGTCCGGTGCCAGTGGCAACTTAGGCGATAATCCTGCCATTATTCTTCCTCTTCCTCAATACAATTTTCGACCACATCTCCACCCTCGGCTCTGCGTTCTGCCTTCTTTCTATCGTTTGCTCGTTTTCGATCGCCCGGAAGGGGTTCGGTAGTCAACGCCGCCAACCCCAAAGGAGTTATTGGAGGGCCAATACCAATTCCAAAAGGTGGAGGACCAAATATGTTGATCGGCAACGCAAACGGCAAAGCTCCAAAAGTTGGACCAGTTGCTGAGTTGGGCAAAATTCCTGCATCATCCAAATGTTTCATAAACTTGTATGAAGGATCAAACTGTTCAGCCAATCCCCTGACCAATATCGGCACTGTCATAAGGGCCATTTTCGTTAAGGGTGAAGATGGGCCCGATGTTGTCAAGTTTTCACTTTGAAACTGTGCTTGGCCAATATTGCCCCCCGACTTTTGGTACTCAGGATCTTGTTGTTTCCACCAATCATCTTTTGTGCTCGACAACAATGTATTAAACAAATTCTTGATCTCTTGCTTCGTTCTTGCAAACATAACATCCGTTTCGGGCTCTGTTAGCGAGACACCTTTCATGGTGTAAATAGCAACCAACGATGGTATTCTAGTGACAAAAGCCAACAAATAACCAACCATAATTTTGTATATATCATTACCCTTAAGCTGCTCTTTTAACTCATCTATTGGAAATTGTTCATCAGCAATAACTGTGGCCAATTCCGCAAAATCTCTATCCTTAACTTCAAATTCATCAAAATGTTCAATTGGCATTTCTTCGTGACATAGCGGAATTAAATAGTAATTATCAACATCGAGAATGTCACCGGGGCCATCAACATTTCGCAAGAAAAAAGCTTTCTCATAATCTTCAACGTGACCATCTTTAAGTGCCTTAATTTGTTCAATTTGCTCAATGATGTCGGCATTATCCTCAGTTGTCGGCAACGCATAAGAAATCCTCAAACCATACTTCCATGGCTCAAAGTAATCAACAAACTTTCTACCTTCAACAAAATTGCCAGCACGAGGATCTCCCTGCCCAGCAGGACTACCAAATCCTCCCAATTTTATAGTGGCAAGAAGTTCTGCTAAAACTTTATTAGAAACAATGCCAGATGTATGAGATTTCCGACGATCTCGATCTGAAGGATAATTCAAACCACCCAAGCGGTCGGGGCCGTTTGCAAGAAAATCAGAAAATCCATCATCTATTATGGGGGGTCTGTCTTCAACTCTAATATATTTTTCCACAATAAACTCACCTGACCGTCGCCGATATATGAAATCGCGATCCTCGGGGCGGGCATTATTTGCCTCATCAAATATGTCGTCTGGTATATTTCTTGCCACATTTATGGGACGACGCAACAAGACAAACAAACGATCTCTATCCAATATGTCGTTTTTCTCGGCTTGACTAAAAAGTCTATCATATAGTTCGCCAAAAACATCCAAAGCCTGTTCTTTAATCAAGAACATCAATTTGTCTGCGCTTGTTACCAAATTCAACGGGGGGCGAGGAATTTGCACTTCAAAAGGATCGAAGAATTGCTCGCCCCTTTCTTGTCTCAGGGCTATAACTCTTGAAACTTCTTTTTCAAATTCATCCCCAAATTCAAGATCGTTTTTCAAATCTTGCGAGATAGTTTCAATTACGAAGTCTATAATCAACCTATCTCTAAACAATTCTTCAAACTTAAATTCCGAAAGGGCAAATAAAGATTTCAAAGCAACATCCAACATGTAAAGCCTGACCATTAACTTAATTGCACCAATTACGCCGGCAGCTTCCATGTCTGGAAGCGGGTTCAGGCCATCAACCCCAGAACAACCTGGATTGTTATAGTCCTCTTTGGTGTCTCCTTTGACCTTCTTGAGATTCAAAAGATCCGTTCTGGGGTGGAAACCATCGGGACAAGGCCCAACGCTGGTAGTAAGTTCAACTTCATCCAACTTTTCAACTTCAAAAAATTTCGATGAAGCCAAACGAGCCAAGTATAATCTCAACATATTGATGATTATTTGAGGATAAACTTTGTCCCTAAAAAGTGTTGCGAAAATTCCTTGTGAATTACCAATATCGTTCCTCAATTCATTTGTCATTGAATTTCTATGTTCAAAACTTCTTATAAAAGAGCTTCTAACGATGTTGTAAAACAATTCATGTTGAAATGGTTGAGAGTTTGTAAATAAGAAATCTCCCACAACAAAATTCATTATCGCATCTTGAACATTGGGTTCAACAGGCTCGTTTCTCTCCATGGCGATTGATTGTTCTCTGCGCGGATCTGAAATTTCTAATGTGTAAGTGTGGTTAACATTACCGAAATTGGCCCTAGCCTCTTCAACAGAGGCCCACTGAAATTCGTCTGAATATTTCAATGTTGAAAATTCAGAAACAGCTTCTGGGAGGGCAAAAACTCCCGGAACATCAGGATCTTGCTCACTTGCGCGCTCCAATTCTTGTCTTTTTTGTTCAATCAATTCCCGATTCTGCGAAGCCGCAATCGAATCCAAAACCGGCAGGTTCATTTTGTAAACAACCCTGCCACCTTCCTCAACTCCATCTACCGAATTGCTGCTCAAAAACGCTGCGTGTAAAGACGGAGCCACCCTTATCTCTGGGCGGCGGAGTCCGGTATCGTCAATATCGAGTTGCATCGCAGCCTTCTCTTCGGCCGTTAACCCCTCATAGTTTCCATCGTCTCTCACTTTTCTTCTACCACTTTTCGCAGCAGCAACAATTTCTCCACTCAACGGCTCTCTGAACGATCCCTTTAGTGATGTCACAAACGAACCAACATCTGTGTTGAAGGCCATTAAGGCACCATCGTACATTGTGTTAATGACTTTATCATTTAGGTAATCTACCGATGGCGGATCTCTTGGAATTAGCGGCTCATAATCCTTAAGTTCGGGATCGCACAAATCTCCAATTAAATCTTTAATTTCTGGATTTGTTGGAAGAGCAGAGTCACTGAAAATGTCTTCTTGGTCCAATAGGTTTAACAAGTCTTCTAATTTTTTTAATTGTTCTTTTTCTCTCTGCGCCAACATTTCATCCACTTCCTGTTGTGACGCTCTTCGACCATCGTTATTGTGCAAAAGAACCTTCTTCGCCTCAATTGCAGCTTCACACAAATCTCTCACAGAACAAGAACTAGCTTGATTTTCCAAATTAGATAAAATTTCTGGCTCGACAAACGTTCCCAAATATTCAAAAAAATCACCAATCTGTTCCAAGCTGCCAATTTCCGGATCTACATCTTTAACCAAATTGAGAGTGAATTCGGACGCCGTTCCTCTAACCAAATCAAGAATTTCGGGAGGATTCAATCTTTTGCTAATCTCGTCGAAATAAGTCGATACTCCATCCGCCGTGGTCAAAACAAAACGAGTCATAATTGGTTCAATTTTTGAATCAATATCTTCAGAAACGCTACCTTGTTGCTCTTCGCTCAACAATCCTCTTAATTTTACAAGCCCATAATCCGCCGCCTGACCGGCAAACTTCCTATAGTCTCTACATTCTAGGTGCTTAATGGTTATCTCTTTTAGAAGACCCATCAGCGCCAACTTAATTATTCCTTCAATATTTATGGTTATTTGTTTTGGTATTGTCGCCATGATATCGAACGTAGGAAGATCGGGAAATTTCCATCGAGGGGGACTAGGCCACTTAAACTTGAATTTGCGAAGGCCCCCTATATCAAAACTAAAACATTGAATTATCTCTTCCATCATGTCCAATAAATCAATTTTGTTCATAATGTTGGTGTAAGAATCTCCTATGGTTTCAATATTTTGCAACAATCGTTCAAGATTCTGAACGACACTATCTCCAACAAAATCGACGTCTTCTTTGACGGCCAAATCCATTTCCAATTTATCGCGAAGAAGATCGACTTTTTGCTTCTCTATTTGAACACTTGTTCGAACGCCCGGATCTAGATTAATCCCATTGCGCGCAGCATCTCTCTGCACAAGTTCCATTTTCTTTTTTGCGGCATTTGCTTTTTGCAAAAACGATCTTCCCCTTTTTAATGCGGGATTAAAGGTCTCAGTTGCTCTTCTGTCGAAAGACTCAATGTATATGTCTGCAAAATCAAACCACGAATTTAACGTATTCAAACTCGCATTAACTTCGTTGATGTCCAAAATGTATTTCGCGAGTCTGCTGCTTTCAAGCCTGCGTTGAAGTATAATTATTTTTTTCCTAACCGGATGCAGTGTGTTGTCTTTTTTTGCAACTGCAACATTCATTAGCCGCAAAGGAGAAGCTCTTTCAAAATTGAACATAATGCGAAAAGGATTTTCAATATCATTGATGTCAAAATCGTTAAATAGTAAGAAATCTTTCAATTCTGCCAAAAATCTTTTTATTCGATCGGCATCTTTCTTAAAAACTAAATTTGGCGGGACATCAAACAACTCGGTTTGTCTATCAAATTTATCCAACATGCCAACAAACTTTCCAAAAAACTCGTCAATCGAATCTGATTCAAAATCGGTAGAAAACAAAACCCCCCTTACATTCTGCAATTCTTGATTGTAAAGTTCCAACCGCTCTTGAAGTGAGTTTTCGGGAATCGCATGAAAAAACACCCCCCTTATTCTCACCTGAATCTTTAGCCTTGAACCCGGACGGGGATCTAAGTGAGCCCCCTCGAATCCGCTGTATATTCTAACGAACCGTTCGTTGTCTACCAAATCGCCAACACCAACATCTTCATTGTCCAAATCTTTAAAGACAGTCTTTTTGTCATAGTAGTCTAAAAGAAATTCTACTGCAATGCGTTTTGCGCTTTCTTTGTCTTGTCGTATGTTGTCTGTTGTAGTGGAATTTGTTTTGACAACCACAACATGTTCGTTGGTTGTGCGATCAAAATATGTTTCCAAATGATCCAAAAGAGTCCAATCTGGCAGCCCCGCACGAGTGGCGGCCGAATTATCTTTTCTCTTTAATTTAACTGTTTTTAATCTTGCCATTTTAATTTGTATTGTTGTGTCTGCTGTTTATATATTTTTGACCAGATTGCTTCAGGTAAGTCTGTTTGTACAAAGCCAAATTAGCCTTGTGACTCAACAAAGATCTTTTCGTTTTGGTCAATTGATCAATTAACGCCTTTATCCCCGCTCCAACCACCGGAAAGGAAGGGGCAGTGGGGGCTGCGAAAAATGGAGAATTGTGAAAGTGGTGAGTCAATTTCTCATTCAACTCCATTTGCGACATTAAAAATGTATCAACAATGCCATTAAGCTTATCTACATGATCGGTCAATTTCTGTATCGCTTCCGATAAGTTATCCCCCTTCGGGATCGGTTGCAATTCGTCATCATTATTTCCAGCAATCAAATCTATACCCAACACACTCCTCACACTTCCACCCTGAGAGTTTTTCTCGTCTGTCCTCGTTATTAATTTAATTCCTTCCCTCGCCACAATTCTTATCCCATCTGCCTTAAGAGCAACACAAGATTTTGCCTTAGAATTGCCTACACTTCCATCGGCCAAATTCAAATAATCATCAATGTTGGATTTTTGACTGATATACACACGACTTGCATCTTTTACGAAATCAGGATCGACATATAAAGATTCATTTTTCTCGTTTGTTTGTCTGGCCGAATAGCCCTTTCTGCCGACAACGACATCTATGGCGGCGGCTTGTGTATGTCCCTTTCCGCCATAACCACTTCTCAAATCTGCATTTCTATCTCTTCCCAAAACAATATAGGCGCTGTGCTCGTTCTTCAATACCTTTTCGCCAGATGCCTGTATGAAACCGGGAACAGATTCTAATAGTTTATCCCCTGCCAAACCTCTGTTTTGTAACTGAGCGTCTTCACTAGTGGAAGCCACGCGACGCAAAATCCCCTCATCCACACCATCCCTGGAAACGGCCTTCTTGTGTGGGTCTCCGTCCAAAGAGCCTTGAAGTTGGCGCGCATCAGAACCCAACAACTCCACCGTTTCATCAAATTCGCCCCCAACCCCAAAACCCTTCTCAATTTGCTTCTCGAATTCAGTGCCCATAATCAATCCTATGCATATTGTACCCCACTAACATATTCCAACGAGGCGCTGAAATCCATGCCCCTCACTGCCGGATTTAAAGGCAAATCACCATATGCCCTTCTTCCGGCACGTTCATATTCCCTATTTGGCCACCTTAAAACACCCTTGTTTATTTCTGGCTGTAATAAGGCGCCAATGGCTGCAAAATATGCCCCCTCAGAATTGTTTCTATATATAGAGGCCCGGCCCAAACAATAATACTCTATAAATAGTCCATCTGAATGTGCCCATCGGCTGTGGGACGTAATTCCATGATGGGCGTTTTTGGCGCCCTTCCACCAATTGGTTGTTGCGCCGGTTTTAGTGCCGTTGACGTAATCACCAGGGGCTCTTTTTTCGTCGCCGGCATAACGACCCCAAATGAATTTCCCACCAGGGGCTGCAGGAAATTTGATTGGAATTCTTATTGACTCGTGGGGAGGATTGGTGCTAAGGCTTTGTATAATTTCCCAAGTTTTTCTACATTGAATTTCTGTCGGCAAAGTATAATTTGTCCCCCTAGAACCTATTCCGTGTTCGGTTTTCAAACCCTCTCTCCCCAATAGCCCAGAAGCTCCAGCGTTAGGACCAACAACAACAAACCCCATATTTTCCCACTTTGCAACTTGACCAGCCCTAATCCACACCAAATTTGAAACTTCAATCCCAACACTTAAATAATTCGACCAATTGGCATGAGGTAACCTCTGTTCGACTTTAGCTTGCTGCAAAACCCTTCCGTCCCTTCCGCACCAAAAATGCACACCACTTCCTCTTTCCGCCGCTCTTGTCGCACTTCTTTTCGCAGTGCCCACACCGGCAGTTTCATGGCAAACAAACAACGTTGTTTGTTTTTTGATTCTCTCCCCTTTTTTAAAAGATGGCCCACTTTCTGTCAACGCACCCAAAGCAGTACCCTTATTGACTTGAAAAGTTTGTGTGGGGACAAAGTTTCCCCCACTCTCCCCAACAATCTCTTTCTTACCTTTTCCAAACGCAGCAACAAGAGAAGTAAACAATCCCGCAGACACCCCTGGAGATTCAGTTACGGACGCCTCATAGGTGTCTGTATTGACATTGACCCTAACAACATCGCCAACTTTAGGAATGGCAGAATTTCCCACATAACCATAAAATGTAGGATGCATATCAATTATTTTTTGATGAGGGCCTGGGATCTCGCCAAGCTCGCTTGGAAAAGGAAGATGGGAATGCAACTCAGGAATTCTTGCAACCAACTCAATTAAGTCCGTAGGAAATGGAATGTCTGTTCTTGTTTTTATTACAGCAAACACGCTCCCAGGTTTAACGCTAGTTACTGGAGGTTTGGTGACCCTTAAAACTTGAGCGTGGTATGTGCTTCCATGATCTTTAAGCAAGTCTGGTTTAAAAAAATCTTTTGAGATCTTTTTCAGTAACTCTATGGGCTCAGTTTTATATATATCCAACCTTTTGGCCGTTGGATCTTGCTTGGCATTCGGATTTAGATCTCCCGGGGCATATATTGATGCACCCATTCCAACTTTTTCATCTGCCCTTGACATCTAGTCATCATCCTCACCTGTATGCTGCAATTCGTCAAAGATTTTGTTCTTATCTTCCTCGGACAAATCAATCGATGTATGCTTCTTGTAAAGAAGAGTGGCAACCTTAACCAACTGCTCGTTCGAACGCTGCAATGTTTCCACATACTTTGCGGCCACTTGGCCAACATCTTTAAATCGATCTGTGCTGCCCTTTAAGTAAATAACCACATCAGCCAACAACCCCGCAGTCTTTGCTCGATCGTCCCTGGCATTGACAACGGCCTCTTCTAGCAAAGGGCTTATTCCTTCAATATCTTTCACTTCTAAACGTTTTTTTGATTTCATTTTGTTTTAAAATTCCTACAACTCACTCTAAATAGATTTGGCAAACAAATTGCTATCACAAAAAAGTGCCAAGAATGAGCTAAACACCTCCTTGGTTCCACTTGGTTTTAAAATTTCTATATCTTGCACGAAGTTTGTTCAAACTACTAACCACTTGTTTTGTATTTAATCCAGTCAACTCTCGTATATAGAGATATATTGCTTTCTTGTTGAAAATTTCAATATCATCAATATTATTAAAAAGTACCTTTACAGCCTTATATACTTTCAATTCATTTGGTTTCATATTTTCTTCATCCCAAGAATGAACTTCTTTCCAAAAACAACTCCAAAATTCCGCCTCCTCCCTTACAGATTCATATGATTCAGTATTAGATACGAACTTCTTTTCAAGCTCCTTGGGCATATCGTCATATTGTACCTCTGTTCTTGAGCGTTTAGAATTTTTCTTGATTTTATGAATAAACCAATTCTTAGTGACAACGCTGTAATATGAAAACGCTTTCGAACCCTTGCTTTGATCAAATTTGTCCAAAATCGTTGTAAGCCAAATTTTGCACTCCTCCCTAAGATGATCTATATTGGGAAGAGTGTTGAATTTATATGTATAAACAATTTTATCCACCAACTCATCAAACGCTGGTTGTATGTAGTTTACATACAGTTCGGTTCTTTCCTTTTGATCATCTGAGGCCACATAGGCAACAATTGCATCCTCATGTACTTGAGTAAAGTAATAATTCTTATTCTTCTTTGTACTCTTGCTCTGAGTCTTCTTCATCTACCAATCCCTCTTCACTTTCAATAATCTCCATAATTTCTAGTTCTCCGTCAACAATAGAATAAACTTCTTCAAATTTTTCAATTTGTTCCAAAAAGCCGCCAACGTGGGTAAGTAAATGTTCCAATGTCTCGTCCCCGTAATACGATTCAAGACCGTAAACCATAGACAAATGTTCCTTGAAGTATCGAGTTTCAATCAACAAATCTCCTATGTTGCGAGAAACAAACCAAAGCTTTTTCATAACTTGCTTCACATACCAAATCACCACACACAATGCCGACAACAATATCAGCGATGTTGCCAACAATATCCAAAACCACATATTCACTACCTCTTGTTCTCCAATTCTTCTTTGAATTGTTTAAGTTCTTGACGCGAATCGTCAATAAATTCTTCAACCCTCTTGCCTACGGGAGCAGACCCATCTTTGACAATTATTTTGGCCAAAGATGGAATTTTAGTAAGAGAGTTTTTCGCCCCACATATTATTTCTTGAGGGCAGTCACACACAACCTCGCCCATTGAATGCCAAATTGAAAATTCCTCTTCACACTCCCCGCAAACATAACTATAACCGGGCATTATTCTGCAATCGTCTCTTCCGAATCTTCATCGTCAACAAATTTGACCAACGGGGGGTTCATCACCACCAAACCAACTTCTGAAAGTTTGAGGCGAAAATTCCTCAAATTTTCGGTAACGTCTGTCTGTTCCAACAAAGCCTTTTGCAGGGCCATCATAATGGCCCCCAACGCCTGATCTGACAAATGCATTTCGTTATTACTCATCTTCTTTCTCCTTTTGTTCTAATTCTCCCACACCGTTAGGTTCTGCAATAAATTCAAATCTCTCCCCCAAAGGAAATCTTTGTCTGGATATATCAGTTGTTTGATTGGACAAAGTTCCTTCCCCAAGATTTTGCAACTTAACATACCTATCGGCCTCAAGCTCATTGAGAATGTAATCCCACAACATAACATATTGCCTTCTATAGACATCATAATCTAAAGTGCCGCAATATTTCTTATCTTCCACAAAAGCGTGATTTGCAAACTTACCAACCTTGTCAATTTCCCTCAAACCATCCATGCCCACAAAAGAAATCTCCTTAGCACCTAAAGCAATTGCGAAGCAAAGCAATCTAGGTATGGCGCCGATCTTCCCCCTGTAGCGCGTATTTATATACAAACATCTTCCTTCATATTGTTTGTTTATTTTTTTTATGTTCAAATCTTTCTTCCTGCAATCTCCGCCCTCCTCAAATACCATTAGTGTGTTGTGTTCTTCCATATAGTTGTGAAATTTGTCATTTTTTAATGAAAAATCCACATCAATTGAGAGAGTGACCAAAGAAACCCCAACATCACACAACTTAGGACACAAATAAAAATGATTAGTAGACCACACATAATCGTAATCTTCAAAATTCCAATCAACCTGCATTGTTGACGGACCAGCCCCAACAAGTAAAATTTTAGAGCCTTTAAATTTTATCAACTCTGGCATATCCTTGTATGTAATTTCCGTATCAGAAATGCAATCTCGACCAAATTCTTTTGCAAATTTTCTCTTTACATAATTCAAGCCCCAAAATTGCTTTCTCGATAAAAAATCGTTTCTACCCGATATGAACGCACTTAAAACATTTCCTTTTCTAGAATTTTTCCAATTCCTATCATTCCCAAAGCACTTTGGCTGTCGCATATCGTACCAAATATTGCACTTAGGTGATTTTCCAACTATTTTGATGTAATTTTTAAAACTTTTTTTCATCAAAACAGGATCATAAGAATCAGTAAACTCTCCGCCCGAATAAATTAAAACGCACTCATTCCAAACGACACTCATTTGCTTTCGCACTCTTCCTTGCCGAACTCAACCCTACATTTGTAGTCCAAGTATGTCATCTCGCCCCATGGCGTCTCGCGCATTACCGTCTTTTGGTGGTCTGGTACGCACACAGCGGGGTTCCTCTTTTGGAATTTAACCGCATCGCAACCGGTTGCGGGCGCTATGTCGATTAATCTCTTGGCGACGTCCATATCCCCATTGTAGTTGATCCCAATTTCAGCTATAATATATGTTTTCATACTTCCTTGTCCTCGGCCAATTCCTTCAACAATTCATTTACCCTCTGATCACAGTTCTTTATTTTCTTAAAGATCGATCTAGATTTATCTGGGGCGACACGAAACGCGAGCTTAACTATATCCATCCAATGAGTGTTATTTTGCTCTCGTATCTTCTGTACATCGTTGATGATTTCTTCGTCTGTTCTACTCATTTCTATAGCCCAGCTTTGTAGCCTTTTCAGCTACCTCAGATATCTTTGTATCCCAGCCATCCGATAAGTTTAGCTTTCCCAGCAACTCATCAGTTTGCCTAATCGAATGATAAGTTCCTTTATGTAACTGTTCTTTGACGACCCACTTTCTTCCAAGCGGATGCGACATATCCAAATACAAAAACTCGATTTGCTCTCTCAACTTTTGGTAAGACGTACCCAAAGTGTCATGTTGGTAATCTAACTTCACCTTATCTTGACACAAAATATCTCCCGTATCAATACCTTTGTCGATATAGTGTATACTAACTCCTGGCTGGGTGTCTTCAACGATGCTCCACAAGTTTGGGTTAGCGCCCCTGTTGAATGGCAAATACGATATGTGCAAATTGACTATCTTCTTGTCGTAAGCTGAAACTATGTCCCCGCCAAGTATATGTCTGTAGCCATAGCTTATTATCTTTTCGGCCTCAAACTCAGATAAGAATTCCAAGTTTATCTTCTCCTCTGTGATGAAAAGTTTAGACACACTTTCTCTTCTTCTCAGACTATCGGCTATAAAGTTGTCTGATGGGCCTAGAAATACAACGTTACTCATTCTGTCCAAGACACTTCTATATCATCCCACTTCAACACTTCATCTGGTCCTATGTCTCTCTTAAAAATATAGCAAATATTGTCCGAAATGTTAAAGTATTCTGACGCAGGTACTGCTCCCGGTATCATCGGCCGTTTTGTTGTTGAGTTCTCTAGCGTTATTTGTTGCCCCCTCTTTACAGAGACACTAGTAACGACGGATCTCCTGGCATATGTGAAATCTTTCTCACTATTCGTGGTTTTAAAATGAACGCCCCCCATGCAAATTTCTGCTTTGCGTATGTCTTCAACCATCTGCTTAAGTTCTCTAGGCTCAATCGCAAAAGGATGGTCTGGGCCCATGAGTTTCCTGCTTATGGTAAAATGCTTTTCAATGACATCGGCACCCAGGGCAACAGCAAGAGGCGGGACCAAAATGCCCTCCGTGTGGTCAGACAATCCTACCTTTATTGGTGTCTTAAACTCGGCGTTTTTTATCTTTGTAATTTGACTTAGGCAAGCATCTTTCAAGGGTGTTGGGTAAGCATTGTTGCAATGTAAAAATGTAATGTCCGGAGCGGGATTGACATCCAATACCCAGTCTAATATTTTCCCAATTCCCACTATATCCACACCAATTCCAGCAGATATAATGAGTGGTAATTTTGTTTGTGCCACATATTTCACAATCCTAGGATCTGTAGCTTCAAATCCCGCTATCTTAAATCTTTTAACGCCCAAATTATA
>CEPX01004277.1_pt1 | contig 30633 bp, 40 predicted proteins | sample 361361 | NCBI WGS metagenome assembly CEPX01 (sample SAMEA2619974, study PRJEB7988) | marine metagenome | biome: marine biome (ENVO:00000447); feature: mesopelagic zone (ENVO:00000213) & marine oxygen minimum zone (ENVO:01000065); material: "saline water (ENVO:00002010), including plankton...
AATTGTTTTTAGTTCTTCTAATTTTTTTTGGAGTCCACGGATTTCCCTTTCAGCTTTTCTGTTAACTGCGTAATCATATTCAACCCTTAATCTATCTCGTTCTACTGAACGATTCTGGCTCATTAAAATAATTGGAGCTTGTAATGCTGCAAGGCAGGAAAGAATCAAGTTTAATAAAATAAAAGGGTATTTGTCAAATGGTTCCTTACCCCAATTAAATATAAAATAAGCATTAATGAGCATCCAAACAATTAGGAAAAAAATGAAGAGGAGTATAAATGCCCAGCTCCCTGCCCAGTGTGTTAATAAATCAGCTGATCTTTGTCCTAAAGTTAATCCCTTTCTAGACGCTCCATGATCTTGAGATTTTGAATTGAACAAGCTTTTTGGAGGCATGTTTCCCAACTTGAATAAATTAAGTGTTTCTTTGATAGGATTTTTATCACTGCTCATGTTTAAGTTAGGAGAAATATGTATTTAAATTTTCTTATCAGTAGTTTTTTATAGTTTAAAATACAGTTTATAACATGAGTTTAAAAAATGTGAAGAATGCGTTGATTATTTTTATTATTGTAATTGTTTTAGGAGGATTTGTTTATTCTTATTTAGAGGGATGGAGTTTTATCGATGCTGTTTATTTTTCGACTGTGACGGTGACTACATTAGGGTATGGAGATTTAGTTCCTGTGACAATTGCTGGTAAATTATTTACAATCTTTTTTTCATTAAGTGGGATTGCGATAGGATTGTACATCATAACTTCGTTGGGAAAATATTTTTTTACAATAGAACTTAGAAAAAGAGTTGTTAATAAATATACAATTGTGAAAAAAAATAAATCTTTTGATGTTACGAAAATGAATATTGGAGAGTTGATTGAGTGGAAGATAAATAGAGAGGAAGCTTATGGGGGAGGTATTGTAGAGATTGGATTGAATTTTATAAAAATTAATGCTACTAAGAAAAATAATAGTCTTCTTCCTAAAAAGAATCAGAAGATAATTAAAATAAGTTCAAGTGGAAAAGAAAAAAAAGATTAGTAGGAATAAGAGTAAGGTGTTATTATTTATTTTAGTTTTAATTCTTTTTTTGAATATTTATTTTTTGGTTTCTCTTGAAGAAACTGAAGTGGTAGATAAAAAAATTGTTACAAAAATTATTGATGGAGATACAATAATTATTCAGGGAGGTGAGAAGGTTAGACTTCTTGGAGTTGACTGTGATGAGCGCGGGAAAAGTTGTTATAAAAGTGCTAAGGATTGGATTGGGGATCTTTTGATTGGGAAGGAGGTTTTTGTTGAGGAAGATATTGAAGATAAAGATAGATATGGAAGGAGTTTAAGGTATATTTTTTTAGATGGTAAAAATGTGAATATTTTGTTAGTTGAAGAGGGTTTTTGTGTTGCGAGATTTGAGCGAGATACAAAATATAAAGAAGAAATCGTTGCTGCTGAAGAGTTTGCTATTAAAAATAAAATTGGGTGTAAGTGGGGTTAGTTAGAGTCTTTTCCAATGGCTTCTGAAATATTTTTAAGGCCATCTTTTTCTAAAAGTTTGACAAGTCCTTGATTTATTTCTGAGATTAGTTGAGGACCTTCATAAATCATTCCAGTGATTAATTGAACTAGTGAAGCTCCTAAGCAAATTTTTTTGTAGGCTGATTTTGCAGAATCTACTCCTCCGACTCCGATGATGATGAATTCACCTTTTGTTTTTTTGTAAATGAAGGAGATAATTTTATTGGATTTGTTTTCAATGGGTTTTCCACTGATTCCTCCTTTTGTGTGAATAACATTATCTTGGAGTTTTATATTTTGTCTATTTTTTGAAAGATTTGTGCAAATAAATCCTGCGATTTTATATTTTCTTGCAACAGTAATGATGTTGTCAAGTTCTTTTTCATTTAAATCTGGAGATATTTTAATGAACAATGGTTTTGTTGAATGAACTTCTTTTAATTTTTTTAGGAGTTGGTCTAGTTTTTTTGTATCGTGAAAAGGTTCGCCTCCAAAAGTGTTTGGGCAGCTGATATTGATTACTGAAGCATCTCCAATGTTTGCAAATTCTTTGTATGCTTTAGTGTAATCTGTAATTCCGTTTTTTGTTAAAACTGTTGATTTGGAATTTGTTTTTGCGATACTTATTAAAATTGGGATTTTGAAAGATTTGTTTTTGATTCTTTTAGCGATTTTTTGACAGCCTTGGTTTTTTAATCCATAGTAAACAACCAATGATTTTGAGTTGATTAATCTCCATAATCTTGGTTTTGGATTTCCATGACATTGTTCGCCTGTTATTGAACCGATTTCTTCAAATCCGAAACCGACTGATGGAAGTATATCTGTGAGTTGTGCATCTTTGTCAAAGCCTGCTGCTAAACCAATTGGGTTTTTGAAGTGGATTCCAAGGATTTTTTGTTCTAGTTTTTTGTTTTTGTAATTGAATAAATTTGATGTTAAGCTCCTTGTTAAAGAGTTGCTTCCAAGTTTTTTACCTAGGTTTGTTGTGTGATCGTGAACTATTTCAGGAGGTATTTTGAAAAATATTGGCTTAGCTATATTTTTATAGTGGAATTTTAAAATGTTGTTTCTTATTGAAATTAGTGATTCTTTCATAGATTTGGTGATAGGAGGTATTTTAAATGTTTTTTGTTTTTGGATTATATGGATAAAAGAGCTGTTTGGGTGTTGGGAATTTTGTTTATTCTAATTGTTTTGTTGTTTGTCTTTAAAAATAGTGGTGTTCAAACAACTGTTTGTTTTTCTGAAAATTGTTTTGATGTTGAAATTGCTGAAGATGATTTGGAAAGGAAAGAGGGTTTAATGTTTCGAGAAGTTCTTAGAGAAGATTCTGGAATGTTGTTTGTTTTTCCTGGTGAAGACAAATATGGTTTTTGGATGAAGAACACTTTAATTCCGTTAGATATAATTTGGATTGATGAAAATAAAAAAGTGATTGCTATAAAAGAAAATGCATTGCCTTGTGAAGAAGAACCTTGTGAGATTTATGTTATTGATGAAAAGGCATTATATGTTTTAGAGATAAATGTTGGTTTAGTTGAGAGGGTTGGGATTGAGGTTGGAGATAGTGTTAGACTTCCATCAGATTATCAATAGGGCTTTTAATTTTCTTTAGTTCTTCTGTTGAAATGTGAGTGTATATTTGTGTTGTTGAAAGATCTGTATGTCCTAAAAACTCCTGGATTTTTCTTATGTCAACTCCGTCTTCTAAAAGGTGTGTTGCAAATGAGTGTCTTAGTGTATGGGGGTGAACTGGTTTTTTAATTCCTGCGCGTCTTGTTACAAGTTGAACTATTTTTTGAATGTTTCTTTCAGATAATTTATTTTTTGGGCCGGTGAATAAAAATTCTTTTTCGTGTTTTTGTTGGCTATTGGTTTGTTTTTGTAAATCTTTTGATAAAAAATCTGGGATGTTAAAGATTCTGTCTTTGCGACCTTTTGCTTGCCTTATGTAACCGATTTTTTCTTCAAAAGAGAGGTCTTTTATTTTTAAGTTTGTTATTTCACTTACACGCATTCCTGTTGCGTAAAGTAGAGAGAGCATTAGTTTGCTTTTTTTTGTGATGCAATTTTTTAGTAAGAGTTTGATTTCATCTTTTGTCAAAACTGTTGGAATTTTTCTCTCTCTTTTTGGGCGTTTTATAGAAATTGTTGGATCTTTTTTTAAAATATTTGAATAAGAAAATTTAACTGCTGATAAAAATAAGATTATTGATGTACTTGCTTTATCTGTTAAGTTTTCAGACATGAAATGTTTTACATCATCTTCTGTTATTTGATCCGGGTTTTTTTCTACAAACACCAGCAAATCATTATTAGCTTTAAGATAATTTCTAATTGTATGTGGAGAGTTTTTTGAGATTTTCAGTTCTATTTCAATTTTTTTAAGGAATTCCTCTTTTTCCATAGAATAGATTGTGCGAACTTGTTTATAAATTTTGGTGTGAATATTAACAAAATTGGGTATCCAAAAAGCTTAAATAGTGTTAATTATTGAGGAAATTATTGAATGGGTTTAAGTTTGGGAATAAGAGCCTATTAAAAATGAAATAAAGTAAAATTGAAATGGAGAATAATTCTAAATAGATTGTAAGGAGGATAATATGAAGTTATATGTTGGTAATTTGGCCTGGAGTGTTGACGATAATAAGTTAAAAGAACTTTTTTCTGAATTTGGAGAAGTTTCTGAAGCTGTTGTTATTACAGACAAATTTTCTAAGCGTTCGAAAGGATTTGGTTTTGTTACATTTGACAATGATGAAGATGGGAAAAAAGCTGAAGCTGGAATGAATGGAAAGGAAGTTGAAGGCCGAGAATTGAAAGTTAATGAAGCTAAGCCTCGAGAGGAATAGTTTTGTTAGGAAATTTTTATTTTTATTTTTTTAAGAAAGTTTAAATAATTTAATTGTTGTAGACTTGTATGGTTAAGAAGTGGATTCAGAAGGCTGTGAATAAACCTGGGACTTTGCATAAGCAGCTTGGGATTCCTGAGGAGAAAAAAATTCCTTTTGCTCTTTTGAACAAGATTATTGCTGCTAAAGCTGGCGATATTATTGTGAATCCTACGAAAGTTGGTAAGAGAAGGATTAAAGTTACTCGGTTGCTTGAAAGAAGAGCGATACTTGCGCGGAATTTGAAGAAGATTAGGAAATAATTTTATCCAGATTTATAGATTGTAGATGATAAGGAACTTTTATAAATACCTTCTACCTAACTAAAGTATAAAAATGGTGTACACAGTTGAATCAATAATCTATTATCTTGTTTTAATAGATGCAATCGGGGCAAATGTTGTTTCATGGCTTTTTGCAAAATGGTATAAGAAAAATATGCATAAAGGAATTGTTAAGCACCTTCCAGCAACAAAAGGTTGGGCTGTTGTATATTTGGGTCTTGTTTTGTGGGTTGGATATGGGTTACTTAGATTAGGGATAATTTAGGTTTATTTTTCTGTAAATATTGTTAACTTATAAATCTGAACATCTAAAGTAGTATTATTCAATTAATTCGTATATCATTTCATTTATTGCTCTTTGAGTGGATTTTTTTGCATCTTCTTCAAGTTGTGATTTTACCCAAGCTATTTCGGCAGTAATTCTATCTTGAGTTGAGCATAATACAGCTAAAGAATCTTCTGCTTTTTTATAAAAACGGGTGTCAAGATATGATAAAATTGTGGAAAGGGGTCTTTGGGCTCGATCGAAGTGAGCTCCAAAATCAAGTCCTGGTTCACGTACAATCTTTTTAAACCTATAAAAATATACTGGAGGAATAGCTGTCTTTAAATGATAAAATGCTCCTTCTTTTAATTGATTTCCATCAGAGTCTAAATATTCTACTTCTTTTTCTTCTACCATTTTTTATCGAAATGATGTATGTATTTAACAATTTTGGTAGTGGTTAAACCTTCTTTAGGAAGGAAGATTCACACTAAATATTTAGCAACATAAATTGAGTTACTCTCTTCTAGAATTAAAAGACCATTTCCCCAATTGAATAATTCATAAGTTCCATATCCTCCTGCCCCATTTTTCTTTGTGGTAGCAACAGAATTTCCTCGTCTTAAATTACTTATTTGATCAGGTGTAAAGAAATTATCATCTTGTATAGTACCTATTAAAATACCTTTTTTTCCTGAATATGTTTCAAATCTGAATTTTCTCGTGCTCTTACTTACAGCTCTTTTGGCATTTTTTGCTAATTCTGATATCATAAAATAGGGGGGGAGTCCTTGGTATTTTGTTTTAATTTTATTAAATACTTTTTCAAGAGATTCGATAAATGCATCTTCTTCCTCTCTTGATTGGAAATGGTCTGCTATAAACACGAATTCATCATTAGTTTTTGTACCATGAAAATCTATATCTTCAAGTGCTTCATCAAGTGAGGTATATTGTTTATAACTCATAAACTGGCTAGAAATATTGTTCTTTTAAGTTTTTGGAGGGTAAGGAAGATTTAAAAAAGAGGGGGTTGAAATCTCTGATATTTATAATTTACTCCCATATACTCATTAAAATGCAATAATCTATTTAAAGAAAATCTTTGTTAAGATAAAATGAAAGATAATTTTGAAGAATTAAAAAAGATGGTTTATAGTGGAAGAGGACTAGTAGTTGGTATGACTCCTGATGGAAGTCCTTTTATTGGATCTTCCCTTACAGGACGAAGGCCTTCAAGCCAGGCAAGAGAATATGTTCGGGGTGAAGGAGATGTTATAAAAACAAATCCTACAGATCCTAAAATATTAGAAGAGGGAAGTCCTGCGCTTTTAATTTATCCTGCACTTGTTAGATGTGGCGATAGATTAATAGGGAGTAATGGTGCTCAAACTGACTTGCTCCTCTCTGCTGCAGAAAATTTTCCCCATCCCCAAGTAATTTTGAGCGTAGCATTTAGAAATCCAGTAAATGTTTATGATGAAAAAGGGGATAGAGAAATTGACCTCACAGCACCAGAGCCAGATGATTATAATACTCCAAGAATTAATGCAGTTGTTGGTGATGAAAATGCTGCTTTGAGTACTATCTTTAAAGGAGAAGAGGGTTCTATTCATAATAAAGCTTATCCAATTAAGTTAGAACCTGGAAGGGCTCGTGTTATAACAACATATCAAGGAGATAATGCAGAACCATTAAAACCTTTTATTGAATCACCTTTAGAAGCTTCTATTGTCTCTCTTGATTCTGAAGGTATTGTAGAAAGTGTTTATGAAGCAATCCATGGTGGTCAGAAAGAAGGAGATAATTATCGAGTAGCGGCTGCGGTTATGATGTTAAAAGATGGAGAGTTAGAAACTTCTATACTTAATAGAAGTGAAAGAGGAAATTAGTTTTTAGGATTTCTAAACCACAACAACCCTTATAACCTCTAATATCTATTAGTTATAATGTTATCTGGAAGATTAAATATTCCTCCAACAGATGGGCAAAAGGAAGAGGCTAAAAAAGCAGGACAGTGTTATTTTGCGGTAAGAGAACCTGCTGAAAAAAATGGAGAAATTTTAGGAGATAATTTTGAATGGGAAGTTACAGGTTATCGGCTTGAAAGTTTTGTAGAAACTCGGCGACGTGAAAAAAGAGAAGAGAGAATAGATTATTTAATAGATAAGGGAGTAAGTTATGTATTAATGGCTGGTGTTCTTGCTTTAGGTGTTTGGTATGTTGTTAATAATTATTTAGAGTAGAAGAATTTTTATACCATCATTTTGTGAGTTTTTTATGGTAAATGAAACATCTGAATCATTTGATACTTTAATGAGATATTTTGGATTTGTAAGAGATGGAGATGCAATAAGTAAAGAAAACTTAGAGTCAGAGGAAAGTAAGTTAAATGTAAGAAAACAGATGGGTGAAATTTTAGATTATGAACTTATACCTCTAAGTGAACCTTGTCTTGGAGAAGCTTCTTGTGAAAGATATGATGTATATGTTCTTCCAATACCAGAAATCTTGGGATAATTAATTTACTAACTACATCTTATTAATTTTAAGTTAATTACTAACTACATTCTCTATGCTAAATGTTTTAAGTTTTGATAGGATGTTTTTGCTAATATAAAATGTATACTTTTCTACGAATTGGAAAGACTTTTATACTAGGGGTTTGTTGATTTTTTATGGAAAGTAAAAGACCAAACCACCTCAACTCTATAACGAAGGAAAAGGAAATGAAAGCTTATGATCGGTGGGCCAATGTGGGAATGATGGCTGGTCTGCTCTATGGTCCTTTATTTATGATGAGTCATAATAAAATTGCTTCAACCCCATTAACCCAAAATGGTGTTGATTTAACATTTCTTCTTAATTGTGGAATCTTTGCTACAAAAAGTGCAGGTTATGGTTTGGTAATTAGACCTTACCTACATGAAAAATAACGGGTTCGTGCAATACATCTTGTGCGAACTTTATAGGCTAAATTAAGAGAATGGTAATAATTAGGCGTTCGGATCGGAACAATCAATCTCTACAACTTTTATAGGTCCTCTAAAAGGAATTTCTGAATTAAGTGCTCTTTGGGTGAAGTCTTCTTCGGCTTGGGCTTCTGCTTCAAGTTGTGATTGATTTCCTAAAGCCTCATCACAAGCTTTCCGGGCTTGTTCTTTTAGGTTGCTGTAAAAATTTCTAACCTTATTACAAGCATCAAGATATTCATTAGTGTTTCTATCAAAAAAATATTCGTTATGCGCTCTTGCTAAATCACTAAGTGCAAACATTTCATTTTGCGTAAGTTGTGGTAATCTTGATGTATTAAGCCACTCTCGTGGAGGAGAATCTTCAGGGGTTTGATTCATGTCAAGCTCATATTCTCTATCAAGCTCTTCTAGATATCTTTCAACATCAATTTTTGGTTTTACGATTGGCATTTTTTATTAAAATATTAGAGGTATTTAACAATTTCTATAGTAATTTTTTGTTAATTTTTTACTGGTTTTACCTTAGCAGGAAGTTTTAAGCGTTAATTAAAGGTTTTATCCCCTAATGGTTGGATTATGTCTAGGAAAGGGGGCATTATCTGGATCAGGTCCACCATATCTTGATCCATTAGGAAATTCTTGTGTCTTTGTTGGTTCTCTAAAAAAAGCTCCATCTTCTGAAGTTGCTCTAACCAGTTTTGGCAAAACTTATGAGAGGCCGGCATAAGCAAATTCATCTGTTTCTAAATTTCCTAATAAAATTCCAGTATCCTTATCTATTGTTGTAAATCTAAAAAAATAACCCATACCACTTTTGCCAAATCTCTGTACCCAAAGAGCTGAATTTTCTGGGGCTGAGGGGTCGCCTGTTTCATATCGTTCTGGATCAACAACATAAACATTTCCTCTGCAGAACAAATCTATCGCTCTTGTTAAATTTTCATTATCTAAAATTTCTTGAGAAAGATTAACTCCAAATTCTTCTTTAACCTCTTCATATAAAGTTTGTCTTGGCATCTTCTTTTTAATAAAAAGAAACCTATTTTTAAAGATTATTGTGGTATTTGTTTGATTTGTTGATTTTGTTTAGAGAGTAATTATATTTTTAATGAAAATTAGAGTAATTTTAGTTGTTTTATTAAGATATTATTTTACCGACGATAAACAGTTGTTTGTTGGTGTTTGGACAGGTGTTTGTTTGAAATGGTTAGGTGTTTAGTGAGGTGTTTTTGGTGTTTGAACAGCTGTTTCGACAGATAATTTTGCTATTTTTTAGAAAGATTTAAATAGTGTTTGTCCTCTATGTTAGTATGTTTTTTGGAATGTTTAAGAATAAAAAAGAGATTGAAGAGATAAAACAAGAAGTTAGGGGTTCTTTTGATAAAGTTAAAAATGATATTGATAAAGTTGGTAACTGGATTTCTCACTTAAACAGCAGTGGTGAACAGACAAACAGCCGTTTGGACAGCTTCCATGAAGATTTATCGACGGTAAAATTAGAGATTGAAGAGTTAAAAGAAATGGTTTCTTTGTTTAACGGACAGGCAAATAAACAGATGTCCAAAACAAACAGCCGTTTGTTTGACAAAAAGACAGCTGTTGATGTTGATGAAACAGCTGTTCAAACAGCTGTTCAAACAGACAAATTTAATGGAATTTCAAATTTATCTGTAACAGAAAAAGCTATTGTATGGATATTGATGAACCATGATCTAAAATTAAGTTATGAAGATATTGCTTCAATGGTTGGTAAGACAACTTCAACTGTGAGAGGGCAAATAAATAACATAAAACAGAAAAGTGAGGGATTAGTTGAAGAATATGTTGAACAAAATGGAAAAAAGAGAATTTATATTCCTGATGAAATTAAAGAAAAAATGTTGAAGAATGTGAAAGTGAAGGTTAAGAAGAAAAAGAGGGTTTGAAAAGGTTAAAAAGTGAAAAGTGAGAGTTAAATTAAGAAAAAAGCTGTGGAAAAGTGTTAAATTGTGAAGATAAATATAGGAAAGTGAGAGTTATTTAGTAAAAATTTAGTGAAAAAGTAATAATGAGTGATAAATTAAATATTCAAATAGGTAAAAGTGAGGGTAGAAGTAAAAAGGAGGGATTGTGATATAAAGAAGAAGTAGTTAGTAAATAATAAAAAATTAAAATTTAATAGTTAAATGTAGTTAGTAATTATTAGTATTTTGTAAGAAAATAAAGGTATTTTTGTAGATGTAAAGATAATCTGTAAACCGAAAATCAAGAATCTCTTAGAGCTAATAATGTATTTAACGACGCTAAACGCTTAAATTCATCAGAAATTTTGATGATGACTTTTTTATTATTTATCTTTTCTTTCTCGAGAAAGATACCTTTGTTAATAATGCGTTGGACATAATCTCTAATAGAACTTTCTGAAAGATTTAATTGGTTTGAAAGGAAAGAATAATCAATGATTTGTCCTTGATCATCAAACTGATATATTGAAGAAAGAACTAACATTTCTTGATTTGTTAGTTTTTTAACCTTTAATCTAAGGTCTTTTTTAATGTCATCAAGTTGATTTAGTAGTAATTTTGGATTAATTTCTTGTATATTATTGTGCGAACCTTTCAAGGTAGCAACCCCTTGATTTCCTGTCGAAGTGTCTGTCTGTCTGATTGTCTGTCTGTCTGTCGAAACCCCTTGATTTCCTGTGGAAATATCTATATTTGGTTCTTTTAAGCCTTTAAATGATGAATTATCTGTCGAAGAATGTGTCGAAGTGTCTATATGTGTTGGAGTTATCTGTCTGATTGTTTTATTTTGAATTGGTTGTGTCTGAGAATCTGTCGAGATTTGTAGTTGATTGATTAATTTATCTAATTTATTATTTGTATCTTGGATTGAAGGTTGTTTGATAATTTGTTTTGTGTCTGATTGTCTGTCTGTCTGATTGTCTGTCTGTCTGTCTGATTGGTTTGATAGATGGTTATCTTGTTGTTTGGTTGATTTAATATTATTTAATGAATTTTTAATTGAAGCTAAATGTTTATTTAATGAAAGAATTGATATTTGTATTTCTTGAATTTCTGATTTAAAATTATTAATTTCTGATTTTAATTGATTGATATCTTCTTTAACTTTGTCAAATGCTTCTTTAATTAATTCCATTGAAAATAATATGTTTGATTATATTTAAATTCTTATATATATTATTTGAAAAATAGTGAAATATGATAGAAAAGTTTATATATCAGATTAAATTTTTAAAAACCATGACTGATGAAAGAAGACCACTAAGAGATATTGTTGGAAAGATGGTTGTTACAAAAGAAGGTAAAAGATTGGGATTGGTTAATGATATTACATTTGAGACAAAGTCTGGAGAGTTAATTCAATTAATTGTAAAAAATCCGACAACATATACTCAAAATCTTAATTTAGAAAGATCAAATGTTGGAGAATTATTAGTTCCACATAATTCAATTATGGCGATTGGTGATTTTGTTGTTGTTTCTGAAGAAGATCTTATGTAATATATAAATATTTAAAAAAGGAAATTTTATTTAATTAATATGAAAGTTGTTGGATTCAATTTTAGGAAAATATCTGTTGAGAAAGATAGTGAAGTAAAGCCAGGTGTTAAAGTAAATACTAATATTGAGATTAAAGAAGTTAATAATCAGAAGTCTGATATTTTTGGAGATAAAGATGTTTTTAATTTTGAATATGAATTTACTATAAAATATGAACCTAAGTATGCGAAGATTGTGTTTGGTGGAGGGATTTTGGCTTTAATAGAAGATGAAAAATTAGAGAAAGAAGTTAAAGAAAGTTGGAAGAAGAAGATTTTGCCTGATGAATTGAAAATTCCATTAATGAATATTATTTTTTCGAGATGTAATGTTAAAGCTTTGCAGTTGGAAGAAGATACTAATTTGCCACCACATTTGCCTTCGCCGAAGTTTGCGAAGCAGTCTAAATCTGAAGATAAATAAATTTTTATAGTTTCTTTTTTAAGATTAATTATGTCTAAAGTATCTGATAAGAATAAGGAGAAGATAAATGAGCAGATTCTTTCTGTTTTATATGAACAATTTCCTAAGCCGTTGTTTACTTCGCAGGTTGCTTGTGAGATCATCAGAGATGAAGAATTTACTAAGAAACTATTAAATGATTTAAAAGAAAAGAAAATTGTTGTAGATATTACTAAAAATGCAAAAGGAGTTGATTATTCTAGGCGGGTGAGGTGGAGGTTGGCTAATAAGACTCATGAAGTTTTTAGTAATGGAAATTAGTGATGAATTTTAATGAATAATTATGAATTTATCTGAATTTTTGGTAATTGTGTTGAATTTTTAATGTATAATTGTGAATTTATTGAATTTGGGAGTGACCCTATGGTTTCTTATGGAAATGTTTTTAAAGGATTTGAATTTTTTTGTTTTTAATTTTTATTTATAAATATTTATATTATATAATATATATAATACAGTTTAATTACTACTACTACTACTACTACATTCTTATTATTAAATTAAATTATTAAATTTAGATAATTAATAATTTAAATTATTGATAATTTAAACTCATTAAGTGAAACTTAATAATTCAAACTCATTCAAACTCATTTAAATTTATTTCACACTTCAAAATTCCCATTCCCAATCTCCACTTGAAATAAAGGTGTCAGAGTGTTTTAATTCATTTTTTATTTATTGAGGGAAAATTTAATTATTTTATTAGAAATAAAGGTTATTGTTTGTTATATTGTAAAATGTATACAAAACTTTTTAAAAATGAGTTCTCTAAAGTTTTATCTAAATTAAAAAGAGGAAAATGGGAGACGTTGTTGGTTCAAAAATTGATAAGATATTTGATTCTTTTATTGAGAATAATTTATTCAAGGATAAATTTGTGTTGCAGACGAATTATACACCTGAGACAATTCCTCATCGGGATCAGCAGATAGAGCAGATTGCTTCGATACTTGCTCCTGCGCTTCGAGGTGAGAGAACGAGTAATTTATTTGTTTATGGAAAAACAGGAACGGGTAAGACATTAAGTGTTCAGTGTGTTCGGAATGAACTTTTGAAAAGAAATTCAGGAGAGAATAATCTTATTATTGAATATATTAATTGTAAATTGAAGAAAGTTTCAGATACAGAGTATAGAATTTTGGCTGAATTGATTAAAAAACTTGGGTCAAGTGTTCCTGCTACTGGTTTGCCTACAGATCAAGTTTATAATAAATTTATAGAATTAATTGATGATTCGAAGAAATTGATTATAATTATTTTTGATGAGATTGATCATGCTGTGAATAAAATTTCTGATAATTTTTTATATAATTTGACGAGGCTTAATTCGGAGTTGAAAAATTCTCAAATAAGTATTGTTGGTATTAGTAATAATTTGACTTTTTTAGATGATTTAGATCCGAGAGTGAAGAGTAGTTTGAGTGAAGAGGATTTGGTTTTTCCCCCATATAATGCATTGCAGCTGCAGGATATTTTGAAAGAGCGGGCTGAACAAGCATTTAATAAATCTGTTTTGAAAGATGGTGTGATTCAGAAGTGTGCTGCTTTTGCTGCACGGGAGCATGGTGATGCTCGAAGAGCGCTTGATTTACTTAGAATTGCAGGAGAGCTTGCTGAAAGGAGTAATTCTAAAATTATAAGTCTTAAAGATATTGATTTAGCTAATGAAAAAATTGAGAAAGATAAAATATTAGATATTGTGCGGACAGAACCGAAACAGTTTCAGTTGGTTTTATTATCGATTCTTAATTTAATTGAGAAGAAAAGCATGCAAGGTTCTTCAGAGAAGATTTCTGGAGTGCAAGATGATATTTTTACAGGAGATGTGTTTAATACTTATCAGTATTTTTGTGAAAAGACAAGGAATGATATTTTGACTCAGAGGCGTGTTAGTGATATTTTGTCTGAATTTGATATGATGGGAATTATAAATTCAAGTGTTGTATCTAAAGGTAGACAGGGAAGAACGAGGAAAATTAAAAATTCAATTCCAAAACAACTTTTGCCAAAAGTAAAAAATATTTTACATGAAGCACTTAACATTTAAATGAAAAATGAATCAAGATATATTACAGTTTTGTATAGAAAAGGGAGTATTAGTTGATAAAAATATTTTGGAAATTTTTTCTGAATTCGAAGATCAAGAAATTGCGAAAAATTTGATTGAGAGAATTAATTTTAGGTATAAACAAAAAATTATCAATAAATCTTTTTTTAATGAAGATTATAATCGAGTGATTGATTTGATTTCAAATTATAAAGGGATTGATAGGAAGATTATTGAATCATTTTTTAATAAATTAGGGTTTGAGATTAAAGAGAATATTGAGTATAATGATGTAAGTTCTGAAGAGGTTGAGGAGGATTTGAAATTTATGAATTTGTCTGAAATTTATCAAAACAATCCGAAGAAAATTGAGGTTAGTGATTTTGTTAAGAATTTTAAGAGTAGATTTAATTTTTTGAAAAGGGTTTTACAGGATCGGAGTGAGCTTGAAAATTTGGTTTCGATTAACCGGTTGGAAAATAATCAGCAGGTTTTTATTATTGCACTTGTGTTTGATAAAAGAATTACTAAAAATGGAAATGTTTTGCTTGAGATTGAAGATCTTACTGGGAAGACAATTGCTTTGATAAATAAAAATAGAGAGGATGTTTTTGAAAAGTCGAAGGAAATTTTGTTGGATGAAGTTGTTGCTCTTAAATGTAGTAGTTCGGGAGAAATTGTTTTTGTTAATGATATTATTTTTCCAGATGCGAAGATTTTTGAAAAGAAGAAATCTAAAATTGATGAGTCTGCTGCTTTTATTTCAGATATTCATATTGGAAGTAATAAATTTTTGAAGAATAATTTTGAGAGGTTTATTAAATGGATTAATGGAGAGGTTGGGAGTGAGAAACAGAAAAAAGAGGCGTTGAAAATTAAGTATTTATTTATTACTGGAGATAGTATTGATGGAGTGGGTGTTTTTCCTGGGCAGGAGAACGAGCTTGATATTAAAGATGTTCTTGAGCAGTATAAATTGCTTGCAATTTTCTTGTCAAGGATTAGGGAGGATGTTGAGATTGTTATTTGTGCTGGGCAGCATGACGCTGTTCGTCTTGCAGAGCCGCAGCCTATTATTGGAGATAATTATGCAGAGCCACTTTATTATTTGAAGAATATTAATTTTGCAACAAATCCTAGTTTGGTTGAAATTGGACAGGATGTTAAGTTTAAAGTTTTGATGTATCATGGGGCAAGTATGCATGGTGTTGTTAATAGTATTGAGGCTTTACGTTTGGGAAAAGGGCATGATTCTCCGACAGATATTGTGAAGTATCTTTTGAAGAAGAGGCATCTTGCTCCGACACATTCACTTGTTACATATACTCCTTTTGAAGAAGATCCGTTGCTGATTAGGGAGGTGCCTGATATTATAGCTACAGGAGATTTACACAGACCTGAAGTTGCAGATTATAATGGGGTTTTGATGATTGCGTCGAGTTGTTGGCAAGCAAGAACTCCCTTTGAAGAGAAAGTTGGAAATAATCCTGACCCTTGTAAAGTTCCTGTATTTAATTTGAAGACAAGAGAGGTTAAGATTTTGGATTTTAGTGGAGGGGATTCTGATGGAGGTGAAGATGAAAATAGTTGAAGAAGTTAGAAAGTTTGTAGAAGAAGAATGTAAAAAACCGACGAGTAATTATGGAGCAGATTCTTATGAACATATGATATATGTTTATCATAATGTAAAAGTTTTAGCTGAAAGATTTGATGCTGATTTGGATTTAGAAGTTGTGAAATTAGCTGCATTATTACATGATATTGGTTCTATAATTGTTGAAAGAAAAGATCACCATATTACTGGAGCTGAGATTGCTGAGAAAAAATTGAGAGAGTTAAATTATCCTGAAGAAAAAATTGAGCTTGTTAAAAAATGTATTTTGAATCATAGAGGGTCTGTTAATAATGGAAGAGAGAGTGCTGAAGAGCAAATACTTGCAGATGCAGATGCAATGGCTGCATTTGATAATATTGATGGATTGTTTATGGCAGCACTAGTTTATGAAAAGAGAGAAAGAGTAGATGCTCGTAAATCTGTTTTGAATAAAGTTATTAATTCTTATAATAAATTGTCTCCTGAAGCAAGAGAGATGGCTAAACCTAAATATGAGGCAGCTATGTTGCTTTTAGATATGAAAAATGCAAACTAAAGAATATTTTGAAGAGTTAGAGAAAAGTATTAATGTTAATTATGAAATTGCTGGGGCTGCGAGGAAAAAGGGACTGGACCCTGTTGATAGTGTTGAAGTTCCTCTTGCGCGGAATCTTGCGGAGAAAGTTGTTGGATTAATTTCAAGTGTTTATCCTCAATTAAATGATAAAGTTATTGAAAGGATTCGTGAGCTTGAAAAAGAGCACGGTTTGTTAGATCCGGCTGTTTGTCTTCAGATTGCAGAGGAAATTGCTGAGGAGAAATTTTGTAAGTTTGATAATTTAATGCAAGGGATTGAGTGTGGGGTTAGGGTTGGTTTTGCATATATTACTTTAAGTGTTGTTTCAAGTCCGATTGAAGGGCTTACTCAAATTAAATTGTTGAAAACAAAAGAGGGAAAAGATTATTTTTGTCCGTATTATTCTGGGCCTGTTAGGAGTGCGGGAGGGACAGGGGCTGCTTTTTCATTGGTTATTGCAGATCATTTAAGGGAGAAGTTTGGCTTTGCGAAATATGATCCGAATGATGATGAAGCTAAGAGAACTGTTACAGAACTTGTTGATTATCATGAGAGGGTTACTAATTTGCAGTATATGCCTACAGAGGAAGAGATGTTGTTTCTGGCTAAAAATATTCCTATTCAAGTTAGTGGTGAGCCGAGCGAAAAGTTTGAAGTCAGTAATTATAAAGATTTGTCGAGGATAGATACTAATTTTCTTAGAAGTGGATTTTGTTTGACATTTGCAGAAGGACTTGCACAAAAAGCGCCGAAGATAAAAAGGTATATTGATAAATTGAGAAAGAAGGGATTTAAGTTGAGTGGTTGGGATTTTCTTGAGGAGTATTGCAAGATTCATGAAAAGTCTAAGTCTGGGAGTGAAGATACAACTGCGACTTATATGAAGGACCTTGTTGCGGGGCGGCCGATTTTTGGGCACCCGTCGCGAAGCGGGGCTTTTAGATTTAGATATGGGCGGAGTAGAGTTGCAGGTTTTTCAGCAGCTTCTGTTCATCCAGCAACAATGGCGATTTCAGATGGTTTTCTTGCGACAGGAACACAGTTAAAAATTGAGAAGCCAACTAAAGGATGTGCTATTAGTGTTTGTGATTCTATTGACGGGCCGATAGTTAAGTTTAAAGATGGGAGTGTTAAACAAATAAATAATTTTGATGAGGGGAAAGAGGTTTATCAAGATGTTGATGAGATAATTTATTTTGGAGATATTTTATTTCCTTTTGGTGATTTGGCTAATCGAAATCAGGATTTAATTAAACCAGGTTATGTTGAGGAGTGGTGGGGGTTGCAATTGAAAAATGTTTGTCAAGATGTTAAAGATGTTTATGATGTTAATTTTGAGGAAGCTATAGGCTTTTCGAAGAAGTATAATATTCCTTTACATCCGAAGCATATTTATTATTGGAGCCAGATTTCTTATGAAGATTTTTTGGAGTTGTTGAGATGGTTTTCTTATGCTCGAATTAATAAAAAAATTTTGTTACCTTATAGCCATATTGAAATAGAGAAGTTTGCTAAAAGTAAGCGGGCTCTTGAGTTGTTAGGGGTGGAGCATAGTATTGGAGTGGAGAATGTTATAATTTCTTCAGAGATGAGTAAAGATTTGTTTGTTAATCTTGGTTTAGATTATAAATTGTTAGAGAAGGAAGAGTATTTTATTGAGAAAGATATTAATGCAATTGCAGAGAAAGTTGTTGCGAGTTCTGATAAAGATGTGTTGAGTATTGTTAATAGTTTGTCTGATTTTGTTATTAAAGATAAGGCAGGTTCTTTTATTGGAACGAGAATGGGGAGACCTGAAAAAGCGAAGCTTAGAAAGTTAACTGGGAGTCCTCATGTGTTGTTTCCTATTAGTGAAGAGGGAGGGAGATTTAGGAGTGTTCAGGAAGCTGTTTTGAAAGGATATGTTACTAGTGATTTTCCAATTTATTTTTGTGAGAGTTGTAAAAGTGAAACTATTAGTAAGATTTGTGAGAAATGTGGTGAGAAGACAGGTAAGAGATTTTTTTCTTATAGTAATAAAGAAGTTGTTGATGAAGAGATGGATGGTGAGGTTAAGAATAATAGTTATTACCGACGGAAAGTTGATATTAAGAATTTTTTTGATAAGGCTAAGTCTAAAATCAAGATGGGTAATGGTGAGATGCCGGAGTTGATTAAGGGAATTAGAGGGACGAGTTCTGCGAATCATGATTTTGAAGATTTGGCGAAGGGGATGTTTAGGGCGAAGTATGGTTTGAATGTTAATAAAGATGGGACTATTAGGTATGATATGACTGAAATGCCAATAACTCATTTTAAGTTGAAGGAGATTGGAGTGAGCGTTGATAAAATTAAAGAGTTAGGTTATGTTAGTGATGTTGATGGGAAGAAAATTGTTGGTGATGATCAGATTTTGGAATTGAAGCCGCACGATATAATTTTACCGTCGAATATTGAATGTGGGGATGAAAAGGCTGACGATGTTTTTGTTAGTATTGCTAAATTTATTGACGAGCTTTTGGAGAGATTTTATGGGTTGCCTAAATTTTATAATGTTTCTAAAAAAGATGATTTGATTGGGAAGTTGGCTGTTTGTATGGCTCCGCATAATTGTGCAGGTGTTATCTCGAGGATAATTGGGTTTTCTAAGACGCAGGGACTTTTTGCAAGTCCTTATATGCATGCTGCTATGCGACGGGATTGTGATGGTGATGAAGCTGCAGCTATGTTGTTGTTGGATGTGTTGATTAATTTTTCAAGAAAGTATCTCCCGAGTCATCGAGGTGGGACGCAAGATGCGCCGCTTGTTTTGAATGGGAAGATTGATGCTGGTGAAGTTGATGATCAGATTTTAGATTTTGAGTTGGTTAGTGAATATCCTTTAGAACTTTATGAAAAGGCGGAAGAGAAGTTGCATTCTTCTGAAGTAAAGGTTGAATTTGTTAAAGATAGGATTAATGATGGTTTGGATCCTTTTGTTAATATTGGATTTACTCATGATAGTGGGAATATTAATTCAGGTGTTTTGTGTAGTAATTATAAACAATTGCCGACGATGAAGGAGAAGGTTGGGAATGAGATGGAGCTTGTTAAGAAGTTGCGGGCTGTTGATACTGCTGATGTTGCGCGGTTGATTATTGAGAGGCATTTTATTCGAGATATTCGAGGTAATTTGAGGAAGTTTTCGCAGCAGGGTTTTAGATGTGTTAAATGTAATTCTAAATTTCGGCGGCCGCCTCTTGTTGGGAAGTGTTTGAAATGTGGAGGGAAAATAATTTTTACAATTTCTGAGGGAGGGATTGTTAAGTATCTTGAACCTGCGCTTGATTTAGCAACGAATTATGATGTCCCTGTTTATGTGAAGCAGAATATTGAGCTTGTTAAAAAACATATTGAGTCGATATTTGGGAGAGAGGAGACGAAGCAGACTGATTTGAGGGAATGGTTTTGAAAAACATCGAAGATGTTTTAATGGTTTTAGTGAGATATTTTTATCCTAGAGCATAAATAAATGGAGAAAGAGCAGAACTTTGCCCAAAAATTATTAAAACACCCACTATAAGAAGTAAAATTACGGTAGGTAATAACCACCATTTTTTCCTTATTTTCATGAAATTCCAAAACTCAATTAAAATGGGTTTATTATTCATGTTAGATTAATTATTGTTAGGTTTAAATAATTTATTAATTTTGCGCTAAACTTTCACTATCCCATGCATGATTGAGATTGTCTTCTCTTTTGATAAGGAAATTTTCCATAACTAAATAATCTATTTCTGTTCCCATCATACATTTATAAGCATCAAAAGGAGTACATACAATTGGTTCACCTCGGATATTAAAAGATGTATTAATTAGTATTGGGATGTTTGATAGTTTACCAAATTCTTTTATTAATTTATAATATAATTTATTTTGTGTGATTTTGATTGTTTGTAATCTTCCTGAGCCATCAATATGTGTTACTGATGGAATTTTATTGTGGAATTGTTTTTTTATAGGATAAACCATTAACATGAAATTTGTTGGGTCTGGAATTGGAGTATCACAGTTAAAATATTTAGAAACATCATCTTCACAAATAACTGGTGCAAATGGGCGGAACTTTTCACGGTGTTTGACTTTTAAATTTAAGAGTTCTTGTGCTTTAGGATTCAAGGGATTTGATAAAATACTTCTTGCGCCGAGTGCTCTAGGTCCCCATTCCATTTTTGATTGAAACCAACCAATAACTTTATTTTTATTAATAAGTTCTGCTGTTTTTTTCATAATTGAATTTTCATCGTGAAATTCTGAATATTTAATTTTATTTTTATTTAAGAATGATTTTATTTCAGAGTGAAGAAATTCGGGTCCGAGATAAGCATGTTTCATGATTTTTTTTCTTGGATTGTTAAGGATTGAATTGTAAATGAATGTTGCTGCACCAAGACTTGCTCCTCCATCTGAAGCGTTTGGTTGAATCCATATTTTTTTAAAAGGTGTTTTTTTCAAAATTTTTCCATTTGAAACACTATTGAGAGATACTCCTCCAGCTAGAACAATATTATTTTGTTTCGTTGATTTATGGATGTGGTTTAATATTTTAATAATTACTTCTTCTGTGATTAATTGAAGTGCAGCAGCAATATCTTTGTGTCTTTCTGTTATCGCTTCATTTTTCTCCCTTATTTTTCCATCTAGTAATTTGCAAAGTTTTTTTGAGGGCATTTTATCTTTGTAATGGTATGTAAAATATTTTTCATTATTGAAGTAGCTTCCATCTTTGTTTATTTTGATTACTTCTTTTAATTTTTTATAGTATTGGTTGGTTTTTTTATCTGAATTGCCGTATGCAGCAAGCCCCATTACTTTGTATTCAGAATTATTTACTTTAAATCCAAGGTAGGCAGTTATTGTTGAGTACAGAAGTCCGATTGAATGTGGAAATTTTATTTCTTTTTCAAGTGTTATTTTGTTGTCTTCTCCAATTCCATATGCTGTGGTTGTCCATTCTCCAACCCCATCAATAGTTAAAATTGCTGATTTTTTGAATGGGCTTGGAAGAAAACAACTTGCAGCGTGTGCCATGTGATGTTCAATAAAAAGAATATCTCCTTTGTATTTAAGTTCTTTTTTTATTTTTTTTACAACTCTTAATTTTTCTATAATCCATGATGGCATTGATTTGATAAATGTTTTTAATCCTCTTGGAAAAGATTGTAGGTATTGATACATGAGTCTTTCAAATTTGATAAGAGGCTTTTCGTAAAATCCAATATATTGAATGTCATTTATTGAAATATTTTGATTTTTTAAGCAGTATTGTATTGAATTTATTGGAAATGAAGTGTCGTGTTTTTTCCTTGTAAATCTTTCTTCTTCAACTGCTGCTACAATTTCTCCATCTTTTATCAGAGTTGCTGCAGAATCATGATAATAACAACTTATTCCTAGGATATACATTTTAAAATTGATTATAATATTTATTTATTGGTTTGATGGTGAGATTTAAATCTTCCCAGTTGGTATCAGTATTTTTTTCCCATTGTAAAAATTTCTTACCTATAATTTTTGCAAATATTGATGATGTTCCTATTCCAAATAAGTAAACAAAAGTCAGCAAAATTGAATTTATAAAAAATCCCATAGTTTCTCCAAATCTTTTTTGTCCTTCCCAAATGCCTAAAAAAAATTCTTTAATCATTTTAGTATTAGTTGAATAAATTTACCTGAAAGAAATATTGTTAGAGATATATTTACAATATTTAGGAAAGTCCAATTTTTCGGAATTTTATTGAAATAAGTTAATATAAAAAATAAAATTACGCTAAATATTATGAATCCCAATATGTACCCAATAAAAATCCCAAGTTTGTTTAATGGGGATGCTTTTTGATTAAAATTTAAATTACCCATTAAATTAGATTGATTATTTATTCTTAAAAATTTATATACTTAATTTGTCTTTTTTAGAAAGCTTTAAATAATTTAGTTTTGTTTTTATATTATGGAGATTATGAATTGAGTGTAACGCTTAATAGTATTGAAGGTGGGAAGGCTGATATAACTATTCTTCCACTTAATGAGCCTGTGACTGCTGATAGTGAGAGTGAGCAAGATGCAGCTGCTGCAGCTGCTGCAGGGCAACAAGTGAATGAGGGTGGTCCTGGATTGGATGGTGAAGAGGGTGAGAAGGCGTCTAATTTATTAACAATTATTTTAGTGATTCTTGCAGTTGTTGTTATTGCTGCTGTGGTTGTTTATTTTGTTAAGAAAAAGAAGTAATTTTATGAATGGGTGGGGAGATATTGGGGTGTGGTTTTTGTGAGTGAATTTATTAATTTTTTGGAGTTAATTCATAATTTTAAAACTCATATTTTATTATAAAATATTTTATAAACTTTCTTTATTTTTTCATTTTATGTTTTTAATAAAATTTGTTAATAAAAATAAATTAAACATAGTTCTTATGTTGACGTCTATTATTTTAACATTGTTTTTTATTGAAATATTTAATTACTTTTTTATTTTAAACAAAGACAATTATTATGTATGGCCTCCTAATTTTGAAAAGGAATTTTTTCCTGACCCTGAAATTTTTTCAGGAATTTATGGGAGCTCTAATTTCACAATTAATTCATTAGGTTATAGAGGCCCTGTTATTTCTGATAAAACCAAAGAATACCGGGTGTTGGTAGTTGGGGGTAGCACTACTGAATGTTTGTATTTAGATGATGAGGAAGAATGGCCGTATCTTTCTATGAAAAATATTTTCGAGACAAATGGTGGGAGAGAAGTTATTTTTATTAATATTGGTAAGAGCGGTCATAATACGAGAGATCATATTTTTCAATTAAAGCATTTGTTGCCCGTTTATGAGCCAGATATTGTTGTTAGTATGGTGGGAGTAAATGATATGTTATATTTGTTAAGTAAATGGGCTATATGGGAACCTTTTGACGAGGAGAATTATGATCTTGATAGAGTGTTTTATACTAACTCTAAGTTTGAGAAAAAATCCACTATTAGTTACAAACTTTTTAAAATTTTAAGTAGTGATGTTAAACCTCAAGATGTTGTTGGAGGCAATGTTAGAGAATTAAGGGAGGAACGAAGGAATGGAAGAGACATGAAAGAAATTCCAGATTTGGAAATGCCTCTTAAAGATTATAAAAATAATTTGCATAGGTTTATTAATATTTCTCGTGAGAATGGGATGAAAGTGTTGTTTATTACTCAACCTTATTTATGGAATGTGAATAATACTGAAGAGGAAGATTCTGCAATGTGGATGACAACTGATTATTTTGGACATTATTATTATGTTGAAGATATGGCTGCGGCAATGGATAAATATAATCAAGTTCTTTTGAATGTTTGTTTGAATAATTTGGATGTTTTTTGTCTTGATTTGGAAAAGGAGGTACCTAAGTCTCTTAATTATTTTTACGATGATGTTCATTTTAATGAGAAAGGTGCCCAACTTGCTTCTGACGAACTTTCATTTTTTATGAATAAAAATTTTTATGAGTTGAATAATTTATGTTACAATAAATAAATAAGAATAACAGGGATAACTAGACTTCCCATTAAATTAATTCTTTTAACATCTGATAAGATTCCGAAAATACCTGTTGCTGTTGAAATTATGAAAATGAAAAAGCCGAAAAATCCGGAGAAGATTAGGACTATTGCTGAAATTATGATTAGGATTGATATTGATAAGTAGGAGTAGTTTATTTTATGGATGTTTTTTGAGAATATTTTTGCGAGGAATAGTGTGTAGTAGAAACAAATGATTCCTGTTAGTGTGATTGTTAGGATTATGATTAGTATGTGATTGAATGATAATGTGTTGAAGATTTGGTTGATTGTTGCTGCCATGCCTGTTCTTGTCCTTCCGATTGTGTAGAAGATTATGAAGCTTAGTCCTAGGACGACTGTGTTTGTTGCGCCGAGGAGAATGAGGAAGTTTCTTTTTGTGGGTTTTATTAATGAGATGCCTAAAACAGCTGCTTGGCCGCTTCCTATGCCTGGGAGGAAGCTGCAGAGGGGAGCTGTTAGGCTTGAAGCTAGAAGAGGTTTGAATGCTGATTTTAGTGAGATATTTATTTTTTTGATTTTTTGTTTTGGGATTGTTGTTTTGTTTTTTAGGCTGATGATTAGTGAAGATGCTCCAAATAATCCGGAGAGCATTGGGAGAAATGGTTGAGTTACATTTGAGTTTAGGACTGCGATTCCTAAAAATCCTGATAAGATGAATACAATTATTGCTGCTAATTTGTATTTTTCTTTTGTTATTAGGAAGATTGATGCGATGATTAGGAGGTATGGAATTAGGAATTTGATTATTGTGTTTACTTTTGGGAGGAGGAAGAGGAAGATTGGGGCGATTATTAGGATGATTATTATTGCTGCCGCGCTGCCGTATGTTGTTAACGCTATTGCTTCGTAGCCTTTTCCTTGTTTTAAGAGTTCATGGCCGGGCAGGATTGATAGTATTGTGTCTTCGTCAGGAGCGCCGAGGAAAATGCTTGGGATGAAGTCGATGAAAGTGTGGGTTATTGCCATTGCTGTGATAAAAATTATTAGAATTATTGGAGATGTTAGGGTGAGGAAGAAGGCAAGAGTTGATAGGATGATTGCTCCGATGAGGTTGATGTGAATGCCAGGAGTGAGGCCTGTGATTGTGCCGGCTGCTATTCCTATTGTGATTGCGAGGAAAATTTCAAGTAGCATTTATTTTGTTGATGTTTATTTGGAGTTGGTTATTGTATGTGGAAACTCTTCCAGTAATTTCGAATGTTTCATCTGACTTTTTTAAGTTGCAGTTGCAGATGGCTTGGATTTGGCTTGCAGAATCTTTTATTATGAGAGTTGCAAAATCATCATAGTTTTTTATGTTTGTTATTTGGCCGATTATTTTTATGTTTTTGTTGAGAAATTTATCGTTTATTGATGATATTTTTGTTTCTTCAAGATTAGTTGAGTTAATTATTAGAAATAAAATGAGAATTCCTGTGAGTGAAATTATTAGGGCTAATTTTTTCATTTTCTATTGGGGAAAACTTTTAATAAGGAAGGTTTGTTCTTTTTTAAATGGATGTTGGGAAAAAATTTGATTTGATTAAGCGGAATACTGAGGAGATTGTTGGAGAGGAAGAGTTGAAGAAGCTTTTGAAGGAGAAGAAAAATCCATCGGTTTATTTGGGGACTGCGATTACTGGGAGGCCGCATATTGGTTATTTTATTTGGGTTTTGAAATTAGGTGATTTTTTGAAGGCGGGTTTTAAGGTTAAGATTTTACTTGCTGATTTGCATGGCGCTCTTGATGGGACTTCATGGGAGGTTTTAGACAAGAGGTATGAATATTACAAAGCTGTTATTCCGTTGATGTTTAAGGCGATTGGAGTTGATACTAAAAATTTGGAGTTTGTGAAGGGTTCGGAGTTTCAATTGAAGCCAGAGTATATGTATGATGTTTTGCAGATGTCAACGAATAATTCTGTTAATGATACTAAACGGGCTGCAGCAGAAGTTGTGAAGATGGGAGAAAATCCTAAGCTTGCTGGTTTAATTTATCCGATTATGCAGGCGCTTGATGAGCAGTATCTTGATGTTGATGTTCAGTATGGTGGGCTTGATCAACGAAAGATTTTGATGTTTGCACGGGAGAATTTACCGAAGATTGGTTATGATGCAAGGGTTGAATTAATGACTCCAATGATTCCTGGATTGATTGGGAAGAAAATGAGTGCTTCAGATTCTAAGAGTAAGATTGATTTTCTTGATTCAGAGGAAGAAGTTGTTAAGAAGGTTAAAGGGGCTGATTGTGTTGCAGGAGATTCTGATAATGGAGTAATGGCTTTTACTAAATGTGTGATCATGACTTTGAAGAATGATACTAAGAAAAAGTTTGTTATTAAGAGAGATAAAAAGTTTGGGGGCGATTTGAAGTATGGAGATTATGAGTCTTTGGAAAGGGATTTTAAGAGTAAGAAATTGCATCCGCTTGATTTGAAGATTGCTGTTGCCGACGAAGTCAATTCTTTATTAGCTGTTTTTCGGAAGAGTGCTAAGAAATTGAAGAATTTGAGTAATGAGGCTTATAATTAACGTGTCTTAAACTCGACGATATCTTTGTCTTTTATTTTGTGGTTTAAACCGACTCGTTGGTTTGCGAATTTGGATGAAGGGCCCCAGATTCTTACTTCTTTAATTGTTGAAGCTAATTGTTTGCTTACTTTTAGCGCGACATGTTTTACAGTTGAGCCTGGTTTTAGAATCATTGGGCGATTTGTTGCTGGTTTTCCAGGTTCTTTGAGATAGATTCTTATTAATGGAAAGTTTTCAAATATTTTTTTCTTTAGTTCTTCTATTTCATTGTTATTAAATGAAGAAGTTAAAATGAATTTGTACTTTTTGGATTTTAATCTGGCTTCAAGTTTTCTTTTTTCTGTTGGATTTAATGTATCTGATTTGTTGAATACAATAATGATTTTTCCTTGTGCTTGAGGAATGTTTGATTTTGCTTTTTCAATTTCTTCGAATTTTGTTATAACTAAAAGAATTAAATCTGCGGAGTTTGCAATTCCTAAGTTGAAATTTTCATTTCCGATGCTTGGGAGATCAACTATTTGTATGTCGACGTCTTGGTATTTTAGTGTTCCTAATTCTGGAGATTGTGTTGTGAATTCTGTCGAAGAGATTTTTGGATGGGCATTTGTTAATTTTGCTAAAAGAGATGATTTTCCTGAGTTTGTGAATCCAATTAGTACAACTTGCATATCTCCTTTCTTAATTGATTCTTGAGATGATTTTCCTGATTTTTTCCCACGGATGATTTTTTCTTTTAATTTTTTTAAACGTGTTTTTAGTTGTTTTCTTAGGTTTTCAGCGCCTTTGTGAGATGGGGCTTTTCGAATCATGTCTTCTAATGTAATGATTCTTTCTTGATCTGTTTGCGCTTCTAAGTATTTCTTTTCTGCTGCTAGATAATCTGGATGTGCATTGATTGGCATAGATTTATAAGAGATTTCCTGATTAAAAGATTTATGGATAGTGAAGTGATTGAGAAAATTATGATGCGGAAAGAGTTTTCAGAGATTCCTTTGAAAGATGTAGAGAGGGCTCTTAGTTTTTTTCCTAGTGATAGGTTTGGTGATGAGGAAAGAGTTAAGAAGACTCGGGATTTGTTGCGGCGGGTTTATTCTGGTTTTGGTGGGAGGAAATTGCTTTTGTGGAAAGATAAAAGTGCGGAAGAAGTTTTGGAGAAGCATTTGTCGACGCGAGAGAGGTTTTTGCATTATGAAGAGATTTATAGTCGGTTGTTGAAAGGTGTTGATAAGAAAAAAATAAGTGTGATTGATTTGGGGGCTGGGGTTAATGGGTTTAGTTATGATTATTTTTCTAAGGTTGGGTTTAAGAAAGTTAATTATCTTGGGGTTGAGGCGGTGGGGCAGCTGGTTGATTTGATGAATGGGTATTTTAAGAATCAGGGATTGAAAAGTGCGCGGGCTGTTCATGAGAGTTTGTTTTCTACTTCGAAGATTATTGATTTGATTTCTGAAATGGAAAGTCCTCGGGTTATTTTTATGTTTAAGGTTGTGGATTCTCTTGAGAAGCTTGAGAGGAATTATACTTTGCGTTTTCTTGAGGCGTTGAAGGAGATTGATTTTGAGAAGATTGTTATTAGTTTTGCGACAGAGAGTTGGCATCGGCGGAAGAAGTTTTATGTTCAGAGAACTTGGTTGATTAATTTTATTCGGGAGAACTTTAGTTTTATGGATGATTTTACTTTGGGTGGGGAGAGGTATGTTGTTTTTGGGAAGAAATAATAAGAACTTTTTTAAATGATGATTCTTTGTAGAGTATATGGGGAAGGTTATATGGTTAGTGATTTCATTGATAGTTTTGATAATAGTATTAGGAGTAGTTGTTTCTTTTTTCTTTTTATTTGATGACGATGTTGATGAAAATTCTCATATAGGTATTCCTCAAGAAATATCTTCTTTTTGCGATCAAAATGAGGGTGATGCCGAGAGAGATTTGTGTTATGCTTTCCAGTTAGTGGAAAATTACGATTACGATTATGAATGTGAAGATGTTTATTCAACAAGTACTTTTTTAGAATCATGTATGAGCGAAATTCCATTTAGAAATGCTATGAAAAGTGGGAACCCTGATAATTGTGAAGAATTGACTTCTAGTCAGAAGGGAGCTCCTGATGGTTTTACATATAGAAATAAATGTTATATTGAATTTGCTAAACAGAAAGAAGATTTATCTATTTGTGAAAAGATAGGCGATTCAACACCAGAGAATCGAAACTATAAAGATTATTGTTATATTTTACTTGTTCAATTATTGAATGACCCAACTGGTTGTGATTTAGTTGTTAATCAAAGTTTGAAAAGTGATTGTGGACAGTTAGGATTATTAGTTTGATAATATTTGCACATGAATTCTATAATGTATAAGTTTAAAAAATATCTTTTTTATTAATTTAATATGATTCAAAGAAAGATATTGAAAAATGGGATGACTGTTATTTTTAAGGAGAGGCGGAATGATGTTGTTTCAGTTGCATTTTCTGTCAGATTTGGAGGTGCGAATGAAAAAGCGGCTGATAAGGGGATTGCACATTTTATCGAGCACATGTTGTATAAAGGGACTCCTACTCGGGACAGTAAAAAAATTTCTAGTGAAATTGAAAAAAATGGCGGCGAGCTTAATGGGTTTACATCTGAACAGATGACTTCTTTTTGGTGTAAGATGCCGGCGAAGCATATTGGTGTTGCGCTTGATGTTTTGAGTGATATGGTTAAGAATCCGTTGTTTGATGAGAAAGAACTTGAGAAAGAGAGGCTTGTTATTTTTGAGGAAATGAAAATGTATAAGGATAATCCGCGGATGCATGTTTTTGAGGAAATTAAGAAGTTAATGTATAAGGGAGATTTTTCTATTCCGATTATTGGAACGACGGAAAGTATGCACAGTAATGATCGGGCTAAACTTAAGGAGTTTTTTGATAGGGTTTATCGGCCGGAGAATATGATTTTGACTGTTGTTGGCGAGGCTGATTTTGATAAGATTTGTGATTTTGCGGAGAAGAATTTTGAGAAAAGTTCAGATGTTGGAGAGATAGCAAAACCAGTAGTTGAATGTGAGAAAGGAGAGTTGATTGAAAAAAGGAAGGCAATTGACCAAGCTAATCTTATTGTTGCTTTTCATGCTCCATTGCCTGATGAAGATAAATTTTATGCTGCTAATGTTTTGAATGTTTTAATGGGGGGAGGGATGAGTTCGAGATTGTTTAGTGAGATTAGGGAGAAGAGAAATCTTGCTTATGCTGTTAAAGGGTTTGTTGAGACAGAGAGGGATTATTGTTATTCTGGAATTTATGTTGGGACAATGCCTGAGAATGTTGATAAGGTTAAGGATTTAATTTTGAAAGAATTTGAGAAGGTTGTTTCTGAATTGGATGAAGATGAAGTGGAGCAAGTTAAGGAGCAGATTATTGGGAATCATTTGATTTCGCAGGAAGATTCGCATAATGTTTTGCTTGATTTGTTAATTAGTGAGATAAGAGGGAATGCTGAAGATGCTGAAGAATTTGTTGAGAAGATTAAGGCTGTTAAGTTAGATGATGTTAAGGAATTGGCGAAGATTGAGGATTATAGTTTTTTTGCGTTGGTGCCTGAGTAGTTAATTCATTCTTATTCTATGTCTAGTTCTTATTAATGGAGGTAATCCATTTTCTATTCTTTTTGCGCTAATGAAATATAACCATCCGCCTATTCCTACTAAAATACCTATTGCGCCAATTATTAATCCAAAAGGAACAGAGCTTGCAAGAGCTATGATTGCTCCAACAATCATTGCAATAATTCCTGAGATGAGCATAATGATTCCTTTAATTCTATAATATGTTGCCCCGATTGTTTGAATTGCTTGTAGAACCATTTACATTCCGTGCCTCTTGCCTATTTTTTTCATTAAGAGTTCTCGTATATCTTCTGCTTCTTGAATTGATACTGCTGGTATGTGTCCTTCACTTCTTGCTCTACTGCCGTATCTTCCGTAACTCATGTGCATTCCTGCTGTTTGAATATCTACTGTTGAAAAGCCTAACATTCTTGCTATAACTCCTCGGTGTATATCTACATTTTGTACTCTTTGATAAGGAATGTTAGAATATTTTTTCCAGATGATTCCTCTTTCAAGTTTTAGACTTTCTTTACCTAATTCATATAGCCATCGATTGTAGGACATTCTTGCATAGATTTCTCCTAAAGCAATTGCAAGAGTGAGAGTTAGAATTAAACTTATTATTGCTAGCCACATATTGAAATAAGCTAGTGCTACTGATACGTAAACTCCGATGAAAATCCATAGAAAGAACACAGTAACATATCCTGCCATTCTGAATAACCATTTTGCTCCTGGGTGTAAGTGTTTCATATTTATGTCAAGTTGTTTTGTTTTATAAATCTTTCATAAATCTTAAAAA
>CEPX01053791.1_pt1 | contig 30622 bp, 64 predicted proteins | sample 361361 | NCBI WGS metagenome assembly CEPX01 (sample SAMEA2619974, study PRJEB7988) | marine metagenome | biome: marine biome (ENVO:00000447); feature: mesopelagic zone (ENVO:00000213) & marine oxygen minimum zone (ENVO:01000065); material: "saline water (ENVO:00002010), including plankton...
TTTTTGTTGGATGATTATGAATCCATTTGATTTTTTGTAATTTAATATTAGCTTGGCATGTCTCATTCTCTAAGACATGAAAGATATTCTCCATCTGTTTTGATTTTAATAACATTAACAAAACAAATATAAGAAACATTATCATTCCTGATACACAAGCTATGATGCCAATGTTTTGTAATATAAATTGTTGAAATTGTACCATTATAAACTCCTTTGTAAAAATTTTAAAATATGTGTGATGATGATAATTATTTACCAAACAATCCATCAATTAATTCAGATATTTCTTTTGGAATTTCACCAAGAGATAATGGCTGAATAGAAATATCTTTAATGTTTTCAACAGCTTCTTCAATTGCAATTCCTTGCATCTCTTCATCAGTGAGGATATATGGTTTTAATCTCGCTTTATTATAAGCGTACATGAATCCTAATTGCTCACTATACTTATCATCTTTATGAAGTCGAGTCACCCCTACCCTACCATCTTCTAATACAACAGTAGTGGTGTTGTCCCGAACCTTAATACTTTTAACATCATCATACGCAAATTTAACTCTTTGGATAAATGACACTTTATCAAGACTTTTTGCCAAAGTGTCATCGACAGGTTTATCTTTAAATACTAAAGATGTCCCTTTGCTTTTATTTTCAACATAATTCAATGCAGACTTAGCACTTTTGAAAATAATAGAAATTTCATTCTCAAGACTTCCCTGTGTCAACATCCACTGCTCTAATGCCAATTTATGGAGTTCATACGTTTTAGTATCTTTCCTTGGCTTTTTGGGAAGTGATGCTTGTTTTGGTTTTATTGTTTCAACTGGTAATATTTTTTGTCCATTTCCCCATAATTCATTCTCACCAGCAATCCCTTTGAACACCTCTTGTACTTCTCCAAGTGTTTCATGGGTTGTCGTTTTATTACTAAATGTATTCAACAATACCCAATCTCCATCTTCACCTTTACCTACTTCAAATCTCATAATTTTCTCCTTTTTAAACATTTTATTTTCAATATACATTCTTACAAGTTTTTTGTCAAGCTATTCCCAAGACAAGGCAACTTTAATTTTTGGTTTATAGATTTTATCCACATGCATGGCAATATGCTCTTTTTTATCTATTACCAATACACCAACATCACGTTCCCAGTCACTCTTTTTTGATTCTTCATATACATCATAAACAGGATAATATGTTGTAGAAGTACCACCCCAACCATCATCTTCATTTGCATAATCAAATGTTATAATAACATAATGAGGATAATCAATTTCTTTATAATTTTTATGACTTAGGTACATCGTCTTCCCCGTATTCCAATTGAATCATGACGTATAAATAAAATGCCACTGCTATTATCGGAATAGGTAATAATGCATTCAATATACATGAAAAATTCGAGACTACGACAAAAGTCACCATAAAAAAGAAATATGATTCTCGTGATTTGTTTTTATAAGAATAATGTAACTGTTCACCCCATTCTATGAATTTCTCATAAATAGGTTTCATATAGAATGGGAGTTCAAATACTTCTTTTGAAAAATACGACTTGAGTGCATTAACTGTGAAATGGATAACCATTCCCAAATATACAACTGCTAATATGTTCGTTAAAAAATTTGTTATTGTAAAATACATTACTTTCTCCTTCGATTTAAACGTTTCTGTTTTCGGTCTTCTATGAATTTGGCATAATAGTCATCTATTTTGCCCTGTTTGACCATTTGCTTATACAAATATTCTACCGTTGTAGGAGCGACGCTGGCTTCTACTGCAATTGTACTCTTATTCATTGTTTTTTTGAGCAATAATGCTCTTACAAGGTCAGACCTTGAATTAAATAGTTGTTCCTCATAGATTATCTGAGCCATTAATTCCCCTTCTTAACATATTTTTCTTTAAATGTTTCGACTGCATCTTTCGCATCACTAATATTTTTAATATCATCATCATCAATGTTACAGAACTCGGTCATATGCTCTCCACATGGTTTCCACATGGTTTCATTCCGTCCCAATGCGTCAATGCTTCATAATATCTAAATTCTGAAATCATATTCATCCCTTTCTCATTTAAGACACCCTTAATATAATTACAGTACCGTAAAAAGTCAAGGATGAATATAAAAAAAAGGAATAAGCATCTAACATTATAAACTAAGTTAGATATTCAATCTATACCTCCTTTAATAAATGGTATTTATTGATGCTTATTCCTTAAATTTCTCGAAATGAATTGTATTGTATCGGTGCATTAATATTTTATCAAGTGTTTCCGCTCCATGTTCAGTATAAATCTTCTTGGCTATATCCGTAGTAAACGTTTCCTTCGGATTGTAGATATCTTCACTTATATTTATACTATTTTCCATCGAGCATATCTCCAACACTCTTATTAATGTAATTATTACCTAAATCACCATAATAATCATTCTCGAAATTCTGCCAACCACGAGGTTCATCTAAAACATCCGCTGGCATCTGAGCATTTTCCAATCCAGCTTGTCTTCTTTTAAGATATCTGTCATATAATACCATATATACCGCTGCTGCAACATTTGAACAATGTGCCATAGGGATAAATACAAATTTGTGACAAAATCTTCTTGCTGTTTGTGGGATATTCCCATCTTCAGGACCGAACACGTATAAAGGGTTCTTTGGGTGTTCGAAATCGGTAAGCATTTCTGCACCTTCGACAATTTCTATGCCGACAGGCGTTACTTTTTCGAATTGATTGAATGGATAATCATACTGCATGATATCCACTCCCGAATATCCCTTCATTCGTTCTTCCCTTGGAAGCCTCTTCTGTCCTTTTAAGTCCAATTCCACTCTACTCCCTGTAAACCATAGTTGATTTACATTAAAACATGAGCAAGCCCTCACAGCTTGACTCACGTTTCTTGAGAACTTAGGATTCATCATTAGAACAGCAGGACTTTCACCTTTTTTCTTTGAATTGTCCCCAAATATTTCTCTAATCATTAATCATCCTCATCTTCATTTATCTTATCAAAAAATCCACCATCATCCTCATCGAATTTCATGGCATCAAATGCTGTTAATGTATATTCATCAAACTTTCGAGTAGTAGCTTTAATAGCAGTTTTCTGTATTTTTAAACCTTCCATAGCAGCAACAGCAGCATCATGATAATTGATAGCATTTTGGATTCTATCCTCTTCCTCTTTTTCTTCTTCACTATCTAAATGAAAGAGAACATATTCAAATTGAGGAACTGCAAAGCCATCTTCAAGATTACTTCCTAATATCCCAGAAGATATCATATGTTTCTTTCCATCCCACAATGTTGTGAAATTGACTTGGGACACTTGAGTACTATAATTGTACGTATATCGTGGAGATGGCTTTTTCATATAAAATTTTTGAAACCACCCAGTAACTTCAACTTGTCCACCACTTCCACATCTTTCAAGAGCAAATATATTATCATAAAAATTAGCATCTGATGAATCGAGAAAAGATATTCGTGATAAAATAGATAATACATCAAATACATATGCTTTATCAATTTTATCAAGCACTCCTGATACAAGTCGAAATGACTCCATCACTTTTACCCAATCGTCAGACGTTCCTTCTATTTTAACTTTCCGAAATCCACACATCATCATACCATAATTGTAATATGGAGAAACTGCATCACAAAATGTACACGAATGAGCAAATTTAGACTCTACTGTACTTGTAGTGAATTCTGGAAGGAATTTATCAATGTCCGTTGGCACTAATCCACGTAATTGTTTGATAATCTCCAAAGGAAATTCGTCTACATTGGTATTATTCACAACAATCTCTGTTTTTTCGTCACTTGTGGTGAATAAACTTCGGTAATGTTCACTATTCCCTTTGATATGTTCAGAAATTTCGGAAAGAAGTACATACCAGATTGTATCTGGCGTTAAAACGTATCCGAGATGTCTGTCATAACAATTTACAAGATAATCCATGTAATTATTATGACAAAAATCGGTATTGATATTATCATCATATGTGAAATCACCTTTTGGCTTAATATCTTTAATCATTTTAGTAAATCGTTCAGGAACATCATATTTTGTGGGAACTTCTTCTAAATCTGAGTTCAGAGTTATAATCATAATCGACCTTTCTATGGTTTAACGGGAGGAGTCCCTTTTCCTAATTTTTTATTTTTATTTTTACTTCTTTGGGGTTGATATCCCCCATAATATCTTCTCGGTGGTGGATGTGGTGTTGGTTTCGGTTTCGGTGATGGCTTCTTTGGTCGAGGATTGTATCCACCACCTCCTCCCCCACCATTCAGTATGATAAGTAATACAAAAAGCATAAGTAATATCATCATAATATGTAAAAATGTATCCATTATAGCTCCCAGTTTCCATATGACCAATACCCAACCATTTTATCACATCGTCTACACATTTCTTTACTTTCAGAAACAGTATAACCAATTCTATCAACTACTATAGTCTTAAACTTCGTATGTCCACAATGTTGACATTTCAATGGTTCACCTTCTTTTCCAATAAAACCGTATTTAAATAGGAGTCTTATCCCATTTTCCGAACTTATTATGGATAATAGTAAATTAAACAGTGTATACATCGGATTCTCCATATCATTTTTTGCATTTTTTGCATATTAAATAATAATCTTTCATAATCCATCTAAGGTCAAACCACCAACTTTTATGTTTGCCAAAGTCAAATCTACAGTACCCACTCTTACTATTCTCAAATAGTAAATGGCGTTTATAAGAAGAACCGCACATATAGCATGAACCCCCTAAATGGCGTATTCCTTTAGCTCTCATAACTGAATCACTATGGAATCTATATTCAGTGCTTGGCATAAGAGAAAACAATGTAAAAACTATCACACAGATAATAATACTTGCTATTATGAAGAAGGTTAACATTTCCAATTTCGATTTATAACTTCTATCAAAATAATCAATTAATTCGTCAAGAGATTTTTCTTTTGTGTTTTTCATTAGAATATATGGATAGAATTTTTATAATTAATGTCACCGTTATCTTTTTCTTTATCCGAAATCTTATCCAGTATTTTAAAAAAGGTACTTTTGTCTTTCAATACATATTTTACACTTGGATAGCTTATTGGAAACATCCTATCACTTGGTTTATTTTTACTAATCAAATAAAATTCTTGTGGCAATCTCGCATTTGGTATATTAATACAAAACAATGATGAATCTAATAGAACAACATCTTTATTAGGAAATGTAATTCTATCAATTGTACCGTTTTTCATTATACCATTGAGCCAATTTTTTATAATTCTATGTTCAAAATCTATTGACATAAAATTTTCATGTTCAACTGTTGGTTTGAAATCTGGTAGAAAAACATGAAATTTGAATAACGCTTCATATGTTAACATAATATCTCCTTTAAAAATGTGGCACAAATCCACCTTGAGTACATCCAACTACTGGCGATAGAATATCACCACGAACATCACACTCTTTTATTGATGTCATTTTACGATACCATGTTTTGGTGTATTGCTCTCCAATTTTATCGACTTCCACAAGAACATGAAAGCCACCTTTAGTCTGCAAAAACCGTAAACAGTTAGTATTCAGAATATTCAAGAATATTTCATTTTTAATTTCTATTTGTTCATCAATAATCTTAGTATCAAAGTCAAACTCCAAGTATATTTTCCGTGAAGCATACTTTTGCATATTTGTCAATGCAATCTTTTGGGGATTTCGAGTATAATCCTCTTTCCCAATAAGGTCAGCAATATCCTTCATTGTTTGAATATTAGCTTTTTTTAGTGACCGAGGATTTGGCATGATATATAGAGCCAATGCTTCCTGTGGAATAGGATTTCCGTCATGAGTATAAGTACCGAGTGCCGTTTCTAACTGTTTCACCTTTTGATAGAGGAATTCTTTGTTAGAAGTAAATCTTTTCAATTGGGTTTTATCAGATTTAACGACTCCTGTGGTATCATACTTCTTACGAGCAAATAAACACCCATAATACATCTCCCCTTTTTCTAATTCAGGAAGCCAATCTATAAAACTTCGGAATTTTTCGTCATTTTGTATTATTTTATAATTCATATTTTAAACCTTTCCAAATACTCTTTAGATTTAACCCATTCATAATTATTCAAATCATACACTTCTTTAAATTTCTCGATTAGAATATAAGAATGGGTAGCTATGAAAAATTGACAACCATTCTTCACCGCTTTATTAATTTTTCTCCAAAGTTTCAATTGATTACTCATCGATATACCATTTTCTGGTTCATCAAGAAACAATACAGTATTTTCCTCGTTCGACATTTGTTCAAGTATAGGCAATAATGTTTCTCCATGACTTTCAAAATGGGATTTAACACTTACCATCATCGAATCAGATGATAATGGGTTCGATGTCTTTACCCGTGGGTTATCACGTTCACTATCAAAATAACCGAATGGTGATGCTCCATCAGTAACTATATTAACAAAGCTACCTTGAGTCATTGCTTTTAATAATGAAGATTTCCCACACCCATTCTCGCCAACAAATAAATTAACCCCAGATTTTGGTTCAATGATAGAAGATGTCAATCCCCTATCATTGTCCGCACTGATTTCAATACGTGTTATCATTTATTATACACCTCTCTATATGTTTTCTTTTCAAATTCCATATGATATTCATGATATTTCTTCCAACGTTTATCATGTATTGTTTTCAACCTAATGGTTTTTACATCTCCTCCAAGATATATTGGGGCACCATCATTGTCTTTGACTAACCACCCATCACTTCCTGTTGGTGATTGGACAACAGCGTTATTGAGTTTATATACATCCATTATAATACCACCACTTTGGTTTACTATAATATATGGTGCCTTTGAACTTGTAAATAAACCACCATTTGCATCAGCAGCATCCCACGTTTTTGCACATCCACTTAACGTTACCATAATTACTAATAATAGAATTATCTTTTTCATTTGTATTCCTTTTGTAATTTGTTTATTGTTTCAATGTCTCTACTATCTAAAAATCTCTTTTCATTCATATCCCTCCAATGAGGAACATGTCTTTGGCTAACATCATCAGGATTTAAGAATCGTATTTTAACCGTTTCCCCTTTTTCAAATTTTTTAAATTTTTTAATTTCCATCACCTATAGCTTCCTTAACATTATCAGAAGTCTCTTTAATGTCCTTCACTATTTCACCAACATCGTTTTTAGCGTTCTTAACCGTTTCTTTAACTTTATCGGGATGAAGTTCCTTCAGCCACACATTCGCTAAACTAATCAACTCTTTTGGTATTTGTTGTAAGCCTTTATTTTCATTGACAGTATTAATTATTGTGGGAACAACAACTATAACCGCTGCCTGTTTTGTTGTCGGTGTCATTGATTGTAGTATCACCAATATTATAAAACATGTAAAAGCTGGCTTAAAAAATTTGAATCCCACTTTGGATTGAACTTTAGATTTTTCAATTTCTTCTTTATCTGCATAACGGTCTTGTTTTGTCATTGGAACCCATGCGAATTTAAAAAATAATCCAAGAACGGAAAATACTGCCGAAAATCCTATCAACCATGCAATGCCTATAGAAATGTTATCCAACATTACAATCAAATACATTATAAAATAATTCATATTAACTCCTTTAGTTTATTTTAAATTCTGTTTCATCTATATCATGAAGATTCAATCCCGTTTTCTGAGATAATAAATCATTGAGTTCATTTTTTTCATTTACTTCTTTAACATAATCTGATGTTAATTTGTTAAAAAATGTACTAAAATCTAATAAAATATATCCAATTATATAAATAATTGGTGTCCATAACCAACCATTATAAATTAATATAATTGGTACAATAGATGAAAACACATGACCAATTATAAGTCGTGGAATAGTACAAGTTTTCAATAAATCATCCACAGCCGTTTTACTTTTTTCAGTATGATGCTTTATGTCTTTTTTAACAAGAGCGTTGTATCCTATCGATACTGCAAGACAGAATAACGTTGTAATAGTAAATATGCCTATTAAGATATAGATAATCACTTCTCCTACAACAAAACCATTAACAGCGAATACTGTTGCTATGGTCATTGCTAAATACTGTAAATATTGTTTGTAACCCTTCATTCTCGTTCTCCTTTGTTTAAGTTAGTTTCAATATAAATTAAGGGAATGTGTGTGTCAACCTATTTCTTAGAAAAAGTGTAATTTGATTCGTATGATTCACAATATGCTGGTTTATCAAATTCAACCTTCCATCCAGCTTTTCTAAAAATGTCTTCAACATCGAGATAATGATTTTCAAAAATAACATTACGTTTGTCCTCACTTAAACACAATTTACGCATCAATGCGTTAACTGCTTTGTCTTGAGTGAACCTCGCACTACCCCCATGCAAATTATCTGCTATCAATTCATTGAAGCATTCAATCACACCATCTGGCATTCTCTCTTTTTTCAGTTCAGAAACATCTTCTGGTTTTATTGGTTCCACCACTTTTTCCTCCTTTGTCCGCAATTCTGGGACAGTATCTTGTAACTCTTTGATTATTGGACACCATTCTGGTGTTTTCATTTTTCTTTCTTCATTCCAATCCACACAGTCATGAATTTCTTTATCTTCTTTTTCACATCTCCATCTAAACACAACATCAAAACCATCAAGGCTGTAACTATTTCTACTGAGATGATTACAATCCATACAATTAAACTTTTTCAACCCAGTCCCCTTCCTCATTGAGACTTACTTTTTTCATACATCTTGGGCATGTTGAATCATCATGTGGGTCGAGATGCCACCCAGCCTTACATATCCATTTCCACGGCAAATAATCATTAAACATTCCTATACCCATTAATGAAATAAAACAAACACTTCCAACGAAAATTATGATATCTACTAACATCACTCCTCCTTGTTATGGTAATTCTCTCTAATAAAATATAATATTACATACACAATAATTATTAAAATTGTCAAGGGCCAAAAATATGCTTGAAGAGCGGGGAAAACTAAACAAAATACAAAAGTTTTCATTTCTTTATCACCATCAGTCGAATCACTTTTTTTATTAAGAAAGCGATGGATATGTGTTACGAAGTTTTTCTCTACTTCCACCATATCCGTCCATCTTTTATCCCCATTTTTTGGTGTTTTAATGAATGCCACAGCACATTGCCATAATAAATGAAAAAATGGTATTACCAATGTAATACAATAAAGGATGTAAACAATTGGGGCACCAATTGTTATTAAATCTAACATCATATTATTTTCCTTGATATAGTTTTCTTAAAAATCTTACTGTAGTAATACCCAACCATCCACCAATCCAAACATACCAAAAGAATGATGCGATTATAAATATAATTCTTAGAGGAATTGTTGGTACATCATAATCACCCTCACCAATTATCTTATTAAAAAGAGTATTAATGAAAAAATTAACAATTCTCTTTTCTGCGACACTATCAACATCACTTTCATCTTTTTCTGTGATATATGTATAAAGATATACCAACATAGCATGTATTAATGGAATTACTATGAATATAATGATACTGGAAAACATTACCCAAAATCCACTATATAATAAAAATTCCCTCATTCTTCTTCCTCAATAACAAATATGTCATGTTTGGTCAATGGGTCTCCGCTTTCAAAAGGAATACTTCCTGAAGATTTCATTGAAACTTTCATATAACCAACTTCTTTTGAAAGATACCCCAAATATTGTTCAATTTTAAAAATCCGAGTTCCTAATTTAACAATACTAACACAAATAAATATTCCGATAAGAATAAGTATAACACCGACACCAATTGCAATTCCTAAACTGTCCATTCTTTTCTCCTTATTATAAAAAGTTTTACTATAATATAAGTTAAGGGAGTATCCCTGTCAATAGCAAAAAGTATAAATATATTAAAGGAGGTATTATGAATAAAATAGTCGTAATATTATTAACAATCATATTCTTGTATACAACATCACATTCATGTGGTTCAGCAGTTGTGCCGTATGTCCCAACACAAGGGAATTCAAGTGCTGCTATATCGAGTAAGTTTTATATTTTACAGAAAGGTGTTATCGCTGAAATGTTCAATACGAAACGTTTGCAACCACTTTTCAGAAATGTGATACTTTCTGGGAATGCAAGAAAGAAGAAAAACTTAAAAAGGAATCCAGAACGGGAATCTCAGCCTGTTTTAAATATCCATAGACTGCATTAGGAGGAATCATGCCTAAAAAGAAAGTAAAAACAAAAGTATCTGACTGGATTACTAAAAATTTCACAGTTACGGTAAAAATAGTTAGCATTACACCAATTTCTATGTTATCAGAAATCGAAATGGTTGATGAAAAAGGTAATATAATAATTTGGAGAGGTTCTAATTTTGATGAAACGAAATTTTATGTCAATAATGAATTAACCATAACAGGGAAACCTAAATTTTTCATTGAAAATGATGATGTGAAGAAAACTGTCATTAAGCATATATCATATTAGGAGGCATAATGAAAATTTTAATTGCTTTACTTGTATTATGTGCTTCAGCTTTTAGCCAAGAATATTTACAACCAATAAAGTCTACAGTTGTTTATAGAACAGTTAAACATAAAGATACTGTTGTAGTTGTGACTGTAAAAGATAAGTTGGTTAAGGTTAAAGAAAAACGTGGTTATTATAAAGTCAAAATATTGTCTCATGTTGGATGGGTTGATACATCAGATGTTATTATTGCTACAGGGAAACATTATAAATTTGGCGATGCTAATATTAATGGATATCTTGATGATAATACACCAATCTATATTATTGATGCAAATACCAGACCAAACCCAATTCTTAAAATAGAACGGTCTTTCTTCGAAGAACTAAAAAACAATATTGATAGGGAAACTATAGAAAGATTAGAAGAAGATTAATACCATTCATCAGAATCACACACTCTTGTGAATATCATAAAATTTGAATGTATGATATTCACACCCTCCCCTTCACTCATGGCATATATTAATTTATGTTTATGAATAATGACATGATTCAAATTAAACCCCAAACTATATGCTAAGTCTCTGACCTCGTAGGAGCCTCGTATCTGCCCCTTAGAGCGAAAATCTGTTACCTTAACGATTAACACACCATTTCTGTTTAAAAGGTTGTAGAACTGGTCTATATGCTCTTTGATGGCTGTATCAAAATTCTTATTTTTTGGTGGTTCATAGACAATGATATTATATTTATTGTCTTTTGTGGTTCCGTGGAGATTTCTTGTTTTATTTACGTCATATAATTTATATGTTTCATCATCCCAATAGTAGGAATTGGTAAAATCCAAGACTTTTGGTTTTCTGTTCTTGTTTTTATATGGGTCGAAGAAATTTAATATTGTTTTGAAAGTGTCCTTAATAGGATATTCTATTAAGGACGGAAGTTGTGGTTTAATCATAGTTGGATATCTCGTAGCCTATTAACTTTTGTTATTCTCTTGAAGTGACACAAGCAAGTTCATCCTGCTTGTGTCATTATAGAACATTGTCACAATCAATTGCAACATTCTACATTTCTTTAATATGGGTCTTGTCTGCCAGCTATAATGTCGGCTTGTTCTGCTGTGGATTTTAGATGTTTTGCCTTTTTACCATATGTATAGTCATATCCACCTGGTACATCTATACCAAATTTAGTTGCAGTAAATAGTTTCTCCAAATATCCATGTTCACAATCTGGACATTTCATATCTGCTGGTGCTTTCATGTCTTTCGGTAAAGATGGTGATGTATAATACACCTTTTCAAATTTACACTCATCATCGTCACATCTGTAATCATGTGCTCCCATTATTTTCTCTCCTTTTCAATGATACTTCTCAACATCATTAATTCTTTTGCCAATTTTCTATTTTGAGTCTCTAAATCAGAAACCCGATGTTTTAATGTAGAATTAACTTCTCTTCCTACCTTGTTATGATTATTTATATTATCTTCTAACTTTACATTATTAGAATCTAAATCCACATTCAATCTATTCAAAACCTCAAGAGATTTATTCATATTCGGAAACAAAGAAACGAATGCGTTATGCTTTTCTGTGAGTTTTACCAAACTTTGTAAGACTTTTTGTTGATTATTACTACTTCGATTCGATATATCAAGAAATTTTACTAATAATTCATCAAGTGCATTAGGAAATAATCTAATATTATACATTAGATAGATAATAAACCCAACACCCAATAAAATTAATCCACTAATAATCAATAGAATCATCATCATCGCTGTCATCTCCGTTAATCATTGCGTCTCTAATTTTTAAATCGTTATTAAATTGCTCAATCTTTTCCTGTCGCACTTGTTCATTAATATCATATTCTGCAAGGCGAGAAGCCATAGTTTTTACTAATGATGCATAATCAAGAATTTCCATATTCTTATACATATCATATAAACAAACTTGTACAAATGTCCATGTGTTGGCACTGCCATCTTGAAATGATTGAATAATAGATTTTTCTCTATCATTTAATAATGTTATGAGTTTGGCATTGTCTCTTCGTAGTTTGTTTATTGTTTTTCGTTCATTGAGGTATCTTTTGATGGTCTTTATCATTTCATATCCTTATTTCAATAAAAAGACTCCCGAAGAAATCAATCAACGGGATGCCCTTAATATAATATATTACATTATATATGTCAATATTATTTATATTTTAACTTTATACGAGAATCTATCTTTTTTATATAGATTCCTTGTTTTGGAGATTTTAGTTTCTTACCATTAATACTAAAATAAATAATTTTGTTACGTTTGTTGCTAACTTTTATTTTATGTTTATTGATAATATTCACCGCATCAGTTGTTACAACCAACATTGGTGGATAATTACTCCCTTTTGCATAATATGTCACACCATATTGTGGGTCATATTTATCAAACTTAATAACAACACTGGTTTTCCCATCTTGTATAAATCGAGTTATATCAAACTCTTCATATACATCAAGTGTCGTATTTTTGTTTGACGAAACTTTGCCCAATGTTCGAGGACAATTACCCCATGTTATAGAATTTTCGTCCCATCGAGAACTTAATTCATATAATGTTTTAGTACCGTTAACGCCACCATCAAGAGTTGATTTGGCATATAATTTGAGTACTGCTTTTGTTACTGTACCATCTATCTGAGATAAATTAAACTTTAAGACTGCCCAGTCTATATAAAATACATCGGAACTTCAAGTAGCACATTTTTCATGCTTGACGTTCAATATATCATTTGTCCCAAAATTGCTATCCATTTCGGAATTAGAGACATACGAATCTTCAATATCGTATATCACTATTTCATTTCCGAATGAGAATAACGCCAAAAACATTATCATTAAAGCGATTTTCATTATTCCTCCTAAAATTCGAAATTCATTCGATTTGTTATATCATCAACCGTGAGCATTACTAACGGCTTACGACTTAATTCTTCTTCTATTTTCTCTTTTACAATTTCATCACCGAAAACATCAATATTCTGATTATCTTCATCGATAATTTTAAGAATATCAGTTCTTGTTTGTAAATCCAAGTCGCTGTAGTAGATGTTGACTGCTTCTCCATCAACCACCTCTTCATTTAAAAGGTGGTTTGCAATATTCATGTACGTTTTCTTATTCATTCTCTTCTCCATTTTTAAGGACTCCTGCTTGTCGTAAAGCATCTTCTGTTTTGTCAGTATAGAAAAGAAGATGTTTATCAGTATCTGGATTTTTATATACTGCAACTTCACTATCTGGTAATTTGTAAATCTTTAATTCTTTTCCATCATCAAATTTATGAGTTTTGATATTTTTCTTAATCTCATCTTTGTCTTTACCCAATTCATCTTTGAATATTCGTTTCAAAGATTTTGCATCACCAGAAAACCCTGCAAGATTATATAGTTTTTTAGAAATACCTTTTTTCTTGTCATATTTGAACTCTCTACCATCTGGTAATTTTATTACATTGACAGTTTTCTCTTCTTCATCAGATGTTTCTTCTTCTTCTTCTGGAGCTTCTTCTTGAGTTTCCTCTTCAGGAGTATCTTCATCATCATCCACATTCAATAAATCTCTTGCTTGACTTACGATATCATCTTCATCATCAAATGATAATGGTTCTTTTTTTTCTTCATCTTCTTTAGGTGCTTCTTCTTCATCACCACCACTACTTAAATCAAAATCGTCGTCGTCAAATGATAATGGCTCTTTTTCTTCTTCCTCTGGTTTATCTCCAGATTCGTCATCTCCAGAACCCGCACTTAAATCAAAGTCATCAATTTCTTTTTCAGATTTGTCATCATAAAGTAATACAGTATTTCCAGTTTTTGTAGAGAAAAGTAATCCAATTTTAGCATCACCTACATCAAATATTGTTAATTTGAAATCACCATCTCGTAATGAATGACTTTCAACACCTTTTAATTCATCTTTATATGTATCTCTAAGCGAATCTTTTTTATTTGAAGCCATCAATTCTGCTTCTTCTGGTGACAATTTCATTTTCTTAGTGAATGAGAATTTATTACCGTCTGGAAGTTCTATTGCATTTTGTGTTGCATCACTTAAACCTTCACCTTCTTCGGGTTCATCATCCTCTGTATCTTCTGGAGCCTCTTCTGCATCAGGTTCATCATCAACCACTTCTTCTGGCTCATCATCAACTACTTCATCCTCTGGAGCTTCTGTATCAGGTTCATCATCGACTACTTCATCCTCAGTGTCCTCTGGTGCTTCTTCTGCATCATCGTCTTTAACATCGAATACTCCACCATCATCAAGATTCTTTTCTGTAGCATCATCATAAAGCAATGTTGTATTACCATTATCATTATTTAATAATACACCAATTTCTTTGCCATCTAATGAGAATACAGTCAACTTAAATTTATCGTCACCCAATGAATGCGTTTTGACACCTTTGAGTTCATCAGCAAATAATTTCTTGAATGAGTCATCTCCATCAGAAACATATTTGTCATATTCTTCTTTAGAAATGGGCATTCTTTTCTTAAATGTAAATTTTTCTCCATCTGGAAGTTCTATTGCATTTGATGGTACGTCAGTTGCCGATGGCTCATCTACAACTTCGTCATCTGAAACTTCGTCATCTTTTTCTTCTTTATCATCTTTTGGTTCGTCATCTACGTTTCGTAAATCTCGTGCTTGACGTATCATATCATCACCAACAGTTTCCTCGCCACCGTCACCTTCTCCATCATCACGAACTGTTGGTTTATTATCTTGTTTAGCCGTTGGGTCAATAGATGCTGTTCCACTTAATCGCTCATCTCCACTTCTTTGAGGAGAGCCATCCGCTGGTGCTCTATCTAACTCTTCTTGTGGTTTTTTGCCTCTTTCTTGTGGAATATTCTCATCGAAAGTAGAAGCCATTGCTTGAGCATCATCAAGCATATCACTTTGTGTTGTATTCATTCTTGTAACTAAAAAGTTATTAAATAACATCCCTGTTTTGTCAGAAAACCATTTTTCAGCTTTATCAGAAATTGCCACATAATATTTAAGATTTTGTAGACGTTCTCTGATTTTACCAACAACTTGATAATCATCAGATTCTCCAGTATATGGGTCTGATACAGAAATCAATGAAACAAATCCACCATTACTCATTTTGTATTGAGAAAATTCATTAATGAGATATTTGAATTGAGAATCCCCAGCTTCAACTTCCTCTTCTGGTTTTTCCGTTAAGTCAAATACTTCTCCGAATTCGTCACGCAAATCTTCATCTAATTTTATTGAGAACAATTCAGTAACATAAACATCTTTTTTCTTCATTATGAATTTGTCAACAAATCCTTTATCTCTGCTTTTCTTTTTCCATAAAAGTAAATCTGCTGCCAATAACTTATGTAAATATGACCATAATGACAATGGAACTTGACTTACTGTTTTGTCATCAATAGAACTCATGTCTGTTATATTTTTGTGTTTTGGTTTTAATGATGCAAATAGTGTCCCTACACTCATATTCATTAGTTTCCAAACACCACCAAGAATTCCCTCTTGTATCACAACCATTTCGTCTAATCTTTTATCATCTTCATAATGATTTGTAAAATTACTCACTCTTTCCTCCCATATCATGTATGTCAATTGGTTCCCACACACTTTTAGTTTTAAATAACCACGGAACCATCTCTAATGTTTTTGCCCGTGCGAACGTTAATTTGTCATCAAACAATAGTTTGACATCTTCATTGTTATCATGATTCCGCAGTAAATAAACATTTTTATTACCACCCAAATCATATTTAAACCCAGCTCCCCAGTTATTTTCAAATGGAGACTTTTTTAATTTATTTTTGAATTTGTACATACTTGTATAGATGCCTTCACCTCTTGTACCATCACCCCACATGTCAATCAAATGGTCAAATGTCACATCAGAAGTATTTATAACATAATACAATGGCTTATTTACTTCCTTCTTGACCTCTGGTCTCTTGACTTCTGGTTCTGCTTTATCTGGTTCAGATTTAGGCTCTCTTTTCGGTTCTGCTAATGTAACAATATCTTCAATATCCTCATCATCCCCCATCTTAGGAAGAACAGAACGTTTTTTCTTTTGTAATAATCTTTTAGATGCAATAAAAACAGGATATGTACGTCCTAAATGCTCCATAAAGAAATTATTTACTTTTGGGACATTATCTGTACCGATATGATACGATTCATTTCCCTCTGCATCTTCTGTTGATACCAAAATGACTCTTGCACCATTATTCAATTTAAATACACTCGCAGCATTTGTTTTTACTGCATGTTTATCTATTCCTTGAGGATTGTCAACAGCACCATTAAATAAATTCTTGACATAAAACTTATTCACCTCTTTTTTATTCTTTTTCAAAAAATTAGATGATAGTTTTGATGCTAATTCATTAAATCCTGTACGTGTTAATTCTGTGTTTTGATAGTTCTCTGGTTTGATATTCTCTTTCTTTTTCGAGAATATCATTGCTAAAGTAGTTAGGAAGGTTTTGCCAACCTTCTTTAATACTTTGTTTGAATTACTTCTTCTCGTTACTTCAATCAAAATACCCGTCCGTTGGACAGGCTTCTGATAATAGTTGTCTAAAAATGACATACGTTTAATCCTGTAGTGTTGTATTCCAATATAAATAGTTAACCCATTTTTCATTATCAGTGATGTTCTTTATTCTTTTCAATTTTTCAAGACATCCACCATGATAATCTTCAGCTATTTTAGGAGCAACAGGTTCATTCATCAACTTCATACGAGCTTCTTTTAATGTTTTGTTAGCTTTTTTGCTATTACATTTAAGACAAGAGCAAACGATATTCGTCCAATTGGTTTCTCCACCTTCTGATTGTGGATGAACATGGTCATATGTCATTTCTCTTAACGATAACTCTTTCCCACAATATTGACATTCACCATTATCTCTGTCATAAACATTTTTTCTTGTGAAACTTTGAAAGAATTTGACATCTTTTGTTGGTTTTACGAAATGAATCAATCTCACAACTGCTGGCATATTCATGGCACCTTTAAATGTATCGAGATGTCTATCATAACCATATTTCAAGACCCTATCTTCGTATTCTTCAATGATTTCTACTTTACCCGCAGCCCATGCTGTTATCGCATCTTTCCAAGATATAATTTCTAACGGCATATAAGCTGCATTCAATTTTAACACTTGCCCATTCATCATGCAACTCCTTTAATTATTTATACTTTTTCTTTTATAAAGCTCTTCGTTAAGCCAAATTCTATGAGTATTTATACAATTGGTAAAACGAAAAAAAGGGACAGTTATAATAACTGTCCCTTTATAAAGGAAGGTATGGGACTCGAACCCATATCGGGAGCTATTCACTCCCTACGCTTGTTTAGCAAACAAGTCTCTTAACCAGTTAGAGTAACCTTCCATATACACCTATGAGGAGTCAAACCCCAAGCTTTCGGTTCGTAGCCAAATGTTTTGTTCTATTAAACTATAGGTGCGTTTTGTATCACTTTTTTTATATCTGGTGTTGATTTAGCTGGAACACTAACTGTATCATTGCAATTAACACAAACACCAACAGTAGTATTTACTTCAATATCATATCGACTATCGATATATTTTATATTGATGTCCCTCTTTTCATATTTTGTGTCCACGACTTTACAACATTTTTTACAAATACCTTTCATAATTATCCTATCAGAAATTCCACTGGTAATGATTTATCTCTAATAAAATTTTCGATTCTTTCGATTCTTTTTTCTGCTTTTCTTCGTAAATCTCCCTGTTTGAATGGAAGATTTGGTATATTATATGACCCCATATGACTTGATAACTCATGTTTCATATGTGACAATACCAATTCATTTGTAATATTGTTATAATCATGATATTCTAATTTTGAGTCTGCTAATAAATCCAAAGCATCTTCAATAAAACCATATAAAGAAGGAATTAACTCAAATGCAGAAGAATATCTCCAATTTTTTACATAGTGATATATTGTATAATGTATCGTATCATCAAAATTAATCGGATGCCAGTTAGTATTTAGTTTAATGTTTCCGTTATTTTCTATTACAATCGATTTAACATATATCGGACAACATGTGATATGAGACACTCTAACATTTTTATCCACTAACCCAAATATGAATTCTTTCTCATTTATCATCTAATTCCTCAATGATTATTCCCAATTCAACTTTAAACCAATCTGCCACAACAAAACGATGACAAAATCCTCTATCTTCCCAACAACATAGAATAGCATTTTCACCTAACTCTTCATATACCTGTTGAGCATCCAATTTCGCCAATACTTCATAATAATATTGTTCGACATAATAATCAGCATCCCCATCCTCTTTGTATTTAGCAAAGAACCAATATTTAGGAGCAAGTTTTTTATATTGACGACCTTTATACCATACTGGAGGTCTCCCAGCTATCGAAACTACATTACCCAACTCTGAGTGATGTTTCATATTGTTGAAATATGATGTCATCATATTTCAATATCTTTGGATTCAGCAATTTCCTTCATTTTCTTTAACAGCTTTTCATCGATATCATTCCCCATTTCCTCAGACATTCCATCGATAACTTCTTTGCATGTCTTACACATACATTTACGAAGTTCTGTGACTAATGTAGATTTATTGCATACTTCACATGGTTTCTTTGTACCAAATGAATCTTTTAAATATTCACCATCATACATAACAACATCTGAAATCAATGCTGGATAATTAGAAACTCTAATGTCAAAAAGTTGTACATCATTAAAATCTGTACCGATTCGTAAATCTCCAGTTTGCAATTGAAGCTTAATGCTCATCCCCTCTTCACGGATATCTTTACGGAGTTTTTCTCCATGCTTTTTCATAGCTTGGTATTTCTTCATCGTTCTTGTGTTTTCATCATCCAATGGAGAAAATGATGCTTCATAATTTAAAAAATCTCTAAATTTTAATGTTTTAAAATTAATTTCCGACATTCTTACAATCCTTTTTACATTCCTTTTGAACAAGACCTTGTTCATCAACTTTTCAAGTTCCACATGATGTAGATAGTAATAATGCAATTACACTTAACATACAAATAAATTTCATAATTATTCCTTTTCATAATCTTTGATTAATGTAATATTATAATAACCTCTATGCAAAGGGAATGGTCCCTTCAAATCTTCATGAAATGTAAAATACTCTGATAGTTGATATTTTTCTTCATCTGTTAATTCAACTTCGTTCTTATTTATGACCAAATCCCTAACATCTTCTGGTTCACCTAAAAGATTAGTTCGTTGGTGTCCAACAAACATTAGAAATCTACCGATGTTATAATTCATAAAACACTGTCCCAGAAAACAAAGCGTAAAATTCTTTTTTTATAGCAATCTGATAATCTTTTCCAGATTTATCACTATAATCACTTAATTCATCAATACTGATATAATTACTTAATTCTCCAATATCATCTAAATCGATTCCACTTTTCTTTAGATTAGTTTCACTTAGGACAAAACTATAACAACCATCAAATATCCCATCTTCATCAAATAATCCATATCCAGCATGTAATAATAATCTAATAGCACTCTTTGTCATAATAAAAACCTTTCTAAATAAGGTGTCCCATGCCGACAAGATATGCCCACAGAAATGCAACCTTACTGTTTATATGTAAATTACCATTTCTAAATTTCCACGTATCGATTTTGTGTTTAAGGGCAATCAAAATTTTAGGGACACCCTTATTTATAATATTTTTTCTTTAATATCATCAGATAATGTATATGTATAAGAATTCTCAGTTTCTTCAATAGTCACGAATTCGGATAACATTTTTTTATCATCATCTGTTATAACACCAATATCAGATTTGTATATATCATATTGAGCATTCACATCCCAATATCCATCATAATCATGCAAAGCATGTCCAATACGCAATAAAAGTAATGTAGCTTCAATTGAAAGATTTCCCATAATAAACTCCTTTGTAAAAAATAATAGGCAAGGTAGGATTCGAACCTATGGTCTTATTTTTTTATATATTTCATTCCATGTTAATTGATTTTCCGACAACATATACAAATAAATGTTATTTTGTTTAGAAACACAATCAATTTTATATTCATCTTTTTTGATGAGATAATCATTTTTAGGGTCTAAATAAACATCAAAATCCAATAAATAAAAATCTGGATAATATCTATGCCTCACCCCGTCAGCATCATACCAATATAAAAAATCTGGTCTATTCCATTTAATATTGTTTTCGTCTAATTCAATAGCAACTTTATGTTCATAAGACGATTGTAAATATATTATTTTATTGTTTGATTTATAATATATTGATTTTTTTGATGTATGACCACCAAAATTTCTTTTATTAGCATGTTCCTTCATTACATTTTTTAATTCAGGCGAAACATCTTTACATTTTCTACAACAATATTTTTGATTTTTTCGTTTTGTAAAAAAATATTTATCACACGTTATACATTTTTTATTGTGACGTTTTTTAATACATTTCTCACAAACAACTTTATTAGCTCTTTTGCCAACCATTAATACAGTTTCACAATATTTACATTTTAAACATTTCTTTTCATTTTTTTTATTCGATGTTGAAAAAGACCTTGCACATTTTGAAGAGCAAAATCTCCCACTTCCATAAGAACCATCATGTTCTTTATTACAGTTTTCACAGTCCATATAAATACCTCCATAAGTATTTATATATTTCGAACTGAAAACCTTCACTTTATTTTAAAAAGCTTGTGGTGGGATTTGAACCCACAGGAGGCGATTAAACCATTCACAGTTTTGCAGACTGCTGCCTTATCCAGTTTGGCTACACAAGCATGTTCATTTATTATAAACGTTCAGTTTTATCGAACATCATCATTTTCTGAACGTCTATCATCTACATCTTTTTGATAATCTTCTGCTATTTTTGTAATCTCATTAATAAACTCTTTAACTTTCTTATCAATATCAATTTTATATAATGCAGCAACATCTATCATCAATTCAGCATTAACATCTACACTTACAATAGGTTTTTTATAAATATCAGATTTTCCGACATAACTTTTATATGGAAGAAATGGTTTCTCATCAAATTTAACAAAATTTTCTTCAATCTTTGACATATTTTTCCTCATCCTTCATTGAACAATATCTTCTATTATTTCCCATTTATTGTACCTTCCGAATTTTTCTCCTTTGGAATGTTTTTTACCACAATCGATTCTCAAATCATACCAATGGTTATATTCCTTTGTAAGAAGCTTCTTCATGGCTTTATACGCTTTGCGTTTTGTTGAATATATCCCAACAACATCATATCCGTCATATACACAATCAGTATAAAGAAAACAGTAAACTTTCATATCAATCCTTATGTTAAAGCGGTAATTAGGAATCGAACCTAAATAACTTAGTTGGCAACCAAGTACATTACCATTATGCTATTACCGCAAGTGTGGGTAGAGAGAATCGAACTCTCGCAATTTGTTTGGAAGACAAACTCCCTGCCATTAGGATATACCCACATATCTTTCCTATAATATACATTTCTGCACAATCATAGTCAAGACTTTTATATATTTAGTTTTCTACAAATGCTTCGTTATAAAATTCAATGACATTATCATCAATTATAACATCTCTTTGAGATATTGGAACTGTTAACGAAAGAGTTTCCATTTTAGTGCATCTGGATAATGCTACATACGCTTGACCAGAACTAAAACATCCTCTACCCAAATCAAGCTCCACACTATCTAATGTCAAACCTTGACTTTTATGTATTGTTACACCCCAACCAAGTATTAATGGCATCTGTGTATATTTACCCTGTGTTATCGCTTCAACTTGTTGAGTCTCTCTATTAAACTCATACTTAAATGTTTCCCAAGTAGCTCTTTCAATTTTCACACTTTCACCATTATCGAGATTAACCATAATAGCATTTGGCAAACAGCTTTCTATAATCCCCAAAGAACCATTCACAGCATTTTCTATGTTCTTTTTGACCATAACCCTTGCTCCGACCTTAAGATTCAATTCTTCGGGCACAGGGAGGTTCTCACCTTTCAATTTAATATAACCACTACGATAACCATTATAAGTAATCACTTCTCCCTTAAGGGCATCCAATTCATCTCTATTGACTATGTTAGCCATTTCATTCGTTGGTGTTAAATATAATGCACTCTTTTGTTTCTTTCCAACACATTGTTTGTTCAGATACACGATAGTTTGCATTAAATTTGTTTTCGTTCTAATATTATTCAGAACTTTAACAAAATTTTTCCCTTTTTGACGATAGATAGTTTTTAACTCTATACATTCCATCTCAGTGTTAGCAAATACTTCCGCATCAAAGAACCAAGGACTCCTATATCGTTCATAGAATGCCTGTTTTTCTCTATATGTCACAACTGGCTCTAATTGGAAACAGTCGCCAACAAATAACATTTGAACTCCACCAAAAGGCTTTTGATTCTTTCTCCATTTTCGAAGAGAGTAATCTATTGCGTCCATTATGTCAGCTCTCACCATTGACACTTCATCAATAACGATTAATTCAATAGCATGAATGAGGTCATCATCTCTGTCTTTGATGTCTTCCATTATATTAACCATCTTAAATGGTAATCTAAAGAAAGAATGTATTGTTTGACCTTCTATATTAAGAGCAGCTATTCCTGTAGGAGCTACGAATACCGTCTGTTTCTTCATATTCGTTTTTAAATAATGAATAAACGTTGATTTACCTACGCCAGCTTTACCAGCAAGATAAATTACAGGCTCCCCCTTATTAATAGCATCCAATGCTTCCAGAATTTCATCATTTAAGTCATATTCTTTGGGCACGACCGATATTGTATTAACTTTAATGTTCGATGGAGCTTTCTTTTCAACCTTAGCAACTGGTTTTGCTTCACGAACATCATCTTCAACTAAATTGGTTTTCTGCATTTTTCCAACTACATTTTTCCAATTTCTCTTCATTTTCTTATCCTTTGAAAGTTTATTATACACGAGGAGGGATTTGAACCCTCACGCACTAAGGCACTGGGATTTGAATCCAGCATGTCTACCATTCCAACACTCGTGCTTATTTATTTGTATCAATTAAAATATCAACATCAATGGTAACTGTACCATCTTCAACTACACCAAAACAATATCCATAATAAAAATCACATTTATTCTTTTTATTATATTCTTCCACAGCTTTTTCCTCTGAATTTGCTTTGATGATTTGGTAGTCTTGATAATGATGTTTTGGGTCTTCCATTATTCCACCACATTCAAGAGCAACTAAAAATTCCCCTTCATATCTAAGAAAAGACATTCTTTGCCACTGAATACCATTTGCCAATATAGTATATGTACCATAGTGATAAACAGTACCATCTTTTAATTCCAATGTGAATGTAACATCATAACAATCGCTGTCATGATGAGCCTCAGTTGAACCACTATCATCAATTGATAACTTAGCACCTTCTAATGACACTTTACATTGTAATTGTTTATCAGTCTCCGAATCTATATCAAGATATTTCTCTACTTCATGCTCTTCTTCATATTGACTCATTGCATCACGTAAAACAATACAATCTTTATCTGATATTTCTATATGTTTATAACTTCTTGACATCAATCTCTCCTAATAATTCAAACATATCATCATAATCACCCTCAAGAGTTTGCCATGATGAATATCCATATTTAACAAGAAACTTCACATATTCAGAATTATTATGTCGTTTCTTTTTTGCCAATTCTATTAATGTATCTTTATCATCTTCAAAAATATAATCACCATCATGTTCATGAATATAATCAATGGCTGTCGTATCACTATTAGAATCACCAACCCATCGAAATGTCAATATAATATTATCTTCTTTAAATATTATATTATCTTTAGAACGAATATTCTCTTTTGATGGTTCATTAGTTTTGATATAATGAATGGTATCATCAAAATCTTTTTCAAATAAAAGTCCTTCTAAATCTTCATAAAAATCTGTTTGACCTTTTTTAATGAATCTTGCGGTTATTTCCACAATCTCTATCTTAGGATTATAAAATGTCATAATACTCCAATACAAAAATTCCAATAAAAAATAAACCCCATCCCAATATAACAAATGTCATATGTCTACCAACTTCAATTTGTCTTTGTTCTGGATTTTCTTTACATCGTCCACACAATTGTTCTTCAAATGTTGGTTTAAAACAATCTTTCATAATATGATATGTCGTTCTATGACAAATTTTACAAGTCCCCTCTTGTTGAAATGTCATAATTAACCTTTTATTAAAGCTAACAATTCATCACATTTTTCTGTGAATTTCTCTGTTTTATTGTGAACGACATCAGCAACATTAGGAACTTTTACAATAATCGATATCATATTTTCACAAAATCCCAATTCAGTTGTATTAGGATTTTCGCTATCCGAAGTTTCAATATTGTATCCACTTCTTTCAACAAGAATTGATATAGCTTTCAGCCAGTTATCAATCTTTTCATCATTTTCCTTACTGTATAAAGAAAAATATGGTCTTTGGTAAGATTTAATGAGTGTATCACATGATTCAGTGAAATGCTCATTAATATCCTTCAATACAGTTTGTGTTAAATGATATTCTTGAGTTTGTGGTTCTAATTTGTCTTTGTTCTTCTCAAATGAGTCTTCTGCTTTGATAATCATAATCATAATCAATCCTTTTTTATAAACATGTCCCCACAAGGAATCGAACCTTGATAAGATGGTTTAGAAGCATCTGCATTACCATTATGCTATAGGGACAATAAAATTATTTAGTAGCCAATTTCAAATGTTTTAGAGCGTGAGCAACATGACCTTCACCATTTTCAAATATAGCAATTCCAGTTATAGCATCACCCAAATCTGGTTCATGAAAAACAGCATGGCTCGTTCCAAACTTATCCCATAACATTTCATGAATAGAATTTAATGAAATTCCATTAAAGACTGACAGATTGACAATCTTTTCATTATTCCATTCTTTGAATTTCGCTGGGAAATTAAGGGCGAACTGTGCCACCACATGTTGCCCTTGAATATATTTGAAAGCAAGGTCTTCTCTTAGTATAACGTAAAGCCTTGGTTCACACATACTAATCACCTCTGAATTCTTCGAGGTATTTGTCAATAAGCCTTTGGTCAGGTTTATTATCTTCCCTAACGGTTTGTTCAATTTCATCGTAATTTCGACCTTTCAATAAGCAATATGCTATAAACTTGTGTCGCCATTCTTTTCTTAAAACTATGAGTGACCATTGTTCTTTTCCACAATATCTGTGGTTTTTCATCATAGTTCTAATTTCGTCTTTTCTTCTGCGAAGCTCTTTAGCTTCAGTCTTCAAATTTTCCTTAATCGTTTTCATTCTATTCTCCTTAAAAATTGTTGTTAAATTAAATTGCTAAAAAAATTTAACATTTTTAAGGTGGTTTGAAAATCTAAGTAAATTCTTCCATGTCGTCCTTAGCCTTTTTTAGTTTTTCTAAAATCTGATTATCTAATGCCTCTCTCAAATCATCACGAAACTCTTTTGATGTTGTAATTTCTTGAAAAAGACTTGGTGACATTTCAGTCCCATCATCAAGTATTATACATTTAAAATCGTGTATCGAGCCTGGCTCTATCATCTTAATTTCTTCCTTCAATATAGTTCTTGGCATATGTCATGTCAAGACTTTTTTAAAATAACAGGTGAGACAGGAGTTGAACCCGCATCTGACAGGGTTGGAATCTGTCGCATTACCGTTATGCTACTCACCTATTTGTTTTTTTATATCGATTAATGTCTTTTGCATCTCAATAATCGTATTACTTTTAGTATTTATATCTTTTAAATTTTCAATCTCTTCTTCCATCACTTTTTTAATCTCATCATACGTTTCGATTAATTCACACATGGATTGATATTGCTTCACAGGTATCGTTACAGTATCCTCAAACATTTATACCTCTTTATTGTTTAAAATGTCCCAACGAACTTTCTTTTTAATCTCATAGTTATCTGGCTCAGATTCCCAATAATGAATATAATATTCATTTCCATTATAATTAAAAATTCTATCTATAGATTGTTCACCAGTTTTTTGATTAACCAATGAAGCTAATACTCGTGTCCCAACAATAATACCATCTTCACGTTTCCCTTTTAGCTCTTCATCATATTTTTTGAGTATTTCTAATGCTTGTTCTTTTGTTAAGTCATCTGTCTCAACGAGTCTTCTATCAAATTTGACTGGTATTTTAGATAATGTATCCATAATAGAATCTTTACAATCTGGACAATACTTTGGGTCATTGTTTTTTGGTGGATGCCACCCAGAAGCCTGATAGTAATATTCAACACCACAATGAATACAATAAGATATAATCTTTTTCATACTTCTTCCTCCAAAACATCTCTATGCTTCTTTTTCATCAAATGCTCCATTTATATAATCAGTAAAATTTCTATGACATTTTTGACAAAAGTGTTTTGTGATATTATAATTTTCTGAACTAATACCACCATTCACCATCCCATAAAAACTCATCTTTATGGCTCCACCATTTTCAAATTCATCTTTACATTTATCACAAAATGCTTTAAGTTTAATCATCATTACTCCGAATAAATTTCAAATACATCTGCTTTATTTAACGGCATATCTCTTATTGTATAATTTTCCAAACCATATCCCTCGAAATGCCTTCTGCCTTCTTCGAGTTGTTCTTCTTCAGAAAGCATATTCATACATGCACCCTCAGTGTACCATTCCTCACAGCCCACTCTTATGTTATTATATTCGTCTTTTGTTAGAATATCACATGATGGCTTTTTCATTAATTCTTGATATTCTTCATATGTGTTTTCAAAAACATCTTTTATTGAATGATATCTATTAAGTTGGTATTGTACATATTCCTTAGCACGATTATCATTCCAATTATTAAACATCTCTTCGGCTTTTTCTTGATTCTCAGCGATTCCAATGATAGTAGAACTAATACTATCATTTTGATAAACTAACTTCATGCAACTTTCCTTTAGTTTCTATAACGGAGTTTTCGTTTTTTCTTTTGTTTTCTTTTGAGGAGGACAGTATCATAAATTTCTTTACATTTCATGATAATGTTTTTAGATTTTCCTGTATTATACCGATAGATGTCTTTTGGTATTGTGGTAATTTCGTTATGAATTTCTCTATGACAGTTTCCACAAACACAAACGCATTTTTTCAATTCACGTATGATATTATTAACTTCTTCGAATTTGAAACATGATATAGAGAAATCTTTTTTGGTAGGGTCAATATGATGAAACTCTAAGGCTTCGTCACATTTGTTGTAGCCACATATTCCACATTTTCCATCAAATGCTTTCAATATGACGTTCTTAATGTCTCGTCTCCAGCCCATATACTCACCTTGTTAAGTTGAGAAAAAGAAGCAACGACAACTGCGAAAATTGGTGTAGCGAATTTCCAATGTCACTCCGAGCCTATCGTGTAACAGCCCATAATTGTCGTTGCTCCTGTAGTTTAGTAGTGTAGATGGGATTTGAACCCATATTTTCAACCTACCATTACGAATATCCACCTTATCAGAGTGGCTCGGTACTACACTATATCTATTTATACTTAATATAAATTCCCATTACAACTAAGCTTGTCAAAATTTTTATACCATTTCCGATAATTAGGGGTATACTCCATATCGAATAACCATATATGAACCATAACAAACCTATAACAAATATCATTATATATGTCCATATTGAAATATTCTCAACATTCTTATGTTTGAACATTTTAATCCCTTGAAGCAAAGGATTAAATTCCAATATCGTCGTCACTATTAATATAATCTCTAAAATTCCCATTATACTTTAAATTTTTCATTCAATTTGAACTGACCATCATCTCCATCTATCAACACACCGTTTTTACGTAAATATCCAATTACTGTATAAATTACTTTTATTGACTCATTATCTGTCCATGTCAACCCAGCAAATTTATCATTCCATTTAAACTTCATATCATCATTTTTTATCAACATATCATTCGCAACTAAATGTTCAAGCATATCAAAAAGAATATCTCCAGTTGGATTAGATGTCCAAAATATGCCTTTATTTTTAATAAAAGAGTCTTCTTCGAATAGTCCTATTGTTGCTCCCATAATAAAAGCTGCAACATCGAAATCTACCCAATCATCAAATTGTTCTCTAATTGTTTTCATAATTCCCTAATCGTTTTAACATTCACGACAAATTTCCATATATGCTTTTGATGCATTGTCAATGCGTTTTTGATGTTCACCAACTCTATCAGTATTATGATATACATCAGACATTTCATATTGACCAATTTTAGTTTTCAGTTCCTGTATATGGCACGATAACACATTTTTAATTATTTCACAACTTTGTTCACTAATCATACTTTATCCTTTATCTATGGTGATTATCATAGACATCATAATCATCAACTTCTTTTTTAACTTTGGGTTTTTGTTGCTTAACTACAACAGGTTCTTCTGCTTTAGATTTATTTATCATATGCACATTTTTATCAGAACTTCCTTTTGAAGAACCAAAGAAATATGCCATGATTTGAACCACTATAGAACTTAATATACCCAAAACATACACAATAATGTCTTTATTTCCCTCAACAAAGGTATATGATGGCTGCATCACTTGATAAAATAGAAAGAAACAAATCCCTGTTACAACAATTGCTAATAAAGGTTGAACATTTTTAGATAACCATGAAGAATGCTCAGATTCCTGTACTCGACTTTGATTGTCTCTGGCAGAATCAACATCTTTTAGATATATCTCTGTTTCCTTAACCTCTAATTCTCTCATCTTTTGTTCATGCTTAAATTCTGTTTGTTTAAGCAATCTATCTTGTTCAAGTCTTTCTTCATCGCTGGTAAATAACCCATCGATTGAATCTACAACACTCGAAACACCTTTACCTGTTACCTTTGCTAATACTTTTGAAAAGAATCCCATTATAAGCCCTCCATAACTCGTCTAATCCACCCAAAGAAATATTTGCGACTGCTTCTTCTTTTATTACAGATGCCTACATATTTCGCAATCTTATTTAAGGCGAATTTGGCTATGAAAAGTTCTTCATTGCACTCATTAACCGTCTTTATAGTATTCTTGCCTATAACACCATCAGGAGACGCTCCACAGGCAAGCTGTGCCAGTTTAGAAGATGTCCTAACTCCTGCATTTACCGCAAAGTCGAAAATATCCTCTGCAACGTCTTGACTTTTGATTTCATCACCACGAACTTTGTCCCAAAAATTCTTTTGATAGAATTCGTGTATGAGTTTTTGTAATTCATCGTGTTCATGGAGATTTTTAGGAAAATTGCTTTTATTTTTCATCATATCAACAATAGTCCAACCTTCCCATTTGCTCCAATATCTCCGAGCAACACCACGATACGTCTCACCACCAGGGTCGTCTGGGTCATTAACATACCCACCTTCCCATTTCAATACGTGTTTATATGCAATGTCAAATTTAGCCATTACTCTCCCCTATTCTTAGGATAGTCATAAATTTTATTTCTCGATAGGAAGAGTTCACGTAATTTCTTTGTCTCTCGCTTATCTCTTCCTAAAACATATATGTATTTATGTTTTCTCTTAACTTTACGTTTTTCACATGAAGTCATATATTCTTTAGAAAGAGTTTTTATCTTTTTAGCAATCCTCACTGGCATTAAATCAAATTTGACTTTATCTCCATCTTGCCATTCTTTTTTAAAATCGATTCCATTCTCTCTGGCAAGCTTCTTATAGACACTTCTACTTCTAAAGTATCTATCAGACACCCATCTACCAGTATCAGATTTATATTGATATGTTGCCCCCGATTTCTGACCAATGTAATAAAAGTTACACGCTTGATATATTGTACCAAGTTCTTTAGCTTCTGGGTCAGAATAAGC